>ENA-OZFE01000708-OZFE01000708.1-human-gut-metagenome-genome-assembly--contig:-NODE-708-length-12485-cov-19.411585_pt1 | contig 12485 bp, 2 predicted proteins | sample MGYA00245077_ERZ653627 | MGnify/ENA primary metagenome ERZ653627 (study PRJEB26926, sample SAMN06165121) | human gut metagenome | biome: ENVO:00009003; feature: ENVO:2100002; material: ENVO:00002003...
GGAAAGCAGCGGAGCTGTCATAGAGCTGCTTAATTGCTTTCATTCGGGCGGTCTGCCCGTCCAGCGTTTTCTTCAAGCTCTCTGTGGTGGAGCTGTGTTCATTGACACGGCTTTCCAAATCTTCAAGAGTGTAAATGAGTGACACCACCAGCGTGCTGGACGACCTGCTGGGCCAGCAGAGCCTGGAACGCAGCGAGTATGACGGCAGCGTGAGCAATGCCCAGAACTGGCGGGACTACCTGAGCAGCCGGGTGGACACGGCACGGCAGGAGAACACGAACTTCTGGAAGAACGTATGGACCGGCGTGAAGGGCGTGGGGAGCGCGGTGTGGAACGGCTACCAGAACTATGAAAAGTACGGGCAGCAGAAACTGCAGATCCAGGCGCAGGGATACCAGATGGCGCAGGAAGCGTACAACAGCGGAAACCCGGATCAGGCCCGGCAGATCATGGAGATGTACGGGCTGGACAGCACGCAGGTGGACAAGTGGACGGAAAGCTACACGACCCGCCAGAACAAGGTGAACGGCCTGACCGAGGCGCTGAGCTTTGCAAAGGCCGGGAGCATGGACGCGGCACGGGAAGCGCTGCGGCAGTACGGGCTGGACGAAACGATCCTGGACACCTGGCAGGGCATGACGGACGTGGAGAAGGACCAGATGGATGCGGCGCTGAACGCCATGAGTGCATCGGCCAGCGGCAACAACTCCGCCAAGAACACGATCCTGCAGCTGGCAGGCCTGGACACGGGCGCGGTGGACGATTACGACACCGTGGCCGGGCGGCTGAACAGCTCGAACCTTGCATACCAGCAGGCGTTGCTGGGACTGCAGCAGCGGTACAAGACCACGGGCACCGGAAGCACGAGAAGCGGTGGGAGCAGCTCGGGAAGCAAGAGCGGCGGCTACACGACCAGCCAGCTGCAGCAGATGGCAAACAAATTTTCCGGCATGAAGGGCACCGAGCCCCTGTACGACTTTTACAAGCGGACCCTGACCAATGCGGGATGGATCAAGGCAGACACCGGCACCAAGGCCAGTACCCAGAGCGCGGCGGGAGGAACCGGAGCGGGAAAGGCGGGAACCACAACCAGCAAGCTGCCGGCAGCGACCACCAAAACGCCGTGGAGCACCAGCGGCACGGTGGACGGCGTGGCGGGGGCGTCGGTGAGCATGGCCAGCCCGAAAGGCGGCAATTACAATACGGCGCTGCGAGAAGCACAGCAGATGGCAAACAATGGCTATGACATGGCCCAGATCACCGAGTATCTGATCCGGAAAAATTACAGCGACAGCACCATCAGTCAGGTGTCGCAGACTATGGGATGGTAAAGGAGGAGCAACATGAGCCTGAGTGTAGAACAGGTGCGCCAGATGCGGGAGCAGATTAAAGCGAATGACGCCGCAAAAACCGCAGCCCAGAAGAAGACGACCCAGACGGCCAAGACCACACCGGCGGCACCGGCAGCCAAGAGCGCCGGCACGGGCCTGAGCGTGGCCCAGGTGGCGCAGATCCGCAGCCAGATGACGGCTGCCCCCGCCAGCACCAGCCGTCTGCAGACGACGGCCAGCACCCCGGCCTGGACCGGCGGCACGCGGCAGGTGCTTGGCACGGTGAGCGCGGACACGCTGGGCAAGCAGGTGCTGGCGGATATGGCCAGCAACACGGGCAGCCCGGTGGCCACGGACCGGCAGGAGGACTACGAACCGGGCTGGAACTATGTTGGCAGCGACAACGCCCCGAAACAGCGGGCCATTGCGCAGGGCACCTACGGCAGCTACGCCAAGGCGGCGCAGAAGGTGGGAAACGCCCTTGCCAAGGACCGGCAGACCGACCGCTTTGACGAGCTGAACCAGTGGATGGATGCCGACCCCCGGCACCGGGAGGTGGTGGACCTGCTGCGGCAGAAGGAGTACACCACTCAGGAGGACAAGGGCGTTGCCCCGGAGCAGGCCGTGCAGGTAACCGGTACAAAGCAGCGGTACAGCCCCGGAGACCTTTTGAAGATGGGGTACACGGCCCAGGAGATCAACGAGGCCCGGGCATACATCCGGGAATATGATGCCTTGCCGGTGACTGACCGGGCGGTGCGCCGCACGGCGGACACCACGAAGGGCATTGCAGCCACGGTGGCGTCGGCGGTGCCCATGGCGGGCGAGATGACCGCCCAGGGCGTGAAGGACATCCGGGCTACCCAGAAAAACGAGGCGGCGCTGGACAAGGAACTGGAAGGCGATGCCCGTGGCAAGGAACTGAAAGACCGGATCACGGCGGTGGACATGGACTATAACCCCCAGTACACCGACGAGGATCTGCGCGGCATGGGCTACAGCCAGAGCGAGATCGACGAAATGCGCAGCCGCATTGCCGGGACGGTGCAGAAAACGGCGCTGGATAAAGACACGAGCCTTGGCTACCAGCTGTACCACTACGGCCAGCAGCGCACGGAAGCAGCCCAGGCGGGCATGAGCCCGGCGGCCAAAACAGCCATGGGCGTTGCCACCAGCGCGGCGGAGAACCTGGCTGTTGCGGGCGTGAGCCCCTACCTGGTGCTGCCGGTGCTGAGCGCCCAGGGCGCGGCCGAGAGCATGGGCCAGGACGCGGAGAAGGGCACCAGCGCCGGCCAGGCTGTGGGCGTGGGCCTTGCAAAGTTTGGCGCAGGCTGGGCCATCAACAGCGTGGGCGTGGCGGACATGGCCCGCAGCATGGGCGTGGACTATGCCCGGGACACGGTGGCCGGAAAGCTGGCCGATCTTGTGCGCAGCTCGAAGCTGGTGAGCGGGCTGGGCAACAGCCAGCTGGCCGCCAACACGATCTCCGGCGGCGTGGACAATGCGGTACAGGCCTTTGTGGAGACCTATGCGGACAAGATCATTGATGCCACGCTGGGCGGCGACCAGCAGGCCGCCGACGAGCTGCTGCAGAGCGACACCTTTTTGCAGGCGCTGCAGAGCGGCCTGACGGGTGGTGCCTCCGGTGCGCTGGGCGGTGCCGTGGGCACGGGGCTGGGCGCCATGAGCCGGACGCTGGATGCCCGGGCCGGGATGGAAACGGCTGCCCCGGTGCAGGTGGACACCGAGAGCCGGGCGGCGGATGCCGCGGCGGCGCAGCGGGCACTGGAAGAGCGGGCCATGGAGCCGGGAGAAGCTGCACGGCAGCAGGCAGACCAGGCCGCCGCCGTGCAGCAGACGGACAATGCCGACGCTGCGGAAACAACTGCCCAGAAGGATGCAGCCCCAGCGGTGCGCAGCGAGAACCCGGCGGTGCAGCAGCTGGCGGCCGCCATGGAGGCGGATGCCCTGACGGGCAAGACCATCAATCTGTTTACCCCGAACGCGGCCAACGAAGCAAACCGGGCGGCCTTTGCGGAGGAGTACGGCATGGAACTGCCCGCCACGGCCAGCGAGACCCGGAAAGCCCTGCGCACGCTTGCCCGGCAGACACGGCAGCAGGCGGCGGAAGTTCCCGACACAAATGTCGGGAACAATGCGGCGCGGGCAGAGAACCCTGCCGCTGATCCGGGCCAGGGTGCCGTGGAAAAGGCCGGGAAAACCGTGGAAAACGGGCAGGGCTACAGCGTGAGCATGAGCAACGACACCATGACGGTGCGCTTTGCGGACGGCACGGAAGCGGTGCGGACGGTAGACCCGGAAAACCCCAGGACTATGCTGTTTGACCCGGAACAGCTGCACCAGCAGGCGCAGGCGGAAAGCCGGGCCGCTGCGCAGCAGGAAGCACAGGAGACGACACAGCAGAGCCGGGAAGCACCGGACGGCCTGCGGCGGACGGTGGGGCTGCGCCAGCAGACCCTGACTGAGAAGCAGCGGGCCGTGCAGCGGACCCTGACGGACTGGAAGGTGAGCGAGGGCGCGGCGGAGACCATCAGCCGGATGGTGCCGGACAGCATTGCAGACCTGGAACGCTACACGGCGGCAGCAAGCAGCATGTACCGCATGGGCCAGATGGACGGGGTGAAAACCTTTGACAAGGCGCTGGAGCTGGCGGGCGGCATGAACAATCTTGCCCCGAACACGAACTATGTACTGCAGCAGCCCGGCGGAGAGCAGGCACTGCGGGCGGCCTTTTTGCAGGGGCAGGGCGAAGTGGAAGCCGGCACGGTGGAGCGCGGGGCCCTGGGCGGTGCCCTGACCGACCAGAGCACCAAAGGCGAGGGCCGGGTGATCTGGAAGGGAAGCGACCGCGCGGCGGACGATGTGGCAGCCCAGGTGATCCGGCTGAACGCGGCGGGAACCGGCACGGACGTCATTTTGAAGAGCGTGCTGCTGGGCCCGGACGGAAGCCCCAGCGAGCGGGTGAAAGCCTATGCGGACACCGAGACGGGCCGCATCTTTTTTGGCGACCGGAACGGAGACGTGTTTGGCACGGTGCTACACGAGGACTACCACTGGTACAACGCTCTGGATGCCGAGGGTGCCAAGGCGGTGCAGAACACGGCGCTGGAGTACCTGGCGAAGAGCGAGGGCTTTGAGAACGTGGACGAGCTGATCCGGGACAAGGTGAAGGATTATGCCGCCCAGGGCCTGACCTACGAGCAGGCTGCAGAGGAACTGGTGGCAGACAGCTGGCGCGGCATTTTTGACAGTGCCGAGAGCGTGACCCGGTGGGCGGAGTTCCAGCGGGCGCAGGCGGAGAAGAACGCCGACAAGGCAGGCACCATCCACAAGGTGATGACCGCCGTGAAGGAGATGCTGAACGGCATCATCAGCCGGGCAAAGGAAGCGCTGACCCTTGACCCGGAGAACCGGGCGGCCCTGAAAGCCCAGCGTTTGGCCGAGGCGGAAAAACGGGCCCTGCAGGACGCCTATTTTGCCCATGCGGAAAAGGCCATGGACAACCTGCGGGCGGCAAAAGAAAACGCCGCAGCCCTCAAGAGTGAGGGCGCGGCGAAAAGCATTCGTTTTGAAATCAAGCGGGATGCGGCAGGCGAGACTTACATTCAAATTGATGAAGATATCCTGAAAGGCGTTCCGCAGGAGAACTGGAAGTCTGTGGTAAAACAGGCTATCAAAGAGCGGTTCCCGGACGGCTTTGTGCGGAATGGCTGGACAATCCTGAATCACAAAGACGGGCGTAATGAGTTTGTCTGGTCTAAATCCTCAAAAGCATTGCAGTGGGAAAACCCAACAGCTTATGCAGATAAGATGCGGATGGCAGCAAATCTGGATGAGATCATTGCAACAGCAGACGAGGTTTACCGTGAACCTGCTAATCATAAGAACGCAGAGGCATTCAACCGCGGACAAATTAAAATTCGTGTGGGAACAAATGCCTACGAGGCGGATGTTCTGACCGCCATTAAGCCGGACACACGGGAAATCTTTTACGACATTGTAAATATTAAAGCAACAAAAATAGAAGCCTCTGGCGGTACCCACGTAGAATCCGAAGATTCAAGGAGTAGATTGCCAGAGACCTCTAACCAAAGTATAACACAGTCTACTGTCGAAAGCAAGGAAAACAATGCTGCTGTGCAGAAAAATGTGCGCTATCAGCTGGCGGAGCAGGATGAGCTGGCAAAGCTGCGCACCGAACAGCAGCAGCTGACCAAGCAGCGCAGTGCCCTGAAGGAAGAACGCAGTGCATGGCTGAACAGTGCCGAAGTGCAGCGGATCGAGGCAAAGAAAAAGGCGCTGGGCGTTTTTTCTGCAGAGGGCAAGGCCTACCGGGACAGCGCAGAATACCAGGACTACCTTGCAAAGCGCAAGGAGTACAACAGCCGCCTGGCCGCGCTGGAAGAGCGGGACAGCGCCCTGACGGAGCAGATGAAAGCAGCCAATGAGCGTCTGCAGCAGCGGAAGGACGCCCAGGCCAAGGATGCACAGAACGCCTACAATGCCAGAGCCAAAGCGTACGGCGGCAATGCGGAGTACCGGCGGATGTTGGCGAAGGAGCAGTTCGGCGTGACAGAAGAATTCCGGCGGGCAGGGTACATTCTGCCGGACGGCCAGATGCTGGACTTTGCCCAGAATGACCGTAGCCGGGACACCGACCACCGGGAAATTCTGGAGGTGTTCGGCCCGGCGGAAGTGAAGAACGGCACGGAAGCTCTGAATGAGTTTTTGCTGGACGGCAATGTGCGTGTGATGGCCGAGGCACCGGGCGTGGACATTTCGGCGGACACGGCCCCCACGGCGCAGCAGCTGGAACAGATTCGGAAAATGGCCGAGCAGCTGGGCGGCGAGCGCGGGCAGTTCACGCTGGACATCTCCACAGCAGACGGCAGGGTTGCCGCCAGCAAGGAATACAGCGGGCGTGTGGATGCGGACAAGGTGGTGCGGGAGATCCGGGAGTATTACAAGACCGGAGAGCTGGCGCAGGAAAGCAGTCTTGCAAAGTTCCGTTTCCAGCTGGCGGAGCAGGCCAGCCGGGAGGCAAAGAAGAACGACCAGCGGCAGGCGAGCCGGGATATTGCGAACACGGCGGCGGCACTGGACACCCTGAGCCAGTTCTTTGGGGTGACGAGGGGTGTGAAGGTGAGCCAGGACAGCCTGGACGGGCTGGCGGCGCGGTGGACGAAAGCCAACGCCAGCCGGGCCGACCGGGTGAAGCTGGCGAACGAGACCCGGGTGCTGGTGGACTACCTGAAAGCGGACGGTGCGGACATGACAAAGGCCCAGGCGCTGGCCGAAACGCTGGCGGGCGAAGTGCTGGACGGGGCGACCTACCGCAACAGCGAGCTGTGGGACGAATACCCGGAACTGCACCGGCTGGAGTACACCGTGAACAAGACCGGCAAGGCCAAGGCGGAGCTGGTGAAGCAGTACGGCAACTGGAGCGCGGCGGTGGCCGAGGCCCGCAGCCACGGTGTGGCCCTGCGGCAGGCCGACGGCGTGCGGGACGGCAACCCGGCGGAGCAGTACGAGAGCATTGTGAACGACACCCGGGCCGTGGGCGGCATCCAGGACGGTGCCCGGGCGCTGTGGAAAGCGGCGGCCCAGCAGGCCGGTGTGGAGGGTGTCATGAGCATGGAGAGCACCGAGTGGCTGGACGTGCTGATGAATCTGCATGACAGCATCAAGCCGGAGATGCGCAGCCGCTTTGCGGACGAGGCCGAGTACGAGGACGCCCGGGTGGAGCTGGCCGGGCGGATGATCGAGGACATTATGAACGTGCCCGAGATGACCGACGCCCAGGCTATTTTTGAGGGCATGCAGAAGCAGGCGCTACAGATGGCCAAGGCGGCGGCCGGAGACGAGGCAAGGGCCGCCGAGGTGGAGAAGGGCATGCAGGGTGTCCAGAAAGTGCAGCGACAGGAGTTTGCCCGCCGACTGGCCGCCAACCAGCGCACCGAGACCCGGAGCGCTGTGAAGATCGACGGAAAGACCTTTACCAACCTGGGCGACGTGAACGAGTACATCACCTACCAGCTGGAGGAGTTCCGCCGGAAGCTGAAGCAGCAGGAGCAGCGGCTGAAAGCCCAGCGGCAGGAAGATCTGGACGCAGCAAAGCTGTGGTACAAGGAACGCATGGGCGAGATGCGGGAAGAAAACGACTATCTGGCCGATCAGGTGAAGCAGGAACAGCGCCGGGCCGACCGGGCAGAGCGCTCGCTGATGATCCAGGACAACGAGATCATGGAGTGGGAGGCCGAAAACGAGCGCCGGCGGGAAGCCTGGCAGCAGAAGCAGGCCCAGCGGAATGCCATTGCCATTGAAACGGCCCGCCAGCAGCGGGACGAGGACATTGCCATTGCGAAGAAAGTAGCCGAGAACCGGGTGCAGCGGGCCCGGGACGCCCGGAAGGCGGACGAGCTGAAACGGAGCATCCGGGCGAACGCGGCCCAGCTGAACCAGATGGTGCTGCGGCCCCAGCAGGGCAAGTATGTGCAGAAGGGGCTGATCGTGGAGGCGGCCGAGGTGGCCAAGCTGGCGAACCTGGTGACCCTGAACAGCAAGGCTGTGAACCAGCTGACGAGGCTGCAGGACAGCATTACGGCCAGCATGGGCAGCGAGGGAGCCCCCAACGCCATGACCGAGGACTGGAAGCAGAGCAAGGTGCCGGAACTGATCCAGACGCTGCGGGAGGACCTGACAGCTGCGAAGAACGCCCGGCTGGACAAGCTGCACGAGCAGCTGGCCCAGGCGGAAGCTCTGCCGGACAGTGAGAAGGCAAGGGCATTGCAGGACCGGCTGAAAGCGCGCATCCGGGACACGGAGAACCGTGTCAGCCTGCCCATGACAGTGGACCAGCTGCGGCTACTGAAAGCCATTACCAGCAGCACGCTGCATGTGATCCGCACCGAAAACAAGACGTTGAGCCTTGCAAAGGCTGAGGAAGTGAGCGCCATTGCGGACGCTGCTGCCTACGAGGTGAAAACCAGCAAGGGCAACCGCCCCGGCGGGCGGTTTGACGGGCTGCGGAACACGCTGACCAAGTACCAGCTGGACATGCTGGGCGGTGAGCGGGTGTTCCGGATGCTGGGCGGCTACGCAAAGAACGGCCAGATGGAGAAGCTGGCAAGGATGCTGAACGACGGCCAGCGCCGGCAGAGCGAGATCACCATCAAGGGCGAGAAACTCTTTGCGGACGTGACGGGCAAGACCCACCTGAAAGAGATGGACGCCTTTGCCGGGCCGGGGGCCGAGACGGTGGACATCGGCCTGACCGACACCAAGGGCAACAGCGTGCCGCTGAACCACGCCATGCTGTGCAGCCTGTACATGCATCTGCAGAATGCGGACAGCCGCCAGCACCTGCTGAACGGCGGCCTGACGGTGCCGAACATGGAACAGTACACAAAAGGAAACATTGAACGGGCCTACCAGGAGGGCCAGACCGTGCACCTGGGCGGCTTGCAGAATGCCGACGGCACCCCGATGGTGGACACGGTGCTGCAGACGGTGGAAAACGCCCTGACCGACTACGACCGGGCGTGGATCGCGGACATGCAGGAACTGTTCAACCAGTACACCACAAACCTGATCAACGAGACCAGCATGCAGCTGCTGGGCTATAACCGGGCGGGGGTGAAAAACTACTACCCCATTGCGGTGGACAAGAGCGCCCTGGCGACCCAGATCGAGGGCCTGAACCTGGACGCCACCATCGAGGGCCGCGGCTTTTTGAAGAACCGTGTCAAGAAAGCGGCGCAGCCCATTTTGCTGGAAGAGTGCAGCAGCGTGGTGCAGCGCAGCATCCGGGACACGGCAGCCTATGCGGGCCTGGCACTGCCCATCCGGGACGTGCAGAAGGTGCTGAACAGCAACGTGGAAACGAAAGATGGCATGTACAACCTGAAAAACGGCATCATCAAGGAGCAGTGGGGCCGCAGTGCGGTGGAGTACATCAACGACCTGCTGACCGACCTGCAGACCACCCAGCGCAAGCGGGACAACGGCGTGAGCCGGATGGCGGCCCGGCTGCGGGGCAACTACGCCGGGGCGATCCTGACTTTGAACCCGGGCGTGGCCATTGCGCAGGCGGCCAGTCTGCCCACGGCGGCGGCCGTGCTGGGCAGCGACACCATGGCGTCGGTGGTGCCGTTTGTGAAAAACTTTTCTACCAAGCAGCGGGCGGCGCTGGAAACGGAGATCTCGGAACACGGGGACGTGCTGCTGGAGTGGCGCAAGCGCGGCAGCCAGCGGGGCGAACTGGCCAGCATTGGCAAAGGCCTCACACCGGCAGAAAAGGCCATGGACAAGCTGCCGAAAGCCCTGACCGGGTGGATCAACGGCGTGGACGAGGTGACGGTGGCAGCGCTGTGGGAGGGCAGCAAGGCCTACGTGAAGAACCACCCCGGGGAATTTGCCGAGGGAGCTGCCAAAGAGGGCAGTGAGGACTACTGGCAGGCCGTGAACCGGATGTACCAGAAGGTGATCGAGCAGACCCAGCCCAACTATACCGTGATGCAGCGGGCGGGCATCCAGCGGAACCCGGACGAGTTTGTAAAGACCTTTACCATGTTTACCACCCAGCGGTTCCAGAACTACGGCATTCTGGCCGACGCCGTGATGGATTACAACGCCCAGAAAGCACGGTATGAGCAGGGCCAGACCGAAGAGACCCAGGCGGAGCTGCAGCGGGCCGGCAAACAGCTGCGGCAGGCGGCCGGAAGCCAGGTGGCGCAGACGGTGGTGTTTGCCCTGATGAAGATCGGCGCGGACTTTTTGCTGCACCGGTGGGACCGGGAGCAGGACGAAAACGGGGACGTGACCCTGAAGAGCCTGCTAAACCGGTTCACCGGGTTGTTTACCGAGAGCGCGGCCGGAAACTTTTTGTTTGGCAGCGAGGTGTACAGCCTGGTGGACAACGCCCTGAACGGCAAGGACTATGATGTGGTGAGCGCCACGAACATCAGTGCCGTCAATGACCTGGCCGGGGACGTGGCCAAGTTTGTGAGCGAGCTGCGCAAGGACACCACGGACATGGACGAGGCGAAGCTGGCCACCCACCACGGCAAGGTGCAGAAGTACGCCCTGACCCTGATGGAGGACGGGCTGGAAATTGCCGGCGTGCCCTTTGGCAACGGGCGGAAGATCCTGGAAGCCTTCAAGGGCTACGTGCAGGACGCGGAGAACGTGGCCAGCGGCGGGAAATTTACCTTTAGCAGCCTGCCCAGCAGCGCCACCGGCCAGTACGACCGGCTGTATGATGCCTATGCCAGCGGCGACGCGGGCGAGGCGCAGGCGGCCATGGAGAAGCTGCAGGAGATGGGCAAGGAGGAAGAGGCCTACAAGCAGCTGAAGACCCGCCTTGCAAAGTACGACGACCGGGTGCAGCAGGCGGCCCAGGCCCAGGTGAACGGCAACGACAGCCAGCGCCAGCAGCTGACGCGGCAGGTGATCCGGGACCTGTACGAGGCGCTGGGCATCCGGGAAGGCGCAAAGGCTGACGCGGACAAGCGGGAGGCGGTGATCGACTGTGTGACCGGTGCGGTGAACAAGCGGGCCGACGAGATGCTGAAGAATGGCGGCACCAGCGTGACCGATGACCTGGTGGCAGCCGTGGACAGCGGCCGGACGCAGGATGTGCAGGAAGAACTTGACCGGCTGCTGCGGGCCGGAAAGAGTGTGACAAGTCTGAAGAGCAAAATCACGGAAGTGTGCAAGCCGGAATATCTGGCCGGCAGTGAGTACGACCGGCAGAAGCTGGAGGAGATGCTGTTGGCCCTGACCGATGGGGACGGGAACGCCCTGTACGAGCAGAAAACCTTTGCTGCCTGGCTGAAGAACGCCGAAAAGGCGCAGACCACCACGGTAAATGACCCCTACGCAGACCTGAGATAAGCAAGAGCACCCCGGCGGCCGGAAATGGCTGCCGGGGTGCTCTTGCTTTGGCAGAAAGTCCGCAGGTTTTTTGTGCAGCGGAGTGCGGTAGACTGGAAGGGCGAAAGGAGGAGACGCGAATGCGTGTGAAGATCTTGAAGCGCAGTTTTGCCGGGGCGGAGTTTGCCCCGGACGTGCGGGTGCTGAAGGTGGGCGGCCAGAGCAGCGCCGGGGTGGAAAAGCTGGAATTTGAGCTGCCGGCAGAATGGCAGGGCCTGAGCGTGACGCTGCATGTGCAGTGGCTGGACGGCACCCTGCCCGCACCGGTGCTGCTGGACGACGAAGACAGCGTGGCGGTGGACAAGACCCTGACGGCCAGCCCCGGCGGCCAGTGGATGCTGCTGGCCCTGGGTGCGGACGGTTACCGGGCCCTGACAAAGCCCACCAAGTACGAGTGCTACAGCACTCTGAACACCGACGGAGACGTGGAAATCAGCCCCACCCAGTACGAGACCTTTGTGGCCCGGGTGCTGGAATACTCCAACACGGCACAGCAGGCCGCAGCCAGCGCAAAGGCCAACGCCGAGACGGCGGCCACCGCAGCAACCCTGGCGGTGAATGCCAAGGGCCAGGCAGAGACGGCGGCCCGGACGGCAACGGCAGGGGCTGAAAACTCTGAAAATTCGGCGGCGAGGGCAGAGGAAGCAGCCCACCGGGCAGAGCTGGCGGCACCGGAGACCGGGAAGGTGGTGAGCGTCAACGGCAAGGGAGGCGCGGTGCACCTGACGGCTGAGGATGTGGGAGCCATGCCGGCCAGCGGTGCGGCGGTGGTGCAGAGCATCCGGCTGGAGGGCCGCACCCTGACCGTGACGATGGCCGACGGCAGCGAAAAGAGCTTTACCACCCAGGACACCACCAGCCTGCCGGCCATGACCGGGGTGCTGGGTACGGAACACGGCGGCACCGGGAAGGAGACCCCGCTGACGGCGGAGGACGTGGGCGCGGTGGAAGCGGGGAGCGGCGTGTACCTCAAGGCGCTGACCGTGCAGGGCAACACAATGACCGTGACCAAGGGCGACGGCAGCACCGAGACCGTGATGCTGGCCCAGGAGTACGTGCTGCCTGCCGCCACAGCGGACGCCCTGGGCGGCGTAAAGGTAGGGGACTACCTGGACATCGCCCCGGACGGCACCCTCAGCGGCAAGACGCTCAATGACAAGATCGCTGCCGCCGTGGCGGTAAAGTCGGAGCCCCGGCTGG
>ENA-OZFE01000709-OZFE01000709.1-human-gut-metagenome-genome-assembly--contig:-NODE-709-length-12480-cov-6.080000_pt1 | contig 12480 bp, 4 predicted proteins | sample MGYA00245077_ERZ653627 | MGnify/ENA primary metagenome ERZ653627 (study PRJEB26926, sample SAMN06165121) | human gut metagenome | biome: ENVO:00009003; feature: ENVO:2100002; material: ENVO:00002003...
GCGCTTCTACAGACAGCGGCAGATGGACAGCCATCTGGTCACCGTCGAAGTCGGCGTTGAATGCGGTACAAACCAGCGGGTGCAGCTTAATCGCTTTACCTTCTACCAGAATCGGCTCGAACGCCTGGATACCCAGACGATGCAGGGTAGGGGCACGGTTCAGCATAACCGGATGCTCTTTGATGACGTCCTCGAGAACGTCCCATACCTGCGGCTCGAGTTTCTCGACCATTTTCTTTGCATTTTTGATGTTATGTGCAGTGCCGTTGGAAACCAGCTCTTTCATAACGAACGGTTTAAACAGCTCGATTGCCATTTCTTTCGGCAGACCGCACTGGTAAATCTTCAGTTCCGGTCCTACGACGATGACGGAACGGCCAGAGTAGTCAACACGTTTACCAAGAAGGTTCTGACGGAAACGGCCGGATTTACCTTTCAGCATGTCGGACAGAGATTTCAGCGGACGGTTTCCAGGACCGGTTACCGGGCGGCCGCGGCGGCCGTTGTCGATCAGGGCATCAACTGCCTCCTGGAGCATACGTTTCTCGTTGCGCACGATGATATCCGGCGCACCGAGCTCCAGCAGTCTCTTCAGACGGTTGTTACGGTTGATGATACGGCGGTACAGGTCATTCAGGTCGGATGTTGCAAAACGTCCTCCGTCAAGCTGTACCATAGGACGCAGATCCGGCGGAATAACCGGAACCGCATCAAGAATCATCCACTCCGGACGGTTTCCGGACTCACGGAATGCCTCAACAACCTCAAGTCTCTTGATGATGCGGGCTCTCTTCTGTCCGGTAGAATCTTTAAGACCTGCCTTTAATTCAGCAGACTCTTTTTCCAGATCGATTGCCATCAGAAGCTCTTTGATGGATTCCGCACCCATACCTGCACGGAAGCTGTTTCCGAACTCCTCTCTGGCATCCTGGTATTCTTTCTCGGTCAGAACCTGTTTGTACTGTAATTTGGTATCGCCTGCATCAAGAACGATGTAGTTTGCGAAATACAGAACCTTTTCCAGAGTTCTCGGAGACAGATCCAGGATCAGTCCCATACGGGACGGAATTCCTTTGAAATACCAGATGTGGGATACCGGAGCTGCCAGCTCAATGTGTCCCATACGCTCACGGCGCACACTGGATTTTGTTACTTCTACGCCGCATCGGTCGCAGATTACGCCTTTGTAGCGAATTTTCTTATATTTACCGCAATGGCACTCCCAGTCTTTGCTTGGTCCGAAGATTCTTTCACAGAACAGACCGTCTTTTTCCGGTTTCAGCGTTCTGTAGTTGATGGTCTCCGGTTTTTTTACCTCGCCATGGGACCACTCCCGGATTTTCTCCGGGGAGGCAAGTCCTATTTTGATGGCATCAAAGCTCATCTGGTAATTTTCTTTTTTTGCTGTTTCTGGCATTTGATTACCCCTTTCCTCGCAAAGCGAAGATCTACAAGTTACATGTCATCATCTGAACTTTCATCCAGATCAAGATAAGAGTCTTCTTCTTCATCCTCTTCCACATCTACCATTTCTTCTCCGTCAAACTCTTTCTTGGAGAATCCATAGTCACCAAATCTCTCGTCCTCTCTGTCAGAGTAACGGTCTCCCTCGATGATGTGGTTCAGATTGGTATCACCGTAATCAACTGATTCCATAATTTTAACTTCGGTATTGTCATCACGCAGTACGCGGACATCGAGTGCCAGGGACTGCAGCTCTTTCAACAATACTTTGAAGGATTCCGGAATACCAGGCTCCGGAATATTGTCGCCCTTGATGATGGCTTCGTATGTCTTCACACGGCCAACCACATCGTCAGACTTCACAGTCAGGATCTCCTGCAGCGTGTAGGATGCACCGTACGCCTCAAGAGCCCAAACCTCCATCTCTCCGAAACGCTGTCCACCGAACTGAGCTTTACCACCCAGCGGCTGCTGTGTAACGAGGGAGTATGGGCCGGTAGAACGTGCATGGATCTTATCGTCTACCAGGTGATGCAGTTTCAGGTAATGCATGTGTCCGATTGTCGTTCTTCCATCGAACGGCTCACCGGTACGTCCGTCGCGGAGCTGTACCTTACCGTCTCTTGCGATATCAACACCCTTCCACAGTTCTCTGTGATCCAGATGCTCTTCCAGATACTGATATACTTCCGGAAGCAGAATATCTTTATATTTCTCGGAGAATGCATCCCATTCCATGTTTACATAATCGTTTGCCAGTTCCAGGGTATCCTGAATATCTTTCTCGTTTGCGCCGTCGAAAATCGGGGTGGATACGTTAAATCCAAGCGCTGCTGCTGCAAGGCTCAGGTGGATCTCCAGCACCTGTCCGATGTTCATACGGGACGGCACACCCAGAGGGTTCAGCACGATGTCCAGCGGACGTCCGTTCGGCAGGAACGGCATATCCTCTACAGGAAGTACACGGGAAACGACACCCTTGTTTCCGTGACGACCAGCCATCTTATCGCCGACAGAGATTTTTCTCTTCTGTGCGATGTAGATGCGGACTGCCTGGTTTACTCCAGGAGAAAGTTCGTCGCCGTTTTCACGGGTAAATACTTTGGCGTCCACGATGATACCATACTCACCGTGCGGTACTTTTAGGGAAGTATCACGTACTTCTCTTGCTTTCTCGCCAAAGATGGCACGGAGCAGACGCTCCTCTGCGGTCAGCTCAGTCTCTCCCTTCGGAGTTACTTTTCCGACCAGAATATCACCGGCACGTACCTCTGCACCGATGCGGATGATTCCACGCTCGTCCAGGTCTTTTAAGGCTTCATCGCCGACACCCGGAACGTCTTTTGTGATCTCTTCCGGTCCAAGCTTGGTGTCACGGGCCTCTGCCTCGTACTCCTCGATGTGGATGGAAGTGTAAACATCATCCTGTACCAGACGCTCGCTAAGAAGAACGGCGTCCTCGTAGTTATATCCTTCCCAGGTCATAAATCCGATCAGCGGGTTTTTACCAAGTGCAAGCTCGCCCTGGTAAGTAGACGGACCGTCTGCGATTACTTCGCCGGCCTCTACATGGTCACCTTTAAATACGATCGGTTTCTGGTTGTAGCAGTTGCTCTGGTTGCTTCGCATGAATTTGGTCAGATGGTAAACATCTTTTGTTCCGTCATCATTGTTCATGCGGATCTCGTTGGAGCAGGAGTAGGAAATGGTTCCTGCTTTCTTTGCAACGACGCAGACACCGGAGTCTACGGCTGCTTTTGCTTCGATACCGGTTCCTACTACAGGAGCATCGGTGATCATCAGCGGTACGGCCTGACGCTGCATGTTGGATCCCATCAGCGCACGGTTCGCATCGTCGTTCTGAAGGAACGGGATCAGCGCCGTAGCAACGGAGAATACCATCTTCGGAGACACGTCCATGTAATCAAACATGTGCGGCTCGTAGGACTGGGTCTCATCCAGATAACGTCCGGAAACGTTCTTGTTGATGAAGTGTCCTTCTGCATCCAGCGGCTCATTTGCCTGTGCTACATGGTAATTATCCTCTTCATCTGCGGTCATGTAGACTACTTCGTCTGTAACACGCGGATTTTTCGGATCTGATTTGTCAATTCTTCTGTATGGAGCCTCAACGAAGCCATACTCGTTGATGCGCGCATACGATGCCAGAGAGTTGATAAGACCGATGTTCGGTCCCTCAGGAGTCTCGATCGGGCACATTCTTCCGTAATGGGAGTAGTGAACGTCTCGAACCTCGAATCCGGCACGGTCACGGGACAGACCGCCAGGTCCAAGGGCGGAAAGACGTCTCTTGTGCGTCAGCTCTCCAAGCGGGTTGTTCTGATCCATGAACTGGGACAGCTGGGAAGATCCAAAGAACTCTTTGATTGCAGCTGTAACCGGTTTGATATTGATCAGGGACTGCGGAGAAATTCCGTCGATGTCCTGTGTTGTCATACGCTCACGTACCACACGCTCCATACGGGACAGACCGATGCGGTACTGGTTCTGAAGCAGCTCACCTACGGCACGGATTCTACGGTTGCCCAGGTGGTCGATATCATCGGCATTTCCTGCGCCGTATTCCAGATGCATGTTGTAGTTGATGGAAGCGAAAATATCTTCCTTTGTGATATGTTTCGGAATCAGGTCGTGGATGTCACGTTTGATCGCCTGTTTGATCTCTTCGATATCGGTATTCTCCTCCAGGATCTTTTCCAGAACCGGATAGTATACTTTCTCGTTGATGCCAAGCTCTTCCTCGTCAACATCTACCCATGCTTTCAGATCTACCATTAAGTTGGAAAGAACTTTTACGTTTCTCTCCTCGGTCTGGATCCATACATACGGTACTGCTGCGTTCTGAATCTTGTCTGCGAGTTCCAGAGTAACGGTGGTGCCTTTTTCTGCAAGGATTTCACCGGTGGACGGATCTACAACATCCTCAGCGAGGATCTGGTTGCGGATACGGCTGCGCAGCGCAAGTTTCTTGTTGAATTTATAACGGCCTACCTTTGCCAGGTCATAGCGACGCGGGTCAAAGAACATGCTCATGATGAGGCTCTCTGCATTTTCTACTGCGAGAGGCTCGCCCGGACGAATTTTCTTGTACAGCTCGAGAAGACCTTCCTGATAGTTGGTGGAAGTATCTTTGGTGAAACTTGCAAGAATCTTCGGCTCTTCACCGAACAGCTCTACGATCTCTGCATTGGAACTTACTCCAAGTGCACGGATGAGGACTGTGATCGGAACTTTTCTGGTACGGTCTACGCGGACATAGAAGACGTCGTTGGAATCGGTCTCGTACTCCAGCCATGCTCCACGGTTCGGGATTACGGTACAGGAGAACAGTCTCTTTCCGAGCTTATCATGTGCGATGCCGTAATAAATACCAGGGGAACGTACCAGCTGGCTGACGATTACTCGCTCTGCACCATTGATAACGAATGTTCCTGTTGCTGTCATCAACGGCAGATCACCCATGAAAATTTCGTGCTCTGTGATCTCGTCTTTTTCCTTATTATATAATCTTACTTTTACCTTTAACGGTGCCGCATAAGTAGCGTCACGCTGTTTACACTCTTCGATTGAGTATTTTACGTCATCTTCACACAGTGTAAAGTCTACGAATTCAAGGCTCAGCCGTCCGCCGTAGTCGGAGATTGGTGAAATGTCATCAAAGACTTCCTTGAGTCCGCTTCTCAGGAACCAGTCATAGGAATCCTTCTGGACTTCAATCAAGTTGGGCATTTCCAATACTTCTTTTTGTCTCTGGTAACTCATTCGCATACTTTTTCCGGTAGGTATCGGACGTATTCTGTTTTTCTCCATTGACGTTGTCACCCCTTGTGTTATAATATATTTATTACCGCTCATGCCTGAACAAAAGGTTTTAGGCATATCTTGCCATAATAGTGCATTTTCTAGATTATCATGTTTTTTCAAGTGTGTCAATAAAACAGATTGTATTTTTTTCAGTACAATCTGTTTTTTACTGGTTTTTCCGCCAGGACCCTGTTAGAATAGTACTTTAGATGTGATTGAAAGCACTGATTTTTCAGAAAAAAGCCGCCTGTTTGATTTTATTTGTCAAATCAAACAGGCGGCTTTTTTTATTTTATTTGTCAAAGCGGATATTCGCAATCCGATCCAGATTCCGCTTATGCCGCATTGAACCGTTTCTTTTAATGCTGAATGTTATCAGACATCAGTTCCATAAAGCTCCACGGCTTCAGAACTTTGTTGATCTCTGCAAAGACTTTATCGTCGTAGTTGTGTTTTACTTCGGTCTTTTTATCAAATACCATGGTATCCGCATCCTCTGCTTCTGTTTCCGGCCAGTGCGGGAGTCCCTCGTGATCCGGGGTTCCGTTCTTTGCAAAGGCGAGCAGGGCGCCAAAGATTTCGCTTTCCAGTTTATCACTGACATCCGGGATTCCGCAGATTTCTACGAGATCGCTATTGCCGAAGAAATACGGGATGTCGGAGCAGTGCCATGCCGGTTTGCCGTTCTGGAACGGGAATTCCAGGGCGAAGTTGTAGAGATATGCTTTGCCGCCGCCTTTTGCGAACAGTTTGGCAAGTTTTACGGTAGGCTCACGCATTGCGCGGTCGATCGCAAGAACATCTACGCCGTTCTTCTCCGGATATGCTTCTTTGAAAGCGTCCAGAACCTTTTCGGCATTGTCTCCATAAACCTTTTTGAGGATTTCCAGAGTCTCTTCCGCTGTCAGTTTGTTCTTATCATAAGCTGCCGGTGCAAACGTTGCGAACTCGCCGTATACGGTTCCGATCATCATCGGAATCTGATGTGCATGCTCACGGAAGCCTGCGTCGAATGGATTTCCGCAGAAGTAATCGCCCTTTTTCGGGCCGCCGCCGATGTAGCCGCCATTCTGTGCGATAGCCGGGGATACCTTTGCATATGCTGCGGCAAGCTGCGGATACGGTACGATTTCCAGCTGCGCCACATCATCAAAGCCAAGCTCTTTCATCATTGCCGTGACAATCTCTGTTCCGTCTTTTTCTCCTGCGCCGAGCGGATCCCCTTCCATCACACCGCTCATGACAAGGCCTTTCTGGAACAGGCCGTCTGCTGATGGAATCTGCATCAGGTCAATCACCTTCATTCCGCCGCCGGACTGGCCGAAAATGGTTACATTCTCCGGATCGCCGCCGAACAGGGCGATATTGTCATGTACCCACTGCAGGGCTGCTACCATATCGGCGTGGCCTGCGTTTGCGGAGTTTTTGTATTTTTCCCCAAACGGAGACAGATCCAGATATCCTAAAATATTCAGTCTGTGGTTGACAGAAACAAGAATCGAATCACCTTTCTTTGCGATGCTGACGCCGTCATACGCAACCTGCTCAATGGAAGATCCCGCTGCGTATCCACCGCCGTGGAACCATACGAGAACCGGTTTTTTGGCTTCCGGATCGAGTTTGTTTGTCCAGATATTTAAGGACTGGCAGTGCTCATCCTGCGGCCAGTAGCGGTGCGGAACCATAAGCTCGCCGTTCGGTGTATCCTGATTCTGGAGCGGGCATACAAAACCATAGTTTGTTGCGTCTTTTACGCCATTCCATTTGGACGGAACCGGCATCTGGAAACGGTCTGCGTATGCATACGGAATTCCTTTGTAAATGTAAACACCGTCATAAAAATAACCTTTTAAATCGCCGGATGTGGTATGCAGCACCGGCACGCCATCGTAATCAAATATTTTCCCCATTTTGAAATACCTCTTTTCTGTAGAATTTAGCATTTATGTTGTTTTCAGTATAAACAATATTTTCGTCCTTTTCTACTCGAATTGTCGCAAGATCTTCTTATATTGTTGCTTTTTTTCCACTCTTTCTCTGTATTCTCCCACCGCGAGTGCAATTTTTTGAAGATTTTACAGAATCTGCTCCACCTCAATCAGCGCCGTCTCGTGCGGCTCCAGGCGTTCCTGCACCGTGAGGCTGCCTTCCGGGTCGGTTTCCTGCTCCCAGACACGGTATTCCGGGTCCGCACTGTGGCACAGCATCGCGCGCTCCATCCGGTTCATCCGCTCCGGAGCTCCCATCCGCACCCACGCATCGTAGCTGCTGCCGTGCTCTTTTGTCACTTTATACAGCCGCAGGCAATATTTTCCCGGTTCCAGTCCGGTCAGTTTCACTGAAAAGGTCCGGATTTCCCCCATATTGAATACGCGGTAACGGTCCGTGCGGGAAATATTCACGGCATGGCGGTAGCGGTACAGCATATCGTAGTGAACATAGTTGTACAGGTAAATCTGGCTTTGGTTTTTCTCCGGCTCCGTGCTGATAAAATAGCCGTCCCCACGCTTCACCAGACGAGATCCCATTCTGCCGAGCAGCCGCAGCGCAGTGCAGACCGCCTTTGGAATGCCGTTCATCGTGAACAGCCCAAAACCTCCATGATACGTTTCCCGCGCCGGAAATACTTCATCCAAACGGTCATTGACCGAGAAATACGCAATTCCCTGCAGCGCCTCTTCATTTTCCAGAAGATTTTTAAACAGCCATGCCGCTTTATAACAGGTATCGTTGCACAGATCCCTCTGCCAGATGTTGCTGCTGCACTCATCCACCAGAACCGGCAGTGCACCAAGCCCAGCCTTCTGCAGCAGACCTTTTACCTTCTCCCCGCGGTTCCGCAGAAAATCCGGGTCGCGGCTCACAATCATATTGACGCTCTCGTTGTTCTGGATCAGATTCATTTTCTCCTCTTCCTCTCCATAGATCACCGTGCCAAACGAGCGGAATGCAAAAATTTCCGGCACACATTCCTTTTCCTTCATAGTTTCGATAAAGGCTTTGAGATGTTCCTCCGGTCCAAGACCAAAGGAAAGACATGTTACAAGATCCGGGCTCACACGTTTCATCTCCTCGTACGATGCTTTCCACGTCTCAAAGAACTCATCTCCTCCATCAATCGTGATCACGTCTCCGCTGATCCACGGGTTGAAAATCCAGCGCCGCATCTGGTTGATTCCATACCGTTCCCTTAGATGTTCCATCAGGTTTTTGATCAGCATGCGCCACTCAGCCAGATCTCGCGGAGAGCTGCTTAGCGCCGGACGCATCGTTCTTCCCGGGTCTGTTTTTGCCAGCAGCAACGGCATATGGCCGAATTCCAGCAACGGCTTCGCTCCCGTGGAAAGGATGAAATCGATCACCTCATCAATATAGTTCCAGCAGAACTGAATCTCGCCCCACATATTCCGCCGAAGTACGCACATATCATCATCAAGAATTCCTTTTACGCGGATCAGCTCATAGCCGAGCTCCTGCACCAGCTGTTCCAGCTCATCCTGCACCTCGCGGTTCAGCACACTTGCCGCATAGCCAGCATTGATCACGCGCTTCCAGTGGCCTGCCACTCTTGGTTTCCGTCCGTTTACTGCCGCTGTCACGGAAACGTCACTCTCATTTATCGTCTCAATCTCCTGCTCCGTGACCGCTGCATACTGCAGGAGACTCTGGAAAATATCATGGTCTCCCGCCGCCTCTTCCCGCTCTTTTCCTTTCTTTTCACGCTGTTTTACTGTATATTCCATCTGCTTCCGGTATTCGCTCGGTGTCATACCGCGGTATTTGCGGAATGCGCGGATCATCGCCGTCTCATTGACAAATCCATTGTGATAGGCAATCTCCGTCAGCGTTGCGCCGCTGTGCATTTCCTGTACGGCATGCGCCAGGCGCACCTGCGTCACGTACTCCCGGAATGATACACCGAAATACTGCGGAAAGCTCCGTGAAATATAGGCACGGCTCAGATAAAGATGATCCGCCAGATCCTCCAGCGTAATCTCTTCCCGCCAATGCTGCAGAATATAGTCTGATGCCCGCTGAATGCGTTCCCTTCCGCCCCGGCCCTGTTCCACCTTTTCCCCGGATGTAAAGTAAGAAAGCAGATCCTCCAGAAGCGCCGTCACACGGCTTTTCATATAGATCGGTTGTTCCTCATTATTCTTGTACATCTCAAGAAAGATCCGTGCCATATCCCGCCGGATCAAATCAAATTTTTCCTGCTGATCTTCCATATAGAAAAACGACTGACATTTGACTTCACATTTCAGCAGCTTAATGTGAAATGAAGCAATCGTCTCCGCTGAAACGCAGAGCGACAGGGCAAGTCCGTCTTTGTCCAGATCCAGGTCACAGATCTGAAACCGGTTGATCGCAAAGATAGATCCCATCGGGAGATTGTGAACTTCCCCGTCCTCGTAGCTGACTCTTCCACTCCCACGAAGCAGAAATAAAAGTTCAAAATCCGGATTCCACAGTTCCCGTTTCTTCTCCGGCCGGAGTAGCCGAAAACGGAATCCCGGCATTTCCTGTTTTGTTCCTCTCAGCATCATGTCTTCGTCTCTGTTGTCTCTTTCCATTTCACACCTCATGATAGATTTTTTTGTTGTATTGTACCACAAAAAAGGTCCCGCAAAAAGATCTTCTCCTTTTGTGGGACCAATTTTTCGGTTTTTGTTTTAGTATTTTTCTTTTGCTGCCTCTCTTGCCTTCAGTTCTTCCATTACCTGCGGATAAATCTTGTCAAGTTTGTAAAATACATAGAAGAGAATCATAATTGCATAAAACGGAATCGGAACCCACAGATACAGGGCTTTGATTGCAGAAAGTGCACTTGCGGTCTGGGTTGCGGCAAGTCCGTCATAACCTGCTGCGGAGATGACCCACAAAGCAACGGCACTTGCGAAGCCACTTCCTACTTTTGCACCGAAGGTTGTGGTGGAATACAGCATACCTTCGACACGTGTTCCATTTTTCCACTCGCCGTACTCAATCGTATCGGCTACCATTGCGAAGATGGTTCCGGTCAGGGTTGCAGAGCCGACACCTTTGATCAGCGAGCATACCAGAAGCCAGGTAGCATTGGTCGGATTGATGACCATCAGGAGCTGGCTGGCAAGGCTGAAGAAAGTTCCGACAAGGGCTACGTTTCGTTTTCCGTATTTCAGACTGAGCGGTACACAGAACGGCATCAGAATCAGCACCGGAATAATGGAAACAGATGAGATAAATCCTGCCATGTTCTCATTCATCAGGATATATTTTGCATAGTAAGTTCCAACCGCACCGCTGGCGCCCATGCCAAGGCACATGGTAATCCAGATGCCGCAGAGCAGCAGCCATTGGCTGTTTTTGAAGATCAATTTCAGAGACTGCACAAAGTTGACTTCTTCTTTCTGTTCGGAAGATACGGTAACACGCTCTTTGGTGTTTTTGAAGCAGACCAGGAACAGAATTGCTGCAACGACTGCGTAAATAGCAGATACGATGATCCAGCTCTTCTGGTTGCTGCTTCCGCCCATTTTGTTGACCAGTGGAAGGGTAGAAGCATTGATGATAAGGGAACCAAACTGTGCCATGAACATACGGAAAACGTTGATGACCGTTCTCTGTCCCTGATCACGGCTCATCAAGGATGTCAGTGCGCCGTAAGGAATGTTGATCATCGTGTAAAGGAAAGTGGTAACGAGGTTATATGTAATCGTTACGTAAATATACTTTCCGACGGTTCCGGTGTTTGGAACGAGAAATACAAGCACACATGCTACGGCAATCGGTATTGCCAGCCATAACAGCCATGGTCTTGCCTTTCCGTATTTCGTTTTGACGCGGTCCATGACATATCCCATGAGCATGTCGGTGACACCGTCTGCAAAACGGGAAAACATCATGATGCTTCCGATGATTGCTGCGTTTAATCCCAGTGCGTCGGTGTAGAAATACGCTACAAATGTGGATGTCAGCACGAGAATCAGGTTACTGGCCAGATCTCCGCATCCGTAGCTGATCTTTTCTTTCGTGCTGATTTTTTCGGTCAGGCTCTGCCTGGCTGAAGTTTGTTCTTTTGCTGCCATTGTTTTGTCCTCCCATACCTTTTTGAGGCTACGGATGAATCTCCTTCTCTCTTCCGCCCTCTTTGCGGCCGTACCATGCGCCTACGACCTTTGTTCTGTTTCTCAGTATAGGGATTTTTGGGGCAATTTTCTACTCACTTTCCACACGCTGTTTCTCATTTTCTTGTCTTTTTCTGTTTTATTATCATGTTTTCATATTTTTTAGTGCAATTATCGATGATGATTCAGGCAAATTATCTCTATACATGCAACCTCATGTACCTTCAAATGTTCCTGAACAGAAAGAACCTGTTCCTCTCCCACCGTTTCCCGCCAGACACGGTACTCCGGATCTGCACTGTGACATATCATTTCCTTCTCTTCCGATGTCATTGCCTCCGGCGCACCCATTGCCGCCCAGCAGTCATATGGGCTGCCCTGTTCGCGCGTAATCTTATAGCACTGGATACGGTATTCTCCCCTTGGCACTTTCCGGAGCTGCACAGAAAATGTCAGGTTTTCACCCGCCTGAAAAACACGATATCGATCCGTACGTGAAATATTGACGGTATGGCGATGGCGGTACAGCATGTCATAATGCACATAATTGTAGAGATAAATCTGTATTCTCTCTTCTCTTTCTTCGTTACTGATAAAATACCCCTTCCCCGATGCAACAAGACGCGTCCCCATTTTTCCGAGAAGTTTTGCCGCACCATAAACCGCTTTTGGTATCCCGTCATCTGTAAACATTCCGAATCCTCCATGAAAAGAATCGCGCACCGGAAAGATCTCGTCCACAATTACCGGCGTTCCCTGAAATCCCATTTTCTGCAGTCTCTTTCTGATTTTCCGAAGATAGTTTTGCAAATAATCCATATCCCGGCTGACTGCAAAGTCAAAGCTTTCACTATTGACAATCAGGTTCAGGTCTTCCTGCTCTTCCCATGGCATAACTGTGCCAAAGCTGCGTACTCCGTAAATCTCCGGAAAACAGCCCGCCTCCTCCATTTTCAAAAGCAGCTCTTTTATCCCATGTTCTCCCAGCGTTCCACAAGAAAGACAGGTCAGAAAATCCGGGCAGTTTTTTTTAACCGAATCAAGTAAGTCCCCTGCTTCCATTGCGAAAAGCAATAAGCAGTGG
>ENA-OZFE01000716-OZFE01000716.1-human-gut-metagenome-genome-assembly--contig:-NODE-716-length-12417-cov-12.608235_pt1 | contig 12417 bp, 7 predicted proteins | sample MGYA00245077_ERZ653627 | MGnify/ENA primary metagenome ERZ653627 (study PRJEB26926, sample SAMN06165121) | human gut metagenome | biome: ENVO:00009003; feature: ENVO:2100002; material: ENVO:00002003...
GCTTCATGGTGTCCTTCTGCTCAATGCGGGCAAAGTGCTCCGGCGAGAAGGTGGGGATGCCCGCGAACTGGACCTTCTTTTTGCCGGTGCACAGGGTGTCGCCGATGGAGAAGATGCCCGGGTCAAACAGGCCGATGATATCGCCCGCGTAGGCCTCATCCACGATGGCGCGATCCTGCGCCATCAGCTGGGTGCCGGTGGCAAGCTTGATGTTCTTGCCCTCCTGCACGTGGTAAGCCTCCATGCCGCGCTCGAACTTGCCGGAACAGATGCGCATAAAGGCGATGCGGTCACGGTGGGCCTTGTTCATGTTGGCCTGGATCTTGAAGATGAAGGCCGAGAACTCGTCGCGGCAGGGGTCCACCGGCTCGCCGGTCAGGCTGTCCACACGGGCCAGCGGGGTGGGGGTGAGCCGCAGGAAGTTTTCCAGGAAGGGCTCCACGCCGAAGTTGGTCAGAGCAGAGCCAAAGAACACAGGGCTCAGCTCACCGCGCAGCACCTTGTCGAGGTCAAATTCCTCGGCAGCGCCGTCCAGCAGCTCGATCTCGTCCACCAGCTGCTGGTGCAGGTAGGGGGTCAGCAGCTCGTCCAGTGCGGCATCGCCCAGCTCGGCCTCGGTCTCGTTGACCTTCTTCACGCCGTTGGCGCGGCCGTCGCTGGAGAAAGCCAGCACCTTGCGGGTGTTGCGGTCGAACACGCCCTTGAACTCCTTGCCGCAGCCGATGGGCCAGTTCATGGGGTAGGTCTTGATGCCCAGGATCTCCTCGATGTTTTCCATCAGCTCAAAGGGATCGCGGGCTTCGCGGTCCATCTTGTTGATGAAGGTGAAGATGGGGATGTGGCGCAGGGTGCAGACCTTGAACAGCTTGATGGTCTGGGCCTCAACGCCCTTTGCCGCATCGATGACCATGACAGCGGAGTCCGCTGCCATCAGGGTACGGTAGGTATCCTCCGAGAAGTCCTGATGGCCCGGGGTATCCAGAATGTTCACGCACTTGCCTGCATAGTTGAACTGCAGGACAGAGGAAGTGACAGAAATACCGCGCTGCTTTTCGATGTCCATCCAGTCGGACACAGCGTGCTTGGCGCTCTGCTTGCCCTTGACGGAACCGGCCTGATTGATGGCTCCACCGTACAGCAGCAGCTTTTCGGTCAGGGTCGTTTTGCCGGCATCGGGGTGGCTGATGATCGCAAACGTCCGGCGGCGCTCGATCTCTTCACGATTTGTCATATATTGATTTCTCCTGAATCAGAATGGCTCTTTATTCGGTCAATCTTACGTTACATTGGTGATTCTCCGTAAACTGGCTTGCCCTCTCAGTCTGCTTCGCAGCCAGCTCTCCCAAAGGGAGAGCCGGTTGCTGCTCCAGGTACAGGCCCTGCAGATCTGCAGCACTTCTCCTTCCAGATGCGTTGGCTCCCCCTTCGGGGGAGCTGGCAAAGCCGACAGGCTTTGGCTGAGAGGGCAAGGATGCCAAAATTACACACAACTTATATTTTACCAGCAATTCCACCTAGATGCAAGAGTTTTTGTTATTTTTTCAGGAGGAAGCAGGGCAAGGGGGCGGTATCGGCCCAATTGGCGAAACCGCAGACAAGGGCGGTGCACTGTTTCAGGGGCCGGGAGCGCATCCATTGGAGGATCTCGGTCTTTTCGTCGGAGCCGATGACCTTGCCGCTGTACAGGATGGCGCTGAGCACCCCGCCGGGCCGCAGGGCCTCGAGGGCGGCCTCCAGCGCCGGGATGCTGCTTTGGGCGTGGGAGAACACCCCGTGGTCGGCACCGGGCAGCCAGCCGAAGTTGAACATCACGGCATCAACGGTGCCGGGCTGTACATATTGTAAGAGGTTGGCGTGGCTGTCGCAGTGAAGCTCTGCCGCAAGGCCCTTCCGTGCAAGGTTCTGCCGGGTGGAGGCAATGGCTTCGGGCTGGATGTCAAAGCCCAGCACCCGGCCCTCTTTGCCCACAAGGCGGCAGAGAAAGGCCGTGTCGCCCCCGTTGCCGCAGGTGGCATCGATGCAGAGCCTGGGGTCAGCCAGCCGCGCGGCGAGGAAGTCCTGCACAAGCTTCACGGCCGTCAGGTCGGGGGTGCGGCGGCGGCACAGCCCGCTGCCCTCTGCCGCAAAGCCGAACTTTGCCCAGAAGGCCAGCTCCCCCGCATCGGCAGGCAGAGGAGCCGTGAACACCGTGGCGCTCTCTTTGTCATAGCCGCCCAGGCTGCGCAATACCTCTTTTAACAGGTAGGAACCGTAGCCCTTGCGCCGCCATTCCGGCACAATGGTCAGGGCAGTGATGTCCGCGCCCTGCTCCGTGGGCCGGGCCTGGCAGGTGCCAATGATGGTTTTCTCTTTATACAGGGCATAACCGCCCGGGGTCTTTTCCAGTTTCATAACTTGCTCCTTTTCGCGGGCTTGCCCTCTCAGTCTGCTTTCGCAGACAGCTCTCCCAAAGGGAGAGCCTATTGTGGCTCCGAATAAGGCCCCTGCAAATCAGCGATTGCTCGCCTGTCAGATGTGTTGGCTCCCCCCTTCGGGGGAGCTGGCATCGCGCAGCGATGACTGAGAGGGTCGTTCTTAAAATACCAAGCCCCCGCGCCGCTGTCAAGGCTTCCCGCTGCGACCTTATTTCACATATTCTTCACCCGGTCAGCGATTCCTTTTCACAATTACCGGATACAATAGAAACAGTTCCAAAGAGGTGCGGCAGAAGCGCCCCCTCCGAACCATTCCCTTTGAGAAAGGAAGTAACCAGTATGGATAACGAGAACAAGTGGGAATACGATTATTCCTCTGAACATAGCCAGACCGGCGAGACCGGCTACCCCAACGTCGGCTCCTCCGGCATGAACACCGCCAACACGGCAGGTACCTACGGCGAGGCCGCACAGGCCGCCCCCCAGGCCGAGCCGAACAGCGGCAGCGATGGCGGCGCGGTGCCGCCTCCGGAAGGCCCCCGGTATCAGGCCGCACAGGGAAGCCCCAAGCAGCCTCCCAAAAAGCGCCGCCGGAAAAATGGCAATATCGCCCGCAGTGCAGTTGCGCTGGTGCTGGCCGCAGCCATGGGCTTTGTCGGCGGCTTTGTGGGAGCCCAGGTGGGCAACACAGGCGGCAAGGTGGTCATCCAGCAGGTGGCACCTTCCTCCACGTCCAGCAGTGATTCCGGCTCTGCCTCCGCGGTGAACACCGCTTCCGGCATGACCACCGCTCAGGTCTCTGAGATGGTCAGCCCCAGCGTTGTGGTCATCACCACCGAGCAGGTGGTCTACTCCCAGTGGTCCTGGTACGGCCAGAACCAGGTGGAGAGCGGCGCAGGCAGCGGTGTCGTGATCAGCTCCGACGGCTATATCCTGACCTGTGCGCACGTTGTGTCCGGCGCGTCCAACATCACCGTGACCATCGGCGATACCGATTACCCCGCCACCGTGGTGGGCGAGGATGACACCAGCGACGTGGCTGTCCTCAAGATCGATGCCACCGACCTGACCCCCGCCACCGTTGGCAACAGCGACAGCCTTGCCGTGGGCGAGAGCGTGCTGGCCGTGGGCAACCCGCTGGGTGAGCTGGGCGGCACCGTGACCAGCGGCATCGTCAGCGCCCTGAACCGCAGCGTGACCATCCAGGGCACCAGCTCCACCAACACCATGTCCCTGATCCAGATGGATGCCTCTGTCAGCCCCGGCAACTCCGGCGGCGGCCTGTTCAACATGAACGGTGAGCTCATCGGTCTGGTCAACGCAAAGTCCTCCTCCAGCGATGCAGAGGGTCTGGGCTTCGCCATCCCCATCAACGATGCCATCAAGGTGGCACAGGATCTGCTGGAGAACGGCTATGTCTCCGGCCGCCCCTACATGGGCATCACCTATCTGGCTGTGACCGATGCCCAGACCGCAGCGCAGCTCAACGTCAATGCCTACGGCGTTTACGTTGTGGATGTTGCGCAGGGCGGCCCCGCCGACAAGGCCGGCCTCAAGACCGGTGACCGTATCGTGAGCATCGACGGCACCGAGATCGCCCAGAAGGACGACCTTGGCACCCTGATCCAGCAGCATGCCGCCGGTGATACACTTTCCATCACCGTGGCCCGGGAAGGCCAGATGCAGACCGTCAGCCTGACCCTGGGCGAAAAGAACGCCCAGACCCAGCAGGCACAGAAAAACTCCTGATTCTCCCCAATCTTTTTCCTGATCCATAAATCAAAAATCCCCTGACCGGCGTTGAACTGGTCAGGGGATTTTTGATTGCAGGTTGTCGAAAGTTATGGTATACTAAACTCGCTGTCAGAGATGACAGCAAAGGCGCTGTGTCCACAACGCAGGCGGCTGCTCCTTACCGGCCCAAACGCCGGGTAAGGCATTTTTCTTGAGAAGTTGCCACTCCCCGGACGCTTACGGGCAGAAAGGGGGTGAGAGCCATGAGTTTTTCGGATGTTGCAGTGTTGCTGACGCTGATCGGCGGAACCATCTTCGTAACGTTTCAGATTACATGGAAAATCGCCACAAGCGATAAAAAACGCAAGAAAAAATGACCGCCTCACAGTTCCCCAACTTGAACGGTCATTTTTCTTGATCATCAGGTAAGGAGCTAGTCGTTTGCGGGCCAGCGCCTTTTCTATTTGTAGTATAGTCAATTTTTAACGGTTTGTCAAGCAACGGCAGACCGTATTTTTATACCTGCCCGAACACGGTGGCGCTCAGGGGCAGGAGGACGGTCTGGCCGGTGCAGATGCGGCTGCTGCCCCGCCACAGGCTGGAGGAGATGCCGTCGCTCAGCAGCTTCCAGCTGCCGCCGGGCAGGGTGACGACCTGCGCCGTCTCGGTGGGGTTATAGTAGACGCACAGGGCGCTCCATGCCGCGCCGTCGCCCCACTGGGCGGGGAGCCGCCAGCCCACAAGAGGCTGTTCCAGCGGGAAGAACTCGATGGCGGCAGGGCTGGCCTTATCCAGCGCGCCCAGCCGGGGGAACGCCGCCCGCAGACCAATGAGCCCGCGGTAGTAATCCACAAGGCTGTGGAACTGTTCGGCCCGGTGCCAGTCCAGCCGGTTGAGGGCCGGGCTGGAGCGGTAGCTGTTGCCCTGCCCCTTCTTGGTGCGGGCAAACTCCTCGCCCGCCTGCCAGAAAGGCAGGCCCATGCTGGTCAGGTAGATGCCCGCTGCCAGCCGGTTCTGGGCCAGGGCGGTCTTGTCCACAGCGGCAAACTCCGGGCGGGCGTAGCGCACCATCAGGAGCTTATCCCACAGGGTGAAGTTGTCGTGGGCCGAAACGTAGCTGATGATCTGCCCCGGGGCGTGGGGCGGCAGCTTCTCACTGCGGCACCACGCCGCCACCGAAGCACCGATATCCCAGAAACTCCCGGGCTTGCCCTCCACATAGCCCGGCTCCCGGGCATCGAAGCAGCCGCCCTTGATGGCATCCCGGGTGTTGTCGCAAAAGATGCCGATGCGCTCGTTCAGCATATTCAGGTTGTTCTTGTTGGCCTCGTACCGGTGCAGGGCGCTGCAGCCGCCCTGCCACGGCTCACCGTACATCAGAATATCCCGCCCGCCGGGCAGCTTGTCCAGTTCAGCCCGGAGGAGGTTCATGGTCTCCACGTCATACAGGCCCATCAGGTCAAACCGGAAGCCGTCGATGTGATATTCCCGTGCCCAGTAGAGCACCGAATCAATGAGATAGCGCCGGGCCATGGGCCGCTCGGAGGCAAACTCGTTGCCGCAGCCGCTGCCGTTGGAGAGGGAACCGTCGTCGTTCTGGCGGAAGTAGTAGAGGGGCACCGCCCGGTTCAGCACATTATCGGAACGATACATGTGGTTATACACCACGTCCATTACAACGCCGATGCCCGCCGCATGGAGGGCCGCGATCATCTGCTTGCACTCCCGCACCCGCACCTCACCCCGGGTGGGGTCGGTGGAGTAGCTGCCCTCGGGCACATTGAAGTTGGTGGGGTCGTAGCCCCAGTTATACTGCCGGGTCAGGGGGCGGCTCTCATCCACGCTGCCAAAATCGAAGATTGGCATGAGCTGGACATAGCTCACCCCCAGCCGCTTGAGGTAATTCAGGCAGGTGGGGTGGATGCCGTCGCTGCTCAGGGTCGTGCCCTGCTGGGTAAAGGCCAGAAATTTGCCCCGCCAGGCCGTGTGCACGCCGCTGGCCGGGTCCTGCGAGAAATCCCGGACGCTGACCTCCCAAACGCTGCGGCGGGCCGGTGGGATCACTGCCCGCGCATCCCGCTCCCAGCCCTGCGGGTCTACCCGGGCCGGGTCAAAGATCATGCTGCGTACCCCGTTCACCCCAGCCGAGCGGGCGTAGGGGTCCGCTGCATTGCAGGTGCCAAACGGGGTGGCAAGGGTGAAATCGTAGTATTTTCCGTGCTGGTCGCCGGGCAGATAGATGCTCCACACACCCTTGTCCTGCTGCTGCAGGGGCAAGGTGCCCACACAGGCCCCGCCGGTGCCCCGGCGGTACAGGTTCACTGCTGCCTGTTTTGCCGTGGGAGCCCACAGGCGCAGGTGTGTCCCGGCGGGGGTATACTCCACCCCCAGCGGGCCGTAATATTCCGTCTGGCGGGCAAAGGCTTCGCTCTCAAACAGCGTCTTCCATTCAGCAGGTGTTCTTGGCTCCATAGCAATTCATCCTTTCATTTGACAATAGTGTAACGAACTTTGTCCTTTATTTCAACCCTTTCCTTGCAAAACGTACCAGACTCCACTATACTGAAAGAAAAAGCACTGCACGGAGGGAAGTTTTATGGCATACACCGATGATTGGGAAAGTCTGATGAACGGCGTGTTCGGCCCGGGGGGCAGATTCAAGGCCGCCCCCGGCACTTCTGCACCCAAAACAGGCAGCAGCGCCGCCCTGCCCGACCTGAACGCGGCGCTTCTGGAACAGCAGAAACGGCTGGACGAGCTGTTGAAGCAGCAGAACGCCCAGCTCAAAACCCAGAGCGATGCCACCGCCGCCGCGCTGGAAAGCAGCCGCCAGATGCTGCGGGACATGGAGGACGAAGGCCTGCTGGCCAGGGGCACCACCGACATGAAGCCGGAACATTTGGGCAGCTTTGAAGGCCTTGCCGCCGAGGTCAAGCAGACGGTGCTGGGGCAGGATGCTTTTGTGGACAGCGTGGTGCGGGCCATGCGCCGCCCCTTTGTGCTGGGCACCGAAGCCCCCGCCGCCCGCAACGTCATCCTGCTCACAGGCGGGGCAGGCACAGGCAGGCATTTTGCACTGGAAGAAACTGCCCGCTGCATGGCGGCCCGGGGCCTTTTGCAGAGCGACAGGATCGCCACGCTGGATCTGGCCCTTTACCCCAATTCCGGAGCCGAAAAGCTCTTCCTGCAGGACCTCTACGCCGCCCTGCACGCGCCCGGGGAGATCCTTGCCTTTGAGCACTATGAGAGCTGCTATCCCGGCTTTCTGAAGACCCTGTCTGATCTGGCTGTCAAGGGCAGTGCACCCCTGTCCAGCCGGTATCTCGTGAACAAAGAGGGTATCCTTGTGGATGCAGGCACGGCGCTGGCCCCGGGAGCCGTCAGCCGCATCGACCCCTGCGGCAAATACCTCATCTTCTACTCCCACAAGGGCCGGGAGGCACTGGCTGACAAATTCGGCGCGGCGCTGGTGTCGGCACTGGGGGATGTCTGCGAGACGGCCTCCTACACCCGGGAGGATCTGGCCGCCCTTGCCGCACAGCAGCTCAACGCGCTGGCCCAGAAGATCCGCACTCGGCTGGGGCTGACCCTTTCCGCCGGGGCCGACGTGCGGGACTATGTCGCGGCCCAGTGCACCGCACAGAAGGGTGCGGCAGGCCTTTCCGCGTGCACTGACCACATCTTCCGCGCCCTGAGTGAATACTGCCTGCGGACCGATGAAACCCTTACCGGCACCGTGACCCTGACCGCCGGGCCGGAAGGGGTGCTGTTCCGTCTGAACGACGGCGCAGACCAGCTCCTGTTCGACCTGCTGCCCGCCGCCTACACCGGCGCACTGGATGCCATCCGCGCCGAGATCAACGAGCTGGTGGGCCTTGCCCCGGTCAAGGAATATGTGTTCGGTCTGGCCGACAACCTGCAGGTGCAGCAGCGCCGCGCCGCCGCCGGGCTCAAGACCGCCAGCCTTTCGATGCACATGATCTTCACGGGCAACCCCGGCACCGGCAAGACCACCATTGCCCGGCTGGTGGCACGGTATCTGAAAGCCATTGGTGCCCTCAAGGGCGGCCAGCTGGTGGAGGTGACCCGTGCCGATCTGGTGGGCCGCTACACCGGCCACACCGCCCCCCTGACCAACAGCGTCATCGAGAGCGCGCTGGGTGGTGTGCTCTTCATTGACGAGGCATACAGCCTTTACCGCGGCGAGCAGGACAGCTTCGGGCTGGAAGCCATCGACACGCTGGTGAAGGGGATGGAGGATCACCGGGATGAGCTGGTGGTCATTCTGGCGGGTTACACCAGGGAGATGGAGACCTTCCTCACCGCCAACAGCGGCCTTGCCAGCCGCTTTCCCAACCGGATCGAGTTCCCGGACTACACCGCCGTGGAGCTGCTGCAGATCACCCAGGTCCTTGCCAAAAACAAGGGCTACACCCTGGCCGAAGCCTGCACCGAACCCCTGCTGGGCTATTATGCCCGCTGGCAGACAGCCGATGCCCGCACCGCCGGCAATGGCCGCCTTGCCCGCAACACACTGGAAAAGGCCATCTTCCACCAGAGCCGCCGCCTTGTCGCCGAGCCCGCCGCCGCGCTGGATCTGATCCTGCCCAGTGATCTGGAATTGAAGGAACCGTAAACACGCAAAAAGGACTGCTTTCGCAGTCCTTTTTTGTTATTGATGCTGTTCTGCCAGCCGGGCGGTCATCTCCCGCATTCCCTGCCGCACTTCGGGCGGGGCAACCACTTCTATCTTGCCGCCAAAGCCGCAGACCCAGCCATAGAACTGGTCACTGACGCAGATGGGGACATCGAAATGGAAGCAGCCATTCTCCTCGGGCAGGAACATGGGCGTTGCGCCAAAGCGCTCCCGCATGGCACCTTCCAGATCCGCGGTGCACCGCAGGGTAACGCGATGCTCCGGCCCGCCGTACATTCCAAAGTGCTTGCGCAGATAGGCAGGCAGGTCAAGATCCGCAAACTGCTCCTGACCCCGCCGGGGCGCATCCAGCACCCTGACCCCGCTCATCTTGTCCACCCGGTAATGGCGGATACCCTTTTCATCGGCAAAGGCAATGAGGTAGTAGCACCCGTTCTCCCAGGCCAGCTGCCACGGGCTGACGGTCCTTTTCTCTTTCTCGCGGCTGTCGGCTTTTCTGTAGAGGAACTCCACCATTTTACCGTTGTTGATGGCCTCGTGCAGGGCATCAATGCTGTACAGCAGGCTCTTGCTGTCGGTCTTGGGACGGCCCTCCACATAGACCTGACGCTGCAGCTGGCTGCCCTTGTAGTTGGAGCAGAGCTTTTCCAGTTTGTGGATCAGCCGCCTGCTCGTGGTGCCGGATACCACCCGGCTTGCCTGCACGGCATCCACCAGCAGCTTGAGCTCCGCCAGATCAAAGGTGCGGCTGGCAAGGAAATACCCGCCGCCCCGGCCCCGGCGCAGCTTGATGTCATAGCCCAGCGCACCCAGTGCCTCAATATCGCTGTACACGCTCTTGCGCTCACAGCGGATGCCCTGCGCCTCCAGCAGCTCCACCAGCTGCGGCACGTTCAGCAGGTGGTTTTCATCGGTCTGCTGCTCAAAAATGCGCAATAGCGCCAGCAGCTTGGATTTCTGGCCTTCCTGTTTGGGCATTCGGTACACCTCATTTTTTCGTGTTGTGCCAAACCTCTCAGTCTCGCTTCCAGCTCCCCAGCAGGGGAGCCGGAAAAAAACAGCAGTGCTGTGTGCTGAAAAGGTTACGGCGCTTTCTTATCAAACGCCGCGCGGCGCTGGGTGGACAGGCGGAACATCTCCTCCAGCTTTTCCCGGTCATCGGCCACAAGGGCGTTGCGCATCTCGTTCAGCGCCCCGCTGAACTGGTCGATCTCGGAGATGAGGTTCTCTTTGTTCCAGAGGAACAGCTCCGCCCACATCTTATCGTTGATGCGTGCAATGCGGGTCAGGTCCCGGAAGGAATCTCCGGTGTACTCGCACAGCGAGGTATTGTCGTTGGCGCACATCAGGCTGACGGCGATGGCATGGCAGAGCTGGCTGACATAGCCGATCATCCTGTCATGCTCCTGCACGGTCAGGGTGCAGATATGCTTGAAGCCCAGCACCTCGGCCAGCTCCCTGGCCCACTGAATGGCCTCCGGGGTGTTCTTTTCCGTGGGGGTCACAATGAAGTTGGCCGGGGCAAAATTCACCTCGGCGGCGTGCTCCACGCTGGAGGTCTCACGGCCCGCCATGGGGTGGCTGGCAATGAACTCCACGCCCGGCCTGCACATGGCCTGAATCGGCTCCACCAGACCAGTCTTTACGCCCGACACATCGGTAAAGATGCAGCCCTCCTTCAGCAGGTGGCCGTAGGTCCGGAACCACTCGATCAGGGCCGTGGGGTACAAGCCAAAGATGATATGATCGGCCTGACGCACCAGATCCTCAAAATCGTGGGTCTTGCCGCTGGCGATATAGCCGTGGTCGAGGGCATACTGCAGATGGCCCTCGCTGCGGTTGATGCCGTCCACATGGAACCCGGCCCTGCTCAGCTCCAAGGCGTACTTGCCGCCCAGCAGGCCCAGGCCCACGATGAGATAACGCTTTGATTTATCCAACATGTTCCACCTCCGCGCCCAAATGCTTGATGGCTTCCAGAAAATCCGGCCAGCTCTTGGCAACGGCCTCGGCCCCGCTGATGGGCAGGGCCAGCCCGGCGGCCAGCGCCAGCACCGCAAGGCTCATCACCACGCGGTGGTCGTTGTGGCCGGAAAGCGGCTGCTCCGGGGCATGGAGCGCACCGGCACAGCCATGGATGGTAATGGTGCCGCCCTCGCTCTCCAGCTGCCCGCCGCAGGCTCGCAGCTCGGTCTCCATGGCCTCGATGCGGTCACTCTCCTTGATGCGGAGACGCTCGGCGTTGCGGATGACCGTGGTTCCCTCACACAGCAGGCCCAGCACCATCAGCACGGGGCCCAGGTCGGGGCAGTCGGCAAGGTCGATGTTCGTTCCGTGGAGCGGGGCCTTTTCAAACACCACGCCCTGCCCGGTGCGGGTGAATCTTGCACCGCACCGCCGGAGGATCTCCAGAATGGCCGCATCGCCCTGCAAGGTCTCCTCAGACAGGCCGGTGATGGCCACACCGCCGGTCACAGCGCCCAGCACGGCAGGAAAAGCCGCCTGGCTGTAATCGCCCTCCACGGTGTAATCACCGGGAAGATAGTGCTGCCCGCCGGGAATTTCCAGCGTATTTTCATCCAGCCAGCGGCTCTCCACGCCAAAGGCGTGCTGCACCGCGCGGGTCATATCGATGTAGCTCCGGCTCTCCACAGGCGGGATGAGGTGCAGGGTGCTGGTGCCGCCCAGCAGGGGCAGGGCAAACAGCAGCCCGCTGATGAACTGGCTGGACACGTTGCCCGCCAGCTCGTATTCGCCCGGGGTCAGGGCACCTTCCACAGTCAGGCGGTCCGCGCCCTGCTCAAAACGCAGGCCCTGCTGCTGATACAGCGTTTTGTAGACCGACTGGGGCCGCTCCATCAGCCGCCCACGGCCTGTAAAAGTCACTTCCTGCCCGGTCAGGCTGGCCAGTGGGATGAGGAAGCGCAGGGTACTGCCGCTCTCACAGCAGTCCACGGGGGCATCAACCGGCAGAAAGCGGCCCAGCCCCTCCACCACCGCGTTGTTTTCCCCGGTGGTAACACGGGCGCACAGTCGGCCCGCCGCGCCCAGCGTGGCGGAGATATCCTTGCTGAAAGCAAGATGATGGAGATGGGAGGTTCCCTTTGCCAGCGCCGCGCAGAGCACCGCCCGGTGAGCCATGCTTTTGCTGGGCGGCGCGGCGATGCTGCCGCCCACCGTCCGGCTTGATTTTATCGTAATGTTCATCGTGTTACTTTACCTGGCTCGCCCTCTCCGTCAGCGCTTTGCGCTGCCACCTCTCCCAAGGGGGCGAGGCCTTGGCAGTCCACCGCAAGGTCTGTGGTTTCGCCAGAGGCTCTCCCTTTGGGAGAGCTGGCAAAGCCGTCAGGCTTTGACTGAGAGGGTGAGGCCGTTCATCGTGTTACATATCCCGGCCAATGGCCCATGCGACCTGACGGCACTTTGCCATGGCCTGTGCAAAGGCATCCGGGGTCAGGCACTGTGCGCCATCGCTCCATGCGTGGCGGGGATCATAGTGGACTTCCACCTCCAGACCGTCGGCACCGGCGGCCACAGCGGCGATCATCATCGGCTCAACCAGATTGGCCTTGCCGGTGGCGTGGCTGGGGTCCACGATGATGGGCAGATGGG
>ENA-OZFE01000735-OZFE01000735.1-human-gut-metagenome-genome-assembly--contig:-NODE-735-length-12114-cov-23.759184_pt1 | contig 12114 bp, 8 predicted proteins | sample MGYA00245077_ERZ653627 | MGnify/ENA primary metagenome ERZ653627 (study PRJEB26926, sample SAMN06165121) | human gut metagenome | biome: ENVO:00009003; feature: ENVO:2100002; material: ENVO:00002003...
ACTACTTCGGCGAGGACCGCACCGTGGACACCCACGTCAAGATGCTGCGCGGCCACCTGGGCAAATGCCGCAGCTACATTGCCACCGTGTGGGGCATCGGCTACAAGTTCGATCCCGACGCCGTGCGGTAAACGGAGGCTGTGCAGTTCATGCGGCGAACAAACAATGCCCGGCGCGGGCTTGGCATCCGCGGGCAGCTGATGTTCTTTTTGTGCTTCATCTGTCTGTTTCTGCTGGTGCTGTTCTGGATCCTGTCCACCCAGCTGCTGGAACCGCTGTATACCCGGCACATCGAGCGGCAGCTGACCACCCAGGCCGAAAACGTGGTGTCCCAGCTGGACGACGCCCTGGCCGAGGGCACCACTCTTTCTTCCTGGTCCTTCGGACGGCTGTATGTCAACACCGGCTTTTTTGACAAGCTGGCCATGGACCTGTATTCCAAGGGAGCGCTGAGCAGCTTCTGTGTGGACATCTCCGACTCCACCCTGCGGCAGATCTACAAGATCGAGAACCAGTCTTACTGCAACTTACATGAGACGTATCTTTCGGACGCATCCAGCAATGAGGTGGTGAACACCGCCATTGCCATGCGCAAGAAGTGCCGCACCTCGCCGGGCGGCTTCAAGCAGACGCTCAACCCGCCCCGCCTGTCCGGCTCGGCCCAGCTTCTGGTGGGCCGCACCACAGCCGACGGCAGCTACACCGTGCTGGTGACCACCAGTCTGGTGCATGTGGCCGAGGCCAGCAACGTGCTGAGCACCCTGCTGCCGCTGGCGGCGGCCCTGATCTTTGTCTTTGCCATGTCGGCGGCGTGGCTGTTCAGTGAGTGGTTCACAAAGCCCCTGCGGCAGCTGTCCCGCGCCGCCCGCCAGATGGCCAAGGGCAACTACGCCGTGCAGGTGGAGAGCCGCCGCAGCGACGAGCTGGGCGACCTTGCACAGGACTTCAACCATATGGCAGAGGAGGTGCAGCGGGCGGCCCAGATGCAGCGGGACCTGCTGGCCAACGTCTCCCACGACCTGCGCACCCCGCTGACCCTCATCAAGGGCTACGCCGAGACGGTGCGCGACCTGACCGGCGATGACAAGGCCCACCGCGACGAACAAATGAACATCATCGTGGACGAGACCGACCGCCTGACCGCGCTGGTGTCCAGCGTGATGGAGCTGAGCAAGGTGACCAGCGGTGCCGACCGCTGTGAGCGGGTGAACTTTGATATGGGCCAGCTGTGCGACGAAGTGAGCGAACGCTACGACGCCATCTGCGCCCAGAACGGCTGGCAGCTCAAACTGGAGCTGCCGGACGAGGAGCTGCCCGTCTACGCCGACCCGGACATGATGCAGCGCGCGCTGCACAACCTGCTGGGCAACGCCATGCACCACATCGGGCCGGACGGCATCTTTATCCTGCGGGCTTCCCGCTGCACCGAAGGGGTGCGCGTGGAGGTGGAGGACCACGGCCCCGGCATCGCCGCCGCCGACCTGCCCTATATCTTCGACCGCTACTACCGCTCCCGTTCGGACGCCGGCAAGCAGGGCACCGGGCTGGGCCTTTCCATCACCAAGGCCATCTTCCAGCAGCACGGCTTCCGCTTCGGCGTGCAGAGCACGCTGGGCAAAGGCACCATCTTCTGGTTCATCATGAACGATCTGCCCGCCAGCGGACAGGCCGCCGCCCTTTGATTTTACAGCAACACAAAAGCAGCGCATCTTCGCTCAGAAGATGCGCTGCTTTTTTCAGGTCGAGCTTGCACTGCGGTAAATGCCGAAGGTGTTGTCCGGTGCGGGCATCTCCACGCGGGAGGCCCGGTCGTTCACCTTCCACATCAGGACCCCCATGGCCCCCAGAACCGCCAGCACGATAAGCCATTTGACGGCATTCGGAAGTTTATTCATATATACGTCCTTTTTTCATTGTTATTCCGGGCAGCACCGCCTGCGTGCAGCGCACAGCAGCGCCCCGGTCTGTGTTTCGTCCAGTGCCTGCACCCACGGCCCGCGCGGGCAGGCCCCTGCGCCAGTGTTGCCGGCCTCGGCAAACCGGGCAAGGTCCGAGTCGGTGCGGTCGTTCCAGCCCGCAAAGCCCTCCGGGGCAATGTGGGCCCCCAGACGGCTGGCCAGCACCGCCGTTTTCCCGGTGGGCCGCCAGGGCCGCCCCAGATACACGGTGCCCTGCGGGCAGCTATCCGACACAAAGTCGCAGTCCCAGAACACAAAGCCCAGGCCCTCCGCGCTGCCGGACGGTGCCGTGACCCAGCTGTGGGGCAGGCCGTTGTTCACCGTGCGCAGCACGCACTGCTCAAACAGAGCATCCGCCCCGCCAAAGATGAAATCAATGTCTCCCGCGATCTCACAATCGTGGTAATACTGGGCGCTTGCCCGGCGCGGAGCAAGGCCGCGCGGGCCGAGGAAGCCGTCCTTCTCCCGCTCCTTCTCCGGCAGAGGGGCGCAGAACAGCGTATCCTGATTGCCCAGCAGCCGCACCTTCTCGAACACCGCATGGGCGCTGTCCACATAGGCCGCCACGGCCTGGCCCGCCTTTGCGCCGGGGCCGGCATCGTTCTCAATGGTCAGATCTTCCACCCGCAGCCGCTCACCGCTGAAAAACGCCGTGTAGCTGCGGAAGGTATGGGTGGGCCGCCCATCCGGGTGGGGCAGCTTGCCGCCGTCCCCCCACACGAGCCGGGTGCAGTCCGCCCCGGCCCCCTGCAGGGCGATGTCCTTTTTTTCGCAGACCAGTTTTTCCCGGTAAATGCCCGCCCCGATGCGGATCTGGGCCGGGCAGTCGTAGGGAACGGCCAGCACCGCCTCGGAAATGGATGCAAAGTCTCCGCTGCCGTCCTGTGCCACCGTGATGCAAAGCATAGTTTCGTGTCCTCCTGCGTCTGGTTTTATAGCTTTATAGTATACCCCTCCTTCCCGCAAAAAGCAACGGGTCAGCCGCCGTTTTCCAGCCGCAGCACCGCCGCCGTGATGTCATCCGGGCGGCCGGTGCGCAGGGCCCGCGCCCGTGCCGTCTCCACCAGCGTCTTTGCCACCTGGGCCGGTGCTTCGCCTGCCGCAGCGGACAGCTCCAGCTGCTTTGCCACCCACGCGGTGCCGTCCACCAGCAGCCCGTCCGACACCAGCACCGCATAATCCCCGGCACACAGATGCACCACCCGGCTCTGGCCGTTCACCCCGCCCAGAATGCCCACCGGCAGGCTCACATCCCCCACGGCCCGCGCCCTGCCGCCGTGCACCAGAAAGCCCGGGGCTGCCCCGGCCTTGAACAGCCGTGCCGTGCCGGTGTACAGGTCCACACTGATCAGGTCCAGCGTTGCGCCGCTCTCTTCCTCGCTCTTAAGAGCCAGCGCCACGTTCACCAGCCTTGCCGCCAGTTCTGCCGGGATGCCCGCCTTCAGCAGCCGGGCCGTCAGCTCTGCCGCCAGATTGCCGTCCACCGCCGCCGGACGGCCGGTGCCCATGCCGTCGCACAGGATCATCTGGGCCGCCGTCGGGCTGCAGAACTGCTGCACCGCGTCGCCGGACACCTCCCCCTGCGCCGCCGCGCCCGCCATGCCGAACACCGCCCGCAGCACCGGTCTTTCACTGAACAACAGGGTCGTCATGCCCTTGCAGGACAGCACCTGCGGCGTTTCCAACGTGCGGCGGCAGATGCGCCCCACCTCGCGGGCCAGCGCCGCCAGCTCCTGCGGGCCGAACCGGGTGCGCGGCAGGGTGACCGCCGCATGGGTGCGGCCCAGGTCATCCAGCGTGACCGCGCATTCCAGCGGCGGGCTGCCCAGAGAGGTGAAAAACGCCGCCACCCGGTCGGAGCGGTAGGGCTCCGGCTCGCCCGGACGGCCCAGCTGCTCCCCCAGCACAGCCAGCGCCTCGGCCACGGCACTGTACTGCTCGGTGAACACGGTGCGCATGGCCTCGGCATGGAGACGGCTCTCCTTGCGGCTGCGGTAGAGCGCAAAGGAGCGGGCTGCCGCCGCGCACAGCGCCGCCGGGTGGATGCACCGGGACAATTGCCCGGGCAATTGCGCCGGTTCCAGCCTGCCGTTTTCTTCCAGCAGCGGGCGCAGGGCCTCCATGCCCTCCAGCGTGGCCGCATACTCCTGCTTCCAGCACTGTTCTCGCCGCCCGCAGTTGAAGCACAGGCTGTCGTGGGTGTTGTCAATGACCCAGCGGTAGCTCTCGCACCGGTGCGGCAGGGCATTGTACACGTCGTTCACCGTCTCGGCCAGCGACGAAAGGCTCTGGGCCACGGCTTCCAGCCGGGTGGCCGCCGCCGGGTAGCGGGCGCGCTCCACCGGCTGGGAACGGTCGGCCGGTGCGGCCACAGGAGCCAGCCAGCTTTTGGGCAGAGCCAGCACGCACAGGATGCCCGCCCCTGCGCTGAACAGCACTGCAAAGGCCTGCCCGGGCGGCTGGACGCAGAGCACCCCCGTCACGCAGCCGCCCGCATAGGCGGCAGCCGCTTCCACCCGGCGGCCCGGGGCCAGAATGCAGGCTGCAGCCGCCCCGCAGGCAAGCCCGGCGGCCCCGCAGGCAAGGGCCGGGTCCGCGGCGCAGAGGGCCGCGCCCAGCATCCCGCTGCAGGCCAGTGCCGCCCCCGGCTGTCCCCGGCTGCACAGCACCAGCTCCACCGCCGCGCACACCGCCACCCCGGGGAAGAACCGTTCCAGCGGCAGGTTTCCCAGTGCCGCTGCCACGGCGGCCCCGGTGAGCAGGGTGCCAAAGCCTGGTTTTTCGGGCGGGAAGCGCCGCAGTGCCAGCCCCAGCAGCCCTGCCAGCAGGGCGTCCGCCGTGCAGAACAGCGCCAGTTCTGCCCCGCCGCCGGTGCCCAGCGCAAAGCACAGGCCCATGGCGGCCAACGTACCGCAGCCCGCCAGCACAGCGGGCAGGGATCTGCCCGGCCAGACCCACCGCACAGCCACCGCAGCCCCCAGCGCACACAACAAACAGACGCTGCGCAGCGACAGCGCCCCGAAGCCATGCAGCAGCACCCCCAGCGCGGCCCCCGCCGCACAGGGAGCAAAGCAGTCCTCCGCAAGGCCCAGCACAAGGCCCAGCCCAAAGGGCATCAGCGCTCCGTACAGCACCGCCCAGCCCCCGGCAAACCCCAGGGCCACCGCTCCCAGCCGACGCACCGCCGGGCGCAATACTGCCCGCGCTTCCAGCGCCGGAGCCCCGCTGCGCCGGGCTTTTACCGTCAAAACACTCGTCCGCTCTGTCATCCAGAATTCCCCGCTTTCCGGCGGGGCGTTTTGGTTCTGTTCCCCGCACTGTGTGCATATACTGTAGCGCGGAGCGGCGGCAGTTTTTGCCGCAGGGCGCAGAACCGCCCCAAACCGGCCCAAAGACGCAAAAAAGCTCTGCAGCGTGCAAAAACGCTGCAGAGCTTTGTGTTTTTATGGAAAAGATCAGCCGTTCAGCTTTTCAATGGCCGCTTTGACGCGCTCCACGGTCTTTTCGCGGCCCATCATGCAGGCAAGGTCGGTGCCGCCGCCGGGGGTACGCTGCTTGCCGGACAGGGCGATGCCCAGCGGGTACAGCAGCCAGCCGTTCTTCTTGCCCAGCTCCTCAGCCTTGGCCTTGCAGGCGTTGAACACGCTGTCGCGGTCCGCAAAGTCCAGTGCCTCGTCGCTCAGCACGGGCAGCAGGGCTTCCAGTGCCTCTTTGGCGGTCTCCGGGGTGGTCTTCTGCTTCTTATTGGCGTACAGGCTCACATCGTAGTCGGGCATGGCGTCAAAGAAATCCAGCTGCTCCGGGATCTCGCCCAGCACCTCGCACCGGGGCTGCAGGTTTGCGCACAGCAGCTGCTTGTTGATGGGGCTGTGCACGGCGCTGTCGATCCAGGGCTCGGCCTTCTTCTGGAACTCTTCGGGGCTCAGGCGGCGGATGTACTCCGCGTTGATGGCCCGCAGCTTGAGGGGGTCAAAGATGGCGGGGGACTTGGAGATGCCGTCCGGCGACCAGATCTTGACCAGCTCCGGCAGGGAGAAGATCTCCTGCTCGGCGTACTCGCCCCTGGGGCTCCAGCCCAGCAGGCAGATATAGTTCAGCACAGCCTCGGTCAGGTAGCCCTTGGCCACCAGGTCCTGATAGCTGGCATCGCCATTGCGCTTGGACAGCTTGTTCTGGGCATCCTTCATCACCGGGGGGCAGTGGATGTAGGTGGGGATCTCCCAGCCAAAGGCCTGATACAGCAGGTTGTACTTGGGGGTGGAGGACAGATACTCACTGCCGCGGATGACGTGGGTGATGCCCATCAGGTGGTCGTCCACCACGTTGGCAAAGTTGTAGGTGGGCATGCCGTCGGTCTTGATGAGGATCTGGTCGTCCATCTCGCTGTTGTTTACCTCGATGTGGCCGTACACCACATCGTCAAAGCCGGTCACGCCCTCGCGGGGGATCTTTTGGCGGATGACATAGGGCTCTCCGGCGGCCAGACGCTTTTCCACTTCCTCCTTGGGCAGGTCGCGGCAGCAGCCGTCGTAGTGGGTCATCTCGCCGTTGGCGCGCTGCTCGGCGTGCAGGGCTTCCAGACGCTCCTCGGTGCAGAAGCAATAGTAAGCCTTGCCCTCGGCCACCAGCTGCTCGGCATACTGCTTGAACATGCCCATGCGCTCGCTCTGCACATAGGGGCCCACAGGGCCGCCAACGTCCGGGCCCTCGTCCCACAGCAGGCCGGTCTCGCGCAGAGTGTTGTAGATCACGTCCACAGCACCTTCCACATAGCGGCCCTGGTCGGTGTCCTCAATGCGCAGGATGAAGGTGCCACCCTCGTGCTTTGCCATTAAATAGGTATATAGCGCAGTGCGCAGGTTGCCCACATGCATATAGCCGGTGGGCGAGGGGGCAAAACGGGTGCGGACTTTGTTGCTCGGCATAGAAAAACGCTCCTTTTATACTCATGCAAAAAATGCGGATAGCTACGTCTTAGTTTACCTGTTCTGCTGCGATTTGTCAACGGAGGAACGTGTTTTGTGCGAAGCTGCGGTTTTTGGGACACAAGGCGGGACATTTTGTCGAAATCGCCCGCAATCATTGACGAAGGCTGTATTTTTTTGTATACTAGTTTCAAACGGTGCTGGCACAATTTTCCTGTTGTGCCAGCTGCCTGCCTGTATGGAGAAAACGTTGAAGGAGAATGATACCTATGAAAAGCACCGGGATCGTCCGCGGCATCGACTCGCTGGGCCGCATCGTCCTGCCCAAGGAGCTGCGCACCACCCTGCATCTGGACGGGGACACCAAGCTGGAGATCTTTGTGGATGGCGACGCCATCGTGCTCAAGAAGCACCGCCCCGCCGGCAGCTGCGACTTCTGCGGCGACGTGGACGCCAACGCCATCCAGTTTGCCGGGTACTGCATCTGCCCCGCCTGCCGCCGCAAGATCGGCGCGCTGTAAACCAGAACCAAAAGGAGGCCTGCGCCCATGAGCCGCATGACCGATTTTACTGTCCCTTCCACCGTGCCCGGGCGCACCCTGCACGCGTTCTGCTGTGAGCCGGAGGGCGAGGTGCGGGCGGTGCTGCAGCTGTCCCACGGCATGGTGGAGTTCATCGACCGGTACAAGCCGCTGGCGGAGTATCTGGCCGGGCAGGGCATCGTGGTGGTCGGCCACGACCACCTGGGCCACGGCGGGTCCATCCGCACCAAGGCCGACTACGGCTACTTTGCCGAGCCGGACGGCAACCGTGCCGTGCTGGACGACCTGCACGCCATGACCCTGCGCACCAAGGAGCGCTACCCCGGTGTGCCGTACTTTCTGCTGGGGCACAGCATGGGCTCGTTCTATGCCCGGCAGTACCTGTGCGAATACGGGCAGGAACTGAGCGGTGCCATCATCATGGGCACCGGCCATCAGCCCAAAGCGCTGGTGCAGTTTGCCCGCAGCACCTGCCGGGCGCTGGCGGCCGTGCACGGCTGGCAGTACCGCAGCAAGCTGGTGGCCAACCTGTCCTTCATGGGCTACAACAAGGGGCTGGAGGGCCGCACCACCCACGACTGGCTCAACCGTGACGCCGCCGAGGTGGACAAGTACCTGGCCGACGAGCGCTGCACCTTTACCTTTACGCTCAACGCCTACTACAGCATGTTCAGCGGCATCCTGCGCCTGCACGACCCGGCTTTTCTGGCCCGGATGCCCAAGGACCTGCCCTTGCTGTTCCTGGCCGGCACCGCCGACCCGGTGGGCGACCGGGGCAAGGGCGTGCTGCGTGCCATCCAGAGCCTGAAGGCCGCAGGCGTGCAGAACATCCGCTGCAAGCTGTACCCCGGCGCCCGGCACGAACTGCTGGTGGAGACCAACCGGCAGGAAGTGTTTGCCGACATTGCCGCATGGCTGAACGATCAGCTACGCTGACCACACTGCACCGCACCTTCTTTGCATTTTTCAAAGCCGCTGCCCGGCACACCGGGCAGCGGCTTTTCTGCGTTCTGCAACAACAAATTTCAATGCGTATCAAGACCATTTCAGCAGCGTAACAACAGCGCACATTTCTCTCTGCATTCTGCGTAAAATCTTGCTGCATTTTTTTGCACTTTGCCAATTATCCGCGTATTTTCGCAATCTTATTGACAGTGCAGCCATAAAATAGTATATCATAAGCAGAGTTTATTGCTCTGTTTTATCCCCGTATAGATACAATTTATAGTATCTTTTGTGTGCAGAGCGAAAGGAGCGAATCTTATGACGAACAAGAAATTCAAAAAAGCCGCCATGGCTTTGGCCCTGACCGCCTGTGTTGCAGTCACCCCTCTGGCCGCCAATGCAGAGGCTCCAGAGGACGCAGCTCTGACCCCTGCCCCTGCCGCTGTAGACCAGGCAGCTGCCGCCGATGACACCGTCGCCCCTAAGGCTGACGAAGCCCCTAAGGCTGACGAAGCCCCCAAGGCTGACGAGGCCCCCAAGGCTGACGAGGCCCCCAAGGCTGACGAAGCCCCCAAGGCTGACGAGGCCCCCAAGGCTGACGAAGCCCCCAAGGCTGACGAAGCCCCCAAGGCTGACGAAGCCCCCAAGACTGACGAAGCCCCCAAGACTGACGAGGCCCCCAAGGCTGACGAAGCCCCCAAGGCTGACGAAGCCCCCAAGACTGACGAGGCCCCCAAGGCTGACGAGGCCCCCAAGGCTGACGAGGCCCCCAAGGCTGACGAGGCCGCTGACCCCAATGCTCCGGCCCTTCTGACCTCCCCCCTGGAAAATGCCGCTCTGGAAGGGAGCGACCCGGAGGCAGGGATCTCTGCTCTGATGCCGGAGGGTGCCGCCCCGGCTGTGGAGAACACCACCGTTGCCAACGTGCTGGACAAGGACGGCAACCTGGTCGGGTCTTATGACAGTATCGACAAGGCCATTCAGGAGGCTGCCGATGGTGCCACCGTCCAGGTCATCAAGGCCGAGGCCACCACCAAGGGCATCAACCTCGACAAAAACCTGACCATTGAGGGCGTTGCAAGCACCACCAAAAAGCAGGACGCTGAGGGCAATGTGGTGGAGACCACCGAGAAGCCCAAGCTGATCTTTGAGGACAAGGGCATCGCCCTGTGGAGCAAGTCCCTGACCTTCAAGAATATGCAGGTGGTGCTGAATAACATCGGCTCCACACCCTACACCGCAGAATGGAACTGGTCCACCGTTTGCGCCAGCAAGGATTCCACCCTGACCCTGGATAACACCGACATGACGATGGACGGCACCGGCACTGCGGGCAATACTCACGGCATTTACTTCGACCAGGGCAATGGCACGCTGAACGTCCAGAAGGGCTCCGTTCTGACGATCAAGAACTATGGACAGGACGCCATTGAGTGTGGTACAGGGTCCAATTATAAAATCAACATCACTGATTCTACCGTAGACCTGGACCACAACCGCGCCGGTATCACCAACACGTTCACAGTTCTGGTGGACAACAGCACTCTGAACGTGATCAAAAGCACCGGAAACGGCTCCAACGGCTCCCACTTTGATATCAAGAACGACTCCACGGTCAATTTCAGCAACAACGGCGTCCACGGCCTGTCTGCCGGAAACCTGAACATTGAGGATTCCACCGTCACCGCCAACAACAACGGCTATAACGGCATCATCTTCACCGGAAAGGGAACCATCAAGGATTCCACTGTTACCATCACCGGCACCAAGGGCAAATCTTACTGGAACGCCGGTATGCGTCTGTTCAAGAGCAACGCCACCATGGACATCGTGAACAGCACCGTCACCATCAAGGATAATGAGGTGAGCGGCATTTTCTGCGACAGCGGCAGCAAGCTGACCATTGATGACAGTTCCAATGTGACCGTTACGGGCAACAACGCCGCACAGGAAAACTGCTCTACCAAGAAAGACCTTGCCCAGAGCGGCGGCGGCCTGGTGGTGCGCGATGGCGCAGAGGCCAAGCTGGGCGCCAAGACCACCATCAACAACAATCACGCTACCGTGGCCGGTGATGATATCTTTGTGGAAGAGGGCGGCAAGCTGACCTTCTCGGTGACCAATGCCGGCACCGGCGACACCCTGAACGACTGCGGCGACAAGATCGACGGCTGGTATACCGATGCCAACGGCCAGCGCTGGAACTTCCACGGGGAGGAGCCGTTCTTCCAGAACCTGCTGGACAGCGGTGCCGAACTCACCCAGAACGAAGATGGCACCTACACCATCACCGCCGGGGAAGGCGGCCTTGCCCTGAAGGCTGCCCACGCCGAGCTGCCCGCACCGGAACCCGATCCGGAGCCCACCCCGGATCCCGAACCCACGCCCGATCCCGACACCCCGGACACCCCCGTCAGCCCGGAGGACCCCACCACGCCTCCCGTGCAGGACGTCACTCCGGACGAAGCCGAGACGCCCGTGAACCCGGAGAACCCCGCCAATCCTTCTGTGCAGGATGCTACCCCCGACAGCACCGTGGCCGCCCTGCCCAAGACCGGCGTGAACTGGTTCACCGCTCTGGCCATGGCCCTGAGCGGCATGGCCCTCACCGTAGCCGGTGCGTTTACCAGCCTGTTCGCCAAGAGCAAGCACTGATGCGCTGACAAGACCAACCCCCAGTGAGCCGTAAAAAGCTCGCTGTTCCTCGCACACAACAACAATGCCCCCGGAGAGTTCTCCGGGGGCATTGTTGTTTCTATCGGTTTTTATTTTCTCAGCCAGCCGTCCACAGCGGCCACCAGCGCCTTGCCGCGGCGGCCCAGCAGGCGGGGCAGCAGCACACGGGCCATGGCCCACACGCCTGCAAAGTTGATCAGGATGACCACTGCGGTGATCAGGCCGGTCCACAGGCCGTACAGCGGGGTCTCGGCCAGCAGCACAAAGGCCTCGAACACCAGCAGACCCACGTTCAGCAGCACCCGGCCCGGATGCACATGCATATGGATCATGCGGTTTGCGTCGATGGAGCGCAGGGTAAACACCAGCGCCAGCCCCAGGAAGGAGGCGTATGTGGCACCGATGGGGCCCCACCACTTGATGAAAAAGTAGTTCATGACGCAGTTGCTGATGGCACCGGCCATCATGGTGACCATGCTGCGGCTGGACTTTTTGGTCACCACATACACGCTGTTCATGAACTGGTTGAAGCAGCTGCAGGTGGAGGCCAGCACCAGGAAAGGCACAAAGTGCCATGCATAGTAGTAGTTGGACTTCATGATGTGCATCACCGGGCGGCACAGCCAGATGATGCCCGCCGCACAGCAGAACAGCACACTGGAATAGGTGCGGAAGATCTTGGTGAAGAACCGAGCCCGGCCCTCCTCCTCGGTGACAGCCGAGAGCTGCCAGGCGTCGTAGAAGATCAACCCCAGAGTGGTAAGGATGGTGGGCAGAAAGTAGCCCGTGGACAGCAGGCCGCTCCAGGCGTTGCCGTCGTGGCCCCCCAGGCCGTCACACATCCGCCGCACAAAAAACAGGTCCGAGGCGTTGATGATCCAGAAGCTGATCTGCGCGGGGATCATGGGCAGCGAAAAATGCAGCATCTGCCGCCACAGCCCCCGGTTGACGCCCCGGAACTCCAGGTAGTTCCACAGTTTTCCGGTGATGCACAGGAACAAAACGCTGACAAAGTCACCGCTGATGATGGCCAGCAGGTAGCCGTTGGCACCCCACTTGAAGCCCACC
>ENA-OZFE01000760-OZFE01000760.1-human-gut-metagenome-genome-assembly--contig:-NODE-760-length-11889-cov-21.270576_pt1 | contig 11889 bp, 10 predicted proteins | sample MGYA00245077_ERZ653627 | MGnify/ENA primary metagenome ERZ653627 (study PRJEB26926, sample SAMN06165121) | human gut metagenome | biome: ENVO:00009003; feature: ENVO:2100002; material: ENVO:00002003...
GAAATCGACTGGACCACCTTCCCGGTAGACCCGGAAGAGGACGAGAATGACCCCGGGGGCGGTGGAGATGGTTCCGATTCTCCGTCCGGCGTTCGCTCGGGTGAGGATAGCAAACGAGATCCGGATGCAGTTCCGGCGGGAGCGCAAGAGCGGCAGCACCGTTTCCCTGCAAGAAACACTGGAAGCGGATGGGGAGTCTGCCCTGACGCTGGCGGATGTGCTGCAGGACAGCTTTTGCATGGAGGAATGCTGTGAGAAGAAGGCAGACCTGCTCCGGGTGCGGCAGCTGCTGGAAACGCTGCCTGCGCGGGAGCGGCAGATCCTGCTGCTGCGGTACGGGCTGGCCGGGCAGCCGCCCCTGACCCAGCTGGAAACGGCACAGCTGCTGGGCATCAGCCGCAGCTATGTGTCCCGTCTGGAAAGCCACGCGCTGTGCCAGCTGCGCCAGCATTGGGGCAAAAAACCGGCGCAGGAGTGAAACATTTCTCCTGTGCCGGTCTCGGAATCCTTATTCGGTCAGCGCGCTTGCCTGGATCTCGTCCAGCTGCTCAAAGGTGTACAGCCGGTTCAGCGCCTCGACCAGCTCCTTTTTGGAAAGGCGCGGCGGCAGGCCCAGTGCATTCAACAGCTTTGCCTTGCGCTCTGCGCTGCCCGGCTTGCCGGAGAGCCCCCATTCGTACAGGTCCGTGTAGGTGATCTGCCGACCTTCCGGGCGGGCAGGCGCTGCGCCTGCCTCAGCCCCGAGGGCATCCCGCAGAGCCTGCAGAACGATGGCATCCTCCACACCTTCCACCCCCAGCAAACCTTCCTTGCCGGGCTGCTCCTTGCGCTTTTCCTTGCCATGAATGGCGGGCACATAGGCCTGCACCACGTTCTTTTCGCCCACCAGATTCGTGATGTAGTTCCGGATGCGGAAGCCCGCCGCATCCGAATCCGTCAGCAGGATCAGCCCGTTTTTCTGCGCCAGCGCTTTGAACAGCTGCTGGCGCTTTTTGTCTTTGTAAATGCCAAATCCATCCGTCAGCAGGATCATGGCATCGGTCAGGTGCGCAAGGCGGGCGGCATCGTATTTGCCCTCCACGATCAGCACCCGGCCAGTATGGATCATTTCATTCTGCATCATCGTCCACTCCCTGCCATGGCCAGCCGGCACAGCGCCGTTTCCAGCAAGATCTGCTCTTCCACCGGCTGGCTCTTCAGGTTCTGGTCCAGCTCCAACAGCACCTGCAGGCAGGCTTCGATCTGCCCCAGCGTATAGTGCGACGCCGTTTCGGCCGAGCGCTTGAGCCGGTAATCGCTGCCCTTGTAGCCAAAGTCCTTGAACACCGTACTGTAGTTCTTTTTGCGGGCCGCGCCCAACTTGACCCGGTACAGATCCACATAGCTGCCGATCATGGCCGCCGTGATGGCAATGGGCTCCTGCTGCAGGCGCAGAAGGGTCTGCAATTTCTTGCAGGCACCAGTGGCGTTTTTGGCGGTGATCATGCGGATCATCTCAAACACATCGGCTTCCAGGCTCACGGTGCCCATATCGGCCACCATGGCAGCGGTCACGGTCTGGTAGCCGGACAGCGCACAGAGCTTGTCCACCTCGTTTTCCAGCAAAAATGGATCCTCGCCGCAGCGTTCCAGCAACGCAGCAGCCGCGCCGTCCGGCAGTGAGGTTCCCTGTGCCTTTGCCCGGTCGATCATCATGGCCTTGAGCTCAAAGGGACGGGGTTTGGCCAGCTCTTCAACGTAGCCGATGGCCTTGCACTGGGCAATGAGTTTCTGGGCCGATTTCCCGGCCTTGAGCTTGTTGCGCTCCAATGGGAACACACTGCCCAGCACCACCACCGCATTTTCCAGGCTGGCCAGCGTACTGCACAGCTCGTCCAGATCCTTTGCGCCGTATGCGCCCGGGTCCACCTCCGGCAGCACCACCACGCGGCGGGTGCCAAAAAAAGAGATGGTGCCCGCCGCCATGATCAGTCCTTCGATTTCCGGAGCCGCACCGTCCAGAACGGTTGCGTCCTCGTCACTGTCTGCCGAGAGGATGCGGACAGCCGCGTTCACCGCCTGCCGCACCAGATACCGCTCTGTGGAATAAAAATAGTACACCGGGCAGCCTTTGTCGGCCAGCTGCCGGAGTTTTGCCTCGGTCGCCAAACCCGCGGCCCCCTTTCGGATGAATTGTTATAATACCCATATAGTGTACCACACTCCGGCCGGATTGCAAAGCATCACTCTGCCCACCAGCCGCCGGAAGGGCGCAGGCTGAGGGAAGCATATACCGCTTCCCCGCCCTGCATCCATTGGTAATGATCACTCCGGCTCAGCAGCTGTTCCCACTGCACGGCCTCCGGCTTTGCCGGAGATGCCAGCAGCCACTGCACCCGGACCGGTTCGGCCAGCGTCACCGTTCCGCTCACGGTCACGAACTGCTGTTCCCCGATGGTCAGCCGCACAAGGCAGCCGGACCGGGTACGCAGGGTCTCCACCGCTGCGGTCTGCGTCTGCCGGGTGACGGCGCTTCCCACCGGCTGCACTGCCACTCGGCACATCGTCCGGGCAGGCAGCGTGCAGGCATTTTCCGGGTCCAGACGCAGATCTGCCAGCAGTTCCACCGTGGTCACGCCCCGGCGGGCCAGCTGGTTTTCCACCGCCCGCTGAGTGGATGCCCCGCCCCGGAACAGCACCACGGCTGTGTGATTCTGGCTGACCACCACCGCCGGGCTGTTGGCACTGCCCACAAGGTCGACGTGCACCACATCCCGGCACAGGGCATTGCCTGCGCCAATGGCAAGGGCTGCCGTCAGCAGAAGGCCCGGCACAGCCACCCGCAGACGCACCTTCCAGACATGTGCCAGCCCGCACAGAGCCATCAGCAGCAGACAAACAAGGGCTGCATAGTTTGTGTCAAAATACATCCCCGCCCCAGGCTTGGCGCTGACCCACACGGCCCAGCGATTCAGCAGGCCGGTCAGAAATTCCGCCGCTTTGCCAATCATCGTATATAACGGCCCGGCTGCCGGGACCAGCCCCGCAAAGGCAGTACCAAGGCCCAGCAGAAGCATGGGCTGCACCAGCCAGAGCACCGCCACGCCGGAAGCCACCGCCCACAGGCTCACGCTCAGCCCCCGCAGCACCAGAACTGGAAAGGTCGCTGCCGAAGCACAGACCCCGATGCACACCGTCTCGGTCAGGCTGCTGCGGACATGTCGCAGGATGCGCTGCAATACAGATGGCTTTTTCTTCCGGGTCGCGTGCGCTGCAAAGAGTGCATGCAGGTGACGGGAAAGCTCCGCACCGGCCAGTGTACCCAACACAGCGGCAAACGACAGCTCAAAGCCGATATCACACACGGCATAGCTGTTGCGGGCGGTCATCAGGATGCCCGCCGCCGCCAGTGAGGTGAGGGCGTCCGATGCGCCATAGACCCACACACCCAGTGCGCTGACCCATACCGCCACAGCCGCCCGGCAGACAGAAGGCGTAAAACCGGTGACCCCTGCCAGCAGCAGCGCCAGGAAGGCCGTAAACAGCGCCTTGACCCGGCGGCTGCGATAACTGCGTTCCCGCCTGCGTCGGCCGAACACGTCCCCGCACAGAATGGAGACGTGCATCCCGCTGACCACCAGCACATGGGAAAGGCCCGCACCCCGGTAGGCGCTGCGCAGGGCGGAAGAAAGATGGTTCCGGTCGCCCACCGTCATGGCGGCCAGAACCCCGCCGGCATCCTCGTTCATCTCACCGCGCAGGCTGGTACTGAGCCGCTTTTGCAGGCGGCCGGTGCGCGCCCGGAAGCTGCTGCTTTTGCCCAGCCGGGCAAAAGCCTGCGGCTCCCTTGCCCACAGTACAACGCCGTCGGCAAAGAGGGTTGTACGGTCGGCAGGCTCCGGCGCTTCCAGCGCAAAGCGCCCCTCCACCCGCTCCCCGGCTTCACAGACCGGCAGGGTATCGCATTCCACCCGGAACTCTGCCGCCCGGCCGTTGACCCGTTCCACCCGCAGCACCGCATCCACGATACCCGGATAATAGGATGCCGACACCGATTCCACTTCTGCCGTCAATGCTACCGTCTGCCCGGCGTATTTTTCCAGCGTTTGTTCCAGACGGGCATTGGTATGTCTCGCGGCAGCCAGCCCGGCCGCCGCACCCAGCAGCAGGCAGAGCAATGCTTTGCGGGTGCGGTCCGGGATGCACAACAGCAGGCAGACGGCTACAAAAAATGCCGCAAACGGCACAAAAAGTTCCGTTTGCGGCAAAAAAGCGCATACTAACGCAACACCCAGCATTCCGGCGCAGAATACGCAGAGCGGGCGTCGCATGGCGGCTTAGTGGAAGAACAGGGGCAGCGGCTCCAGGAAGATGATATCCTTGCGCTCTGCTGCGTCACCCTCGGCCAGAACAGCAGCCTGGCCCACGATGGTGCACTGGGTTTGCTCGGCCAGTGCATCCAGAGCTTTCAGCGAACCACCGGTGGAGATCACATCATCCACCACCAGCACGCGCTTGCCGCTCATCTTGTCCAGCTCCTTGCGGTCAATGACCAGCTTCTGCTTGCCGGCGGTGGTAATGGACTGATCTTCCACCACAACGGGGTCCGGCATATACAGCTTGACGCCCTTGCGTGCACAAACGTAAGGCTTGCCGCTCTGACGGCTCATCTCGTGGGCCAGCGGGATGCCCTTGGCCTCAGCGGTGAGCAGGATGTCAAACTCCGGGCACTTCTTGAGCAGCTCGGTGGCAGCAGCCACGGTCAGCTCGGCGTCGCCCAGCATGATGAAGGCCGCAATGTCCATGTGGTCGTTCACCTTGCAGATGGTCAGTTCACGGGTCAGGCCTGCAACATGCAGGGTATAAGTGTCAGCCATAATCAAATTCTCCCTTTCATAATCGGCATCAGACGGGCAGCTTTTCGCCGCCCAGAACATGGAAGTGCAGATGCTTCACGGTCTGGCCGGCATCCTCGCCCACATTGGAAATGACGCGGTAGCCATTTTCCAGCCCCTGCTCCTTGGCCAGCTTTGCGATGACGGCAAAAATATGGCCCAGCAGAGCACCGTCCTTCTCGGTCAGCGCAGCGGCCGAGGTGATGTGCTTTTTGGGAATGACGAGGAAATGCACCTTGGCCTGCGGGTTGATGTCGTAAAACGCCACCACCTGCTCATCCTCGTACAGCTTTTTGGAGGGGATCTTGCCCTCCGCGATCATGCAGAACAGACAATCTTCCATGGGAAACACTCCTTCCTGATCTTTGCCTTATTTATTCGCCCAGTGCCTTCTTGACGATGGCACCCACAGCAGCCAGTGCCTCGTCGATCTTGGTCTCGTCCTTCAGACCAGCCATTGCAAAGTCCGGCTTGCCGCCGCCCTTGCCGCCGGCGATAGCAGCCAGCTCCTTCACCAGCACGCCAGCCTTCAGGCCCTTTTCCTGTGCCAGCTTGTTGACGGTGACAGCCATGGTGATCTTATCCTCGGCCTTGCCCACCAGCACAGCCACTACAGGGTTCACGGCCTTGTCACGGATGCTGTCGCACATGCCGCGGAGGGTGTCGCCAGTGGTACCGGTAAAGTATGCAGAGGCGATCTTCACGCCGTCTGCTTCCTCGGCATTATCGAACAGGCTGTCCACCTTGGATGCGGCGATCTTTGCCTTCAGCTCTTCCAGCTCCTTGCTCATAGCCTTGTTCTCAGCCATGACAGCCTCGGCGCGGACAGGCAGTGCGGTGACGTTGTTGGCCTTCAGGGTGCCAGCCACGGTGTGCAGCATAGCCTCCTGCAGGTTTGCGCGGATCAGCAGGTTGCGGCCGGTGACAGCCTCAATGCGGCGGATGCCGGCGGCCACAGAGCTCTCGCTCACGATCTTGAAGCCGCCGATCTGGGCAGTGTTCTTGACATGGGTGCCGCCGCAGAACTCGGTGGACCAGCCCTCGATATCAACGACGCGCACGACCTTGCCGTACTTCTCGCCGAACAGAGCCATCGCACCCAGCTTCTTGGCCTCCTCCACAGGCATCTCCTTCACGGTGACGTTCATGGAGTCAAAGATCTTGTCGTTGACGATCTTCTGCACCCGTGCCAGCTCCTCGGGGGTCACGGCACTGAAGTGGGTGAAGTCGAAGTGAGTGATGGAGGCATCCTGATAGGAGCCTGCCTGGTGCACATGATCACCCAGCACCTCACGCAGGGCAGCCTGCAGCAGGTGGGTGGCGGTGTGGTTGCGGGCAATGGCCATGCGGTATTCCTTATCGACCTTTGCGGTCAGGTGGTCACCCACCTTCACGATGCCGCTTTCCAGCACACAGGTGTGGACGTAGTAGCCCTTGGGGGTCTTTTTCACGTCCAGCACGCGCAGGCTGCAGTCGGCACTGGTCAACACGCCGTGGTCGGCGGCCTGGCCGCCCATCTCGGCGTAGAACGGGGTCTTGTCCAGCACCACCAGCACGCCTTCCTTGGCCTGCTCGTCGGTAGCAATGGCGTCGGTCAGGGTCTCCTCGTCGCTCAGGGCCACTACCACGCTGTTGTCGTTCAGGGTATCGTAGCCGGTGAACACGGTGGGCTCGGCGGTCAGGCCGCCGAACAGATCCTCGCTCCAGCCGGAAATGTTCTTCTTCAGGCGCTCGGCGCGGGCGCGCTCCTTCTGCTTCTTCATCTCAGCGTGGAAGCCATCCTCGTCGATCTCCAGACCCTGCTCGGCGGCGATCTCCTTGGTCAGGTCCAGCGGGAAGCCGAAGGTATCGTTCAGCTTGAACACATCCAGACCGCTCAGCAGGTGCTGATGTGCCTTCTCCAGGCCGTCGATCATGTTGTTCAGGATGTTCATGCCGGCGTCGATGGTACGGGCAAAGTTTGCCTCTTCGGTGCCGATGACCTTCTTGATATAAGCATCATGCTCGCGCAGCTCGGGGTATGCACTCTCGCTGGACTGGATAACAGTCTCCACCAGATCCACCAGGAAGGGGTGGTCGATGCCCAGCATCCGGCCATGACGGGCTGCACGGCGCAGCAGGCGGCGCAGCACATAGCCGCGGCCCTCGTTGGAGGGCAGGATGCCGTCGGACACCATGAAGGTGCAGCTGCGGATGTGGTCGGTGATGACGCGGATGGAAATGTCGGTCTTGGGATCCTGCTTGTAGGTCTTGCCCGCGATGTGCTCCACATGGTGCAGCACGCTCTGCACGGTATCCACCTCAAACAGGTTGCCCACGTTCTGCATCACGCAGGCCAGACGTTCCAAGCCCATACCGGTATCAATGTTGGGGCGTGCCAGACGCTCGTAGTGACCCTTGCCGTCCGCGTCGAACTGGCTGAACACCAGGTTCCAGATCTCCATATAGCGGTCGCAGTCGCAGCCCACGCCGCAGGTCGGCTTGCCGCAGCCGTACTCCGGGCCGCGGTCAAAGTAGATCTCGGAGCAGGGGCCGCACGGGCCGGAGCCGTGCTCCCAGAAGTTGTCTTCCTTGCCCAGACGCACCATGTGGTCCGGGGCGATGCCCACCTTCTTGGTCCAGATGTCGTAGGCCTCGTCGTCCTGCTCATACACCGAGATGTGCAGGCGGTCCTTGGGGATGGCCATCCACTCATCGCTGGTCAGGAACTCCCATGCCCAAGGAATGACCTCTTCCTTGAAGTAATCCTGGAAGGAGAAGTTGCCCAGCATCTCAAAGAAGGTGCCGTGGCGGGCCGTGATGCCCACGCGCTCGATATCCGGGGTACGGATGCACTTCTGGCAGGTGGTCACACGATGACGGGGCGGCTCCTCCTGTGCCAGGAACCACTTCTTCATGGGAGCCATGCCGCTGTTGATCAGCAGCAGGCTGGGGTCATTCTTCGGCACCAGCGGGAAGCTGTCCAGACGCAGATGGCCCTTGCTTTCAAAAAAGCTCAGGTACTTTTCGCGCAGTTCATTCAAACCGGTCCATTGCATAAGTTTTCTCTCCTCAATTGTCCTTGGCGTTTGCACGTCAGATTTTTATGATGTTATGGCAGAGGGGCAGACAGGCGCAAAAAACAAAACAGCCTCCATCCCGATCAAGGGACGAAGGCTGTGCTGCTCAAAACTCCGTGGTACCACCCAAATTGCAAAGGATAAATTGTCCCCTGCCGCTTTCGGCGCGTTAACGCTGCGCAGCGTCCGGTTTGCATTCGCCGGAAGCTCCGGGGTGGCGCGAAATGGACCCTGCCGGAACGCCTTGCAGCCTGCGGGCGTTCTCTCTGGACGGTGGTGTGTACATTTCTGGCCCCATCATTGCCATCTGTCATAATTTCACATCACACAAGACGGGCACTCAGCCCCCTTGCGTACAGTTAAATTATAGCATGAGCCGGGCATTTGTCAACGGGTTTAGCCAAAATTTACGGCACCCAGATGCGGACGATGCTGCTGATGGTGCCATCCTCGGTAAAGACCAGGGTGTTGTTGGGCGTCCAGCCGTCCGGCTCGGCGTTGACGGCCTCGGCCACGGCATCGGCACCGTCCGTCTCCACGGCGGAAGCCTGCGGGTCGGCCGAGCTGTCGCTCAGGGTCACATCCTCCGCCAGCGGCAGGGTCACCTCGCCCATCTTATAGTAGACGGGGTAATCGTCAAAGGTCACGGTGAGGTACACATCGTGGTCCAGCGTCAGCTCCACGCCGCCCGCTTCGATGCCGCCGTTGATGGTCACATAGCCGTTGTCGGCATCCCGGTCGATGCTGGTCACAGTCAGCTTGGTCACGGTGGTGTCGCCCTGGTCGTGGGTCTGGAGCACATCGCCCACCTCCAGCGCGTCAATGTCCGCCTTTTCATAGGCATCGTAGCCGTATACGCTCAGGGTCGCCTGGCCGTCGGCCACCTTGGTGATGCTGGCTGCAAACTTGTAGGAACCCGTCTTGATCTCGTTCAGATCCCCGGCGGCGATGGGCAGCACATCGCCCGTCTCACCGGCTGCTTCGGACGAAGCCGCACTGCTTTCCACGCCGGAAGCCGGTGCGCTTGCCGCGCTGCCTGCGGTGCTGTTGCTGCTGCCGCAGCCCGCCAGAATGCCCACTGCCAGAATGGCCGTAACGGCCAGCACCTTTTTATTCAGTCTCATATTCTTAGCCTTCTTCTTATTTCTGTGGGAAAGGTCTGTTCCGTTCCCCGCCCGTATCATATGCCACCCGCACGGAAATGTCAACTTTTCCAGCCCTGTGCGCTTGACGTGCGGTTTGTGTTCCGCTACAATAAAAACGAACCAGAGAACCTTCTTATTGCAAGACAGAGAGGAACTTTTCCGTGAAAATCTTAAAAGTAAAATGTCTGGCCCCCACCCGGCTGGACAATTATCTGACCCAGCAATACCCCGCCCTGACCCCCGGCCGCCTGAACAAGGCCCTGCGCGAAAACAAGATCAAGCTCAACGGCAAAAAGCAGCCGCTTTCCACCCGCGTGATGGCGGGCGATGAGATCAAGCTGTTCATTCTGGACGAAGTTCTGGACGCCGACAAGCGAGTGGAGGGCCCGGCGTGGAAGAACGCCCGCGGCCCGGCGCAGGTGGTGTACGACTGCCCGCAGATCCTCATCGTGAACAAGCCCGCCGGCCTTTCCGTGGACGGCCCGGACGATGACACCCTGCTGAACCGCGCCCTGCTCTACCTGAACCAGCAGGGGGAGTACAAGGAGAACGACCTGTACACCCCGGCCCTGTGCCATCGGCTGGACACCGGAACCAGTGGTCTGGTGATCATCGCCAAGACCCCGGAGGCCGAGGAGCTGTTTCTGGCCGCCATCAAGAACCGTGACGTGCAAAAGACCTACCTCTGCGTCACCTTCGGCCGCCCTGTGCCGCCGGACGCCACCCTGGGCGGCTACCTGCTCAAGGACGCCGACCGCGGCATCGTGAAGATCGTGGAGGACAAGCAGCCCGGTGCCAAGGAAGTGGAGACCCAGTACGAGACTATTGCCGTTTCCGGTCGTCTGGCCCTGCTTAAAGTAAAGCTGATCACCGGCCGCACCCACCAGATCCGTGCCCACATGGCCAGTATCGGCTGCCCCATCCTGGGCGACAGCAAGTATGGCAACAACAGCGCCAACCGGGAGCTGAAGCTCAAGTATCAGGCCCTGTGCGCTTATGAGCTGACCATGCCCCGCTTCACCCAGCCGGATTTTGCCTTCCTCAGCGGCAAGACCTTCCGCGCCCCGAAGCCCTGGTACTACAGCCAGGTGCTGGACGGAACACTGAAGTAAGACTCAAATCAACAGACAAGGCCCCGTGTGCATCAGCACACGGGGCCTTGTTTTGATTCAAGCAAATTTTATGCCGGATAATTCAGGGTGTCCAGCAAGGCGTTCAGGTAGTTCTGCGGCATGGCACCGGTGCTCTGGGCACACAGCAGATAGGTGGTGGCACCGTGCTGGAACACGGTGTACTGGGCCGTTACATTGCCTGCAGCATCCTTCACGCTGTAGATCTGGTAGACCTGACCGTTGGCTGCGGTGTAATCTGCCTTGGCATACGATGCACCCGGCGCGGCAACCGACTCCTCCACCGCAGCTTCATCGCTGCCATCCCAGCGGGTGCTTGCCGCAAAGGTCAGCGACACGGCACCGTCCGTGCGGTACTGGTTGTACATGGTATTGGTGATCTTCTGGGACGGCTTGAACGAAACCACCACATTGTCCGTCCCGCCGCCCTGCGGAAGGGCATCAAAGGTGCTGCTGGACACAAACTTCATGCCCAGCTGGCTTTCAGCATCCGCACGGCTGTTCATGCCGATCTCCACCACGCTATTGCTGGTGCGGCGGGCCGTGGTCTTGACCTGCGCCTTCACGTCTGCGCCGATCTTGGCGGAATCCTCCACGGCAGGCATCTGCAAACGATAGCTCAGACGGACATTGCCGCCGCTCTTATCCACGCTGCTGGCATTCACAGCCCATGCGGCCGGGCACAGCAGCGACACTGCACAGGCGGCAGTGAGCAGCAGACCCGCGATTCTGCGCATCTTCATAAAGCATTCTCCTTTCGGCGGGGGCACCGGAGCGGTGCCGCCATACTTTTCCAGTTTTAAAATAGCAAGAATATGCGCTGCTGTCAAGTGGCAAATTAACTAAAAAGTTGGAATTATTTTTAGAGATTCCGCCTGTTTCCTCCCCGCAGCCACGCAAAAAAGGCAGTGCACCGGAACCCCGGCACACTGCCTTTTTCTCATTTTCAGCTCGTCGGTACAGCGGTCAGGAAGCAGCTTCCTGCACCACCACATACACGCCTGCCGGCACACAAGCCGCCCAGGCACCGTCCTTGTCCAGCCAGCCGAATTGCTCACAGATATGATCGGGGCACTGGCTGTCCAAAAACGCGATTGCGCCATCTTTTACCTGCAGGTGGACCACATAGTCGCCCACATCATACAGGTAATCATGATCTTCGTCCAGCGAGAGGGTCTCAGATGCGCCGCTGCCAAAGTCAACGACTGCTTCCAGACCCGTGCCCTTGCTGCCGCGGGCCGCGCGCCAACCAAAGTACAGCGCCGCTGCCACGGCCAGCACCACCAGAGCAAAGATCAGGTTCTTCTGCCACGGCTTCCAGCGTTTTTTGCCGGAAGCTGCGTCAGTTTTTTTGGTCACGCTCATGCAGCGTACTTGCTGGCAGCGGCACCTGCAATGCGACCAAAGACGGTGAAGTCAGCCACAGCGTTGCCGCCCAGACGGTTTGCACCGTGCACACCGCCGGTGACCTCGCCAGCAGCGAACAGGCCGGGGATGACGGAACCGTCAGCCTTCAGCACCTCGGTGTTGGTGTTGATCTTCAGGCCGCCCATGGTGTGATGCACACCAGCGGTGACCTTGATGGCGTAGTACGGAGCGGTGTTCAGGGGGTTGGCGAAGCTGGTACGGCCGAAGTCGGGGTCGTTCTTGGCCTCAACATAGCCGTTCCAGGTGTTCATGG
>ENA-OZFE01000775-OZFE01000775.1-human-gut-metagenome-genome-assembly--contig:-NODE-775-length-11749-cov-3.830853_pt1 | contig 11749 bp, 7 predicted proteins | sample MGYA00245077_ERZ653627 | MGnify/ENA primary metagenome ERZ653627 (study PRJEB26926, sample SAMN06165121) | human gut metagenome | biome: ENVO:00009003; feature: ENVO:2100002; material: ENVO:00002003...
CGAGATGCAGCGTAGTCTCGTGGGCTCGGAGATGTGTATAAGAGACAGGACCAGGCCGAGGCGATTATGAACGCAGGTTATGAGGACACCGTGGCGGCCATGCCGCAGCTGTTGGAGAAAGTCGCCGAACGCCGCGACTCGGCCTACTACGCCGGGCGTCGCGAGGCGTTCCGCGCCAAGTGTCCGCCGCTGGTCTTCGACGACTACAAACTCGAAGGGCTGAAGCGCGCCCAGCGGGAGTATATCCGCGATTTCGTGCAGGTGGACCGCCGCACGCCGGGCATTCAGGGGCCGATGGGCTTCGAGGAGCTGAAAGACAATCTCTTCGAGGTGCTTGCCGGCGGCGATTTCACGATGGACTTCCCCACCGTGCGCTACGACTCCGTCCGGGAACGTTATTCGTTCGAGGCCAAGTTCGGCACGCGGCCCAATTTCAAGATCATCCTCGGGGGAAACATCTCCTCGACGGCCTTCAACCAGGCCTATATCGGCATCAATTACAAGAACATCGGCCGCGTCGCGCAGCAGTTGGGCGCAGACCTCTACCTGGGGCCGATCTACACCTGGGGAGCGATCGGGGGCCGGACGGATTTCTACGCGTGGAAGCCGATTTTCCTCGACTATTCCTACAATTTCGAAGTCCTGAACCTGCGGCACGGCAACTTCGGCAACCTCACGCCGATCGATAACACCAAATCGGTCAAGAACAACCAGGGATTCCTCTCCATCGGACTCACCATGCCGCTGACACACAACAGCCTGGCATCGCTGCGGTTCAACGGAGGACAACAAGCCTACCGCTACGACACCGCCGTTCCCGGTACGGATCCCAACACCGACCTCACGCGCTTCTCCTTCTTCGGCACCAAGCTGGAGATCGCCCGCAACACGCTCGACAAGATTCTCTACCCGCGCCGGGGGTCCGAAATATCCCTCTCGGGCATCTACATCACGGGGCGCGAACGACACAAACCCGCCGAATTCGGGCGTAAGCGAAGTTTCAACGCCCACCGCGAATGGTTCGGCGCCAAATTCCAGTGGAACCGCTATTTCGACCTGCCCGGCTGCAAATGGTTCTCGTTCGGATTCAACATCGACGCCGTCTGGACCACGCACCCCCGGTTCCAGACCGAAACGGCTACATTGATGTCGCTGCCGGCCTATCAGCCCGTCGTACACTCCCAGATGGCTTTCATGCCCGACTACCGGGCGAAAAACTTCCTGGCCGGCGGTCTGATGCCCACTTTCGATCTGCTGCCCAATTTCTTCCTGCGCACGGGATTTTATGCCATGTACCGCGACAACCGGGGGCTGCCCGGCGAAAAGATGCAATACATCACCGAAGCCTCGTTCGTCTATCACACGCCCATCGGACCGGTCAGCCTGTCGCTCACCAAATACGACCTGAAGAGCTGGCACAATATGTACCTCACTTTCAACTTCGGCTACGCGATCTTCGCTCCCAGCGGGCATTTCTATTGATTATTTCCCAGTCGCCCTGTTCCCGAAAGGCCGTACGCAAAGCATCCGGTAAAAATTCAAACGGGTCAAACCGGAAACAGAAAATCCGCCTTGCCGCATGATGCAAGTCGAATCATAAAATAAAGAGGGCTGCGCAATGCAGTCCTCTTTTTTATAATGCAGGCTAAATCAGTCGTAACCGATCGCCGCGAATTTTCAGTCCTATTTTCCCGACATCATTTTGGCACGTTCATAATCTTCGTTGGTCAGAATATACGTCCAACGCGCCCGGCGGGGCGTAAACTCTTCGTAAATCCACTGCCCCGGATCACAAATCTGCCGGGTCTTGAAACGCTGCGTAAAATCCGAATACTTCTCCTCTATTCCCGATGGAAATCTAACAGGCCCATATTTGTCATCGACATCGTAATAGACCTCCATCTCCGTAATAAGAGGAGAAAAGGTGGTGATAAGACCCGGTACATCCATAGACCAATTAGATGTTACGAATCTGTTTGTATATTTTTTTCCGGGATCTACAAGCCCATTCATATGGTCTATAAATTCATCGTTTTTTGTCGGGCAAAACGTAAGAGTGAAGTAAATTTTGTGGTCACTGGCATTGCACAAACAAAAATAGGTGTAAAAAGTATCTGGATCGGAATTTTCCTGAGAAATCTGCGTATCGAAATCGACATTCGCTTCAATATATTCAGCCGTCGGATCTCCCTCGAATTCCGGAGCGGGATAATAATTATCGTCCTTATCGCATCCGGTCGTTGCAACCAATGCGACAAACAACAAAAAATAATGAATTATTATTTTCAGTCACTGAATGTTGGGGCGGATATTGTCGCTTGTCGTAAACGGTTGTAAACCCTTGTCAACTGTCTGCACGGTGTGACAAAAAACAAGCCCCGCAAATTCTCCACGTCAGAAATACGTCTCAAAAATATGTGGAAATTTGGGAAACATCAAAAAGCAGCCGAAAAGTGTTAATTTTTAGAATGTATTGATAATTAAATATTTATGCTTGGATATTTCTGATTGTTTTTGGTTGTTCTACGATTCTAAATACATAGCAAAAATAATTTATAGTTTATAATCAGGCCATTGGTGACTATCTTCGACATTGTAAATATAACCAAAACATCCACGACATCCAAATAAATCGAATGCAAATCATCCAATACCGGGACAAACTTTTACTCAACAACTTCCGGCGAAATAATCGTCGGATTTCCCCAACTGATACCGAAACCTGCCGCATCGTTCCCATCCCGAAAATTCGAATTCCGTCCCGGTACAAAATGGCGGGGGCGCACCGCTATTGGTACGCCCCCTGGCAAGCAACAATTGTTTAACTAATAATAACCCTCCAAATTACTACTTATTATTTGCCTGCTCCGGTTGTGTTTTCTGACTCTCTGCAGCGGCAGGAATCTCGGATTCCGGCGTTACGGTTTCGACCTCGACAGCCTCGACCTGCTCGGTCGCTACCGGTTCCGTCGCGGCCGTATCCTGGGCGGCCTTCTGGGTTTTCTGACCGCAGGAAGCCATGCTTCCGGCCATTACGATTACAGCTGCTGCAATGAATAACTTTTTCATTTTGCGATTGTTTTTCAAATAAAAAATAATTTTTTTCCTTCGGTTCCCCAACCTCTGTATTCATTACATCGTCAAGGTGTATGCCAATCCGCCGGCATAAATCATTATGCTGGTAATCAAAGATATAAGAAATTGATAATTTTATATGCGGCTGTGGAACGGTGTGGAAATCCCCAAAATGATGTGGAATATTTCCACACCCGACGACTATTCGATGCCGTACAGATGCAGTTTGTTGTAGAGCGTCTTGCGATCGATCCCCAGCAGCCGGGCCGCCTGGGATTTGTTGCCGCCGGCCGCCGCCAGCGCCCGCCGGATCCGCTCTTCCTCTCCCGCCGGATCGCGCAAAGCGATCGGCGCCGGAACAGCCTCCGACAATTCGGCGGGCAGCTCGGCCGGAGTGACGTACTCGCCCGTCGTCAGCAGAACCGCCCGGGTCACGGCGTTCTTCAGTTGCCGCAGATTTCCGGGCCAGTCGCAGGCCACGAGCAGTTTTTCAGCCTCCGGATCGAAACCCACCACGTGTTTGTCGAGCTCGCGGTTGGCCTGGTCCAGAAAAAAGTCGGCATAGAGCATAATATCCTCCCTGCGCTCCGCGAGATCGGGCATATGGAGCACGAATTCGTCGATGCGGTGGTAGAGGTCGGCACGAAACGATCCGCGCGCGATAGCCGCCTCCAGATCCTCGTTCGTGGCACAGATCAGACGCACGTCCACCGGAATTTCGCGCAACCCTCCGACGGGTTTTATTCTGCGCTCCTGAAGGGCTCGCAGCAACTGGATCTGAACTTCGTAGCTCAAATTGCCCACCTCGTCCAGGAAAAGCGTACCGCCCTGCGCCGATTCGAAAGCGCCCTTCTTATCGGACAGCGCTCCCGTGAAGGAGCCTTTGATATGGCCGAAAAACTCCGAAGCGGCCAGTTCACGCGACAGAGCGCCGCAATCGACCGCCACGAAGGGTTTGCCCGCCCGTTTGCTGCGCAGATGGATCAACCGGGCCACGTGCTCCTTGCCCGTGCCGCTCGCCCCTTCGAGCAGCACCGACATATTGGTAGGAGCCACCAGACGGACGTATTCGTACAGTTTACGCGAAGCGTCGCTGTGCCCTTCGATGTAATTCAATTCGCCTTCGTCCAAGGCCCTGTCCCCCTTCCGGCGCGGTTTCGCGGGCGCCGGAGCCGTCGCTGCGGATGCGGACACAGCCGTTTCGGGGTGCGGGGCATCCAGCGCCTCGCGGATCTTGCGGAGCAGCTCGTCCGGCTGAACGGGTTTGGAAACATAGTCCCTCGCGCCGAGCTTCATACTCACCACGGCATTGCGGATTTCGGCATAGCCGGTCATCACGATCACGGGTACCGTCACGCCCCGTTCGGCGATCCACTGCAACAGATCGGTCCCGTCCCCGTCGGGCAGACGCATGTCCGAAAGCACCAGATCGTAGCTCCCCTCCGCGAGAAGCCGGCGCCCGGCGGCGATGTCGGCAGCCGTATCGACTCCGAAGCCCTTCTTGCCGAGCCACGTGCGCAGCATCAGCGAAAAGGTTACGTCGTCATCTATGATCAATATCTTTTCCATACCGAAATTTCATTCAAAAAAACCGAAGCCGCCCGCAGAGGCTTCCCGCAACGCTCCTCTTCGGCGAGGCTCCTTCTCCGGCATCGTCCGACACCGAAGCGTCCGATCCTCTGCAACTTCCCGTCCGGGCATGATGCGAACGGACGGCCTCCTGTCGGAATACGCCCCCGGCGGGGATCAACGGTCGCAAAGATACTCTTTTTTTGCCGCCCGGACAATTTCGCCGACCCTTTCCGCTACACCGAGCGCTGCGCTGCGCAAAGCCCCGTCCGCAGAACCTTCCGAACGCTCCAGACGGCGCAATGCCGCAGCGAGCTCCTCCTCGCCCAGCAACGTGTAGATCGGCACCATTTTGTGAGCGATCGCACGCAAAGCGACCGCATCTCCGGCGAGCGCGGCCCGGCGCAAGGTTTCGGCATGGGCCTCGTTCTCGGCGACAAAGGTCCGGATGATCTCCCGCGCGGCTTCGGCGTCGTCGCGGGCGAAAGCCGTCAGAGCTTCGAACCCGCGAACCGCATCCTCTTCCCGAAGACACTCCTCCGGGGCAACCCCCGCCTCCGGCACGACACGGCGTAACACGGCCACCAGTTCCGCCCGCGCGAAAGGTTTCCGCAGCACGGCCGCAAATCCCCGTTCGACATAGGCCGACTCATCGTCCGAACGGGCTGAAACGGCTACCACCGGCAGCTCCGCACGAACGGCCCGAATCCGTCGCAGCACCTCGAACCCATCCACTCCGGGCATCTGTATATCGGTAAAAACCAGATCGAAAGAAGACTCCTGCACCAGTTTTTCAGCGTATTCGGGAAAAGGACAGCTCTCCGTTTCGATTCCCAACTCCCGGCAGAGAGTCGCAGTCATCTCAAGTTGCAGGGGGTCGTCATCCACCAGCAGGCAGCGGAGGGGTCGTCCGCCCTCCATACACACCCTGCCCGGACACATTCCCGCTGCGGTTTCCTTTTCGGAAGCGTCGTCCTCCGCCTCCCCGACCGGGACGGCGACCAGGAATCGGCTTCCGGCGCCCGGTTCACTCTCCAGCTCGATCGTACCGCCGAGCAGCTTCACGAGGCGATCGACGATCGAGAGGCCCAGCCCTACGCCGCTCACGCCGCCCGCCGACGGCAGGCGCACGAACTCCTGAAAGATGCGCTCCCGCTCCTCGGGGCCGATTCCCCGACCCGTATCGCTGACACGGAACAGCAGCCGCCCCTCTTCCAACCAGGCGTCGAACGCGACGAACCCCCGGTCGGTGAACTTGATCGCGTTGGAAAGCAGGTTCTCGGCGATCTGCCGCACACGCGAGGGATCGCCCGCGACCTGTCCCGAAAGTTCGGCGGCGAGCGTACACCGCAATTCGATTCCTTTGGCCGCAGCCACCGGCTCGAACCCGGTGCAGACAGCCGTAAACAGATCGGCCGGAGAGAAGGCGATGCGATTGACGGCGACTTTGTTGGAGTCAAGTTTATAGAAATCCAGCAGGTCGGTCACCAACTCCAACAGATGATCGGCCGAGCTCTTCATATGATCCAGATAAAGCGCACCCCGCTTGCCCAGGTCCAGACGCGTAAGCAGATCGATATAGCCCATGATCGAACCCAGCGGAGCCTTGATGTCGTGCGTAATGGTAAGCATCAGCTTCTCACGGGCCTCCAGCAAGGCTTCGTTGTGGCGATTAGCCGCTTCGAGCTGGCGTTTGTAACGGTTGCTGCGGTTCACGTCCCGCCAGAGGATTCCGACGAAGAGCAGCATCACCAGCAGCGATCCGGCAGCCACCGAGCCCAGAATGACGAGCGAGCTGCGCCGCACCTGTTCACGAGCCTGCATCCGCTCCCAGAGATAGGCCGTCTCCTCCTCCTCGAAGTCGATAATCAGGCGGTAAATCCGCTGATTGATCTGCTGGTTGTTGCGTTGCAGCCGCAACCCCTCCCGCCACGCCTTGTCGTAAAGGGCCAGCCGCTCGCTGGTCACCCGCTGCTCCAGATCTTGCAGCACTACGGCGATGGTATCCCCCAGACTCATCTGCCGAGGCGGAGCGTCGATCCGTACCCGGGTCTTCACCACCACCTGCGAATCGTTCTTGGGCGGGCTGAACAGGTCGCCGAACCGGCGGAAGAAATTGCGCTTCTTTTTCGGAGCCACGCGCACCGTATCGCGGACCAGGATCGTATCGGGTTCGATAGTCGGTTGCGACAGGGAGTCCAGCATGGGAATCATCCGCTGGATATTTTCGCTCAACAACGTCGCCGTGCCCGCCGAACGCAGGTTGCGGTCCAGAGCCTTGATCCCCTGCTCCTTGCCGGCGATCAGCCGCACGATCGTGTCCAGACGCATCTGCTGCGACTCGTCGTCCGCACGCATACGGAGCGAATCGATGCACTCCCGTACCAGCCGGAGTTCGCGTTTGTAACGATTCTCGTAGCTGGCATAACCGGCCACCAGCATCTGACCGTATGTTTCGGCCTCATAGAGATGGTAGAGAGTCTGATTGACCAGTCCGCGCCGCCGCCGAAGCTCCTGCTGGCTGTGGTCCGGTTCGAGGAGCGCTCCGGTCTGGCGCCAGACGTAGATCATGGCCGTCAGGCCGATCAGGGCGATCAGCACGTAACCCACGACGATTTTGGTGCGTACGAATTTAGACTCTTTCATCATAGCGGATCGACTTATCCTTCGCCCAAAGATAGCATCTGTTTCGGTGATTTTCGCTGCGGAAAGCCTTTTTCTTTCCAAAGCCTTTCCGCAAGGGGGTCTGCACCCTATTTGATCCGGGCGATGATCCTCTCCAGCGTCAGCTCACGCACCGCATCGCGTCCGATCCGGCGGGCTGCCGCCCCCTCCTTCGCCGCCAGTCTACGGGCCAGCGCCAGCGCATCGGGGTAAAGCCCCCGGCTACGTTTGCCGATCTGCCGCAGGGCCCAATTCACGGCTTTTCCGATCCGGACGCGGGAATCCTCCGCACCCCGTTCGATCAGCGGCAGAAAGGCCCTGAAATCGTCGTCCGAAGCCCGTTTATCCCCGACGGCGAGCGTAGCCAGCAGAGCGAACCCCGCCCGTCGGGTAAACTCCTCGTCCGAAGCGGCGTATTCGCGCACCTTGCCGTAAGCGTACGACGTATAGCGGAACAGGTTGATACAACACTGATCGCACAGGTCCCACGACCGAAATTCGGCGACCCAGGCATCCATCTCCTCCGGACGGAACAGCGCCGGATCGGCGATCATCGACGCCAGGATCCGCCCTTCGTGCACCGGCCTGCGGTAGAGTTCCAGCGCCAGCGCATGATCCCGGCCGATCTTCAGCGCCAGACGCCGCAGATCGACCACCCGCACCCCGACCGCCAGCCGGGCGTCGATTCCGAACCGCACCATTCCCTCCCGGAACTCCGGATTGGCATGGGCCGCAAGCCACTCCAAGACCTCTTCGCAGGTCATATCCTTTCCTTTTTTCGTCTTCATCTCTATCTCACTTATCCGCACGAATGAAATTCTAAAAATAGTCATTTATTTTATTTCTGCAAACCGATCCGAAAAGAAGGACGGTTTTCATACCCCGCAATGCGTAAATTTCATCCGACCGTTTTTCAACATCGAAAAGGGGAGAACGCTGCGAGCGTTCTCCCCTTTTCGATTCGCGGACATGCGCCTGCAAAGCAAACGCACATTCGCCGTATTTCCAGTTACTTACGCTTCTTGTCCGCTTTCTTGGCGTTTTTCTTCGAAGCCTTCGTCTCCTTTTTCTTCACATCCTTCTGATCGCATGCCTTGGTGCAGTCGCTCTTCACGAGGGTCATCTCGTCGAGCAGCCAGTCCGCACCCGCGAACTTGTCGATCACGAAGAGCACATAGCGAACGTCCACGCCGATAGTACGCTGTACATCCGGCTCGAAGGCGATATCGCCCGACATAGCCTCCCAGTTACCGTCGAAAGCCAGACCGATCAGCTCGCCGCGGCTGTTCATCATCGGCGAACCCGAGTTACCGCCCGTGATGTCGCAGTTGGCCAGGAACGCTACGGGAAGTTCGCCCTTGCAGTTGGCATAGGGACCGAAATCCTTCGCCTCGTAAAGCTCCTTGAGCTTGGCGGGAACGACGAATTCGGGATTCGAAGAATCCTCCTTCTCCATCACGCCCTTGAGCGTCGTGTAGTAATCATATACCACGCCGTCGGCAGGTTCATAAGGCAACACCTGACCGTAAGTCAGACGAATGGTGAAGTTCGCATCCGAATACCAGGCCTTGTCGGGCTGCATGCGCATCAGACCGGCTACGTAAAGACGATGTCCGTCCGCATATTTCTGCAAATTGGGTACGGCCTTCTCGCGCAGCTCCTTCATCTTGTTCAGAACCGACGTAGCCAACACTACCGCCGGATCGTTCTTGATCTGCTCGGACGTAGCGGCCGATGCCTTGGCCTCGTCCGTGAAGACCGAATTGTCGTACAGGTAATCCACATAAGCGTCGATGTCGCCGCCGAACTGCGCGTCGATCACCTCCGCGAAAACGGTCGGCAGATCCTTCACGTTCTCCTTGACCATCGAAAGCATCTTCCGGGCTACCTTGCGGTCCGTCGGCAGGTTGTAATCCTTGTAGAAGTTGGCGTAATACTCCTTCGCCTGCGCTTTCGCTTCGTCGCTTACCTCCTCGGCCGTCAGCATCCGGTTAGCCACCAGAGCCGGGGTCATGATTTCGACCGAACGGACCATCGCCTCGCTCAAATACTGGAGCGGACCGGTGTAGGCCATGTTGTCGTTCACCGCCTCGCGGATCATGCCGAGCGCATCGACGAATCCCTCTTCAGGCAGCGTATTCTGCTCGGCCCAAGCCTGGAATTCGGCTTCCTGCGCCTCCTTCAAGGCTTTCACGTCCAGTTTTTTCAGACCGCGCAGCATGCCGATCGTATTCTTCCAATAGTTCGACGAATTGGCATATTTCGAAGCGTACTGGATACGCACCTTGTCGCTGGCGGCCATGTCCTCCTTCAGGATGTCCTGACGGGCGCCGCGAATGTCGATGCGCTGCGGACCCGAAACCTGGAACATCTCGTCGATCTCGTACGAAGTCATGTAACGCTCGGTCGAACCGGGGAAGCCCATGATCATCGTGAAATCGTCGGCCTTGTAACCGTCGAGCGACACCTTGAGGAACTCTTCGGCCTTGTAGGGTACGTTCTCTTCCGAATATTCCGCCGGACGGTTGTCCTTGCCGGCATAGATGCGGAAGATCGAGAAGTCGCCCGTATGACGCGGCCACATCCAGTTGTCGGTTTCGCCGCCGAACTTGCCGATCGACGTCGGGGGAGTACCGACCAGACGGATGTCCCGATAAACCTCCATCACGAACGCGAAGTACTGGTTGCCACCGAAGAACGGCTGGATGTTGATCGTCATGCCGGGATTCTCGGCCCGCAATTTCTCGTACAGCGCCTCGATGTTCTTATCCTCCATTTCCGAACGCTCCTCGCCCTTGGCGATCGAGGGGATGTTGCCCAGCACCTCGGGCGTTACGTCGATGATTCGACGGATGAAAGTGACCGTCAGCCCCGGAGCCGGCAGCTCCTCCTCGTTGGACATGGCCCAGAAACCGTCCTTCAGGTAGTCGTGCTCCACCGAAGAGAGGGCCTGAATCGAACCGTAACCGCAATGGTGGTTGGTGAAAACGAGTCCTTCGGGCGATACGACCTCGCCCGTACAACCGTTACCGAAAATGACGATCGCATCCTTGAGCGATCCGTGATTCACCGAATAGATATCTTCGGCCGTGAGCTGGCAGCCCTTGGCTTTCATATCCCCGATGTTCATCTTCTGAAGATAGGGCAGAAGCCACATACCCTCGTCTGCAGCGGCAGTCAGCGATACGACTGCCGCAGCCAGGCATAAAATCAGTTTTTTCATCTCTCCTTAAAATGTTTGTTTACTTGGTTTATAAAAAATATATAGTTGAATTTCTCTGTTCGCACTTCATACGACCGGCTCCGCATCCGCCCAACCGGATCGGAATGCCGCACTCTCTCCGTTCCTTCCCCTGTTCTCTTTTTTCGTCCTTCGCCGCAACCGGCCGGGCAGGTTCTCCCTCATTTCCCCTCTTTGGCCGCCGACCGGAAATCCGCCGTTCCGCCTCCGTAACCGCACAGGCCGTGCGACCGGAGGATCGCCCTCCGGCGAGCGAAAAACCTACTTGATGGCGATCATGTTGAGGATCGAACGCTCGGCACGGCGGCGTACCTCCTCGTCGAGCGATATTTCGGGCCGCTCGTCGCGCAGCGTGGTGAAGATATTCTCCAGCGTAATCATCTTCATATACCTACAATTGTTGCATCCGCACGCCTCGTCGTCGGGAGGGGCCGGGATAAACGTCTTCTCCGGATAGCGGCGCTTCATCTCGGTCAGAATCCCCGCTTCGGTCACCACGATGAACTCCCTGGCGGAACTTTTGCCGCAATAGTCCAGAATAGCCGCCGTCGAACCGACGAAATCGGCCACCTGCACGATATAGGCCCTGCATTCGGGATGCACCACCACCTGCGCTGCGGGATGCTGCCGCTTCAGTTCCAGGATTTTTTCCAACGAAAACTCCTCGTGCACATGGCAGGCGCCGTCCCAGATCACCATATTCTCGCGTCCAGTCAGCTTTTGGATATAGGAACCCAGGTTCCGGTCGGGAGCGAAGATGATCGGCTGGTCGGCCGGAATCGACTCTACGACCTTCAGGGCATTGGACGAGGTGCAGCACACATCCGTCAAGGCTTTCACCCCGACCGAAGTATTGACGTACGAAACCACCTTGTAGCCGGGATATTTCGCCTTGAAAGCCGCGAAAGCGGCCGCATCGCACGATTCTGCCAGCGAACATCCCGCTTCGAGATTCGGAAGCAGCACCTTCTTTTCAGGCGAGAGCACCTTGGCCGTCTCTGCCATGAAATGCACGCCGGCGAAGAGGATGATCCGGGCGTCGGTCTTCTGCGCCTCGATGGAGAGCGCCAGCGAATCGCCCAGGAAATCGGCTACCTCCTGCACTTCGGGCAGCGTATAGTAGTGCGCCAGGATAACGGCGTTCTTCTCGCGTTTGAGCCGCTCGATTTCCGTTTTGAGTTTCGATGAGTTATCGACCAT
>ENA-OZFE01000778-OZFE01000778.1-human-gut-metagenome-genome-assembly--contig:-NODE-778-length-11717-cov-21.908678_pt1 | contig 11717 bp, 8 predicted proteins | sample MGYA00245077_ERZ653627 | MGnify/ENA primary metagenome ERZ653627 (study PRJEB26926, sample SAMN06165121) | human gut metagenome | biome: ENVO:00009003; feature: ENVO:2100002; material: ENVO:00002003...
ACCGCAACATCGCTCCCGGGCAGGACGGCTTTATCTGGGGTTCCAACTCCATCGGGCAGGACCTGTGGGCCCGCATCTGGGCCGGTGCCCGCACCAGCCTGACCATTGCCTTTTTCGTAGCTCTCATCGAAGCCGTGGTGGGCATCACTGCCGGTGTGCTGTGGGGCTATGTGCGCGGGCTGGATTTTCTGTTCACGGAACTGTACAACATCTTTGACAACATTCCCACCGCCATTGTGCTGATCCTCATCTCCTATGTGGCCTCCCCCAGCATCTGGACCATGATCCTGGGCATGTCCATCAAGGGCTGGATCGAGATGGCGCGGTTCATCCGCAACCAGATCCTCATCATCCGTGACCGTGACTACAACGTTGCCTCCCGCTGCATCGGCACCCCCACGGTGCGCATCGTGCTGCGCAACCTGCTGCCGTATCTGGTGTCGGTGATCATGCTGCGCATGGCCCTCACCATTCCGGAAGCCATCGGCAACGAGGTGTTCATCACCTACATCGGCCTGGGCCTCTCGGTGGAAACGCCCTCGCTGGGCAATCTGGTCAACGACGGCCGCAAGGTGATGATGCAGGCCGGTCTGCGCTACCAGCTGCTCTACCCCACCCTGATTCTGAGCTTTGTCACCATTGCGTTCTATCTGATCGGCAATGCGTTCTCGGACGCCGCCGACCCGAAGAACCACCTGCAGTAAAGGAGGAATGCATGATGAACGAAAACAACTGCATCCTCTCGGTGCGGGGGCTGGATATCCGGTTCAACCTGCGCGGCCGGGTGCTGCACGCCATCCGCGGCATCGACCTGGACCTGTACCGGGGCGAAGTGCTGGCCGTCGTGGGCGAGTCCGGCTCCGGCAAGAGCGTGTTCACCAAGAGTTTCATGGGCCTGTTGGACACCAATGGCTCCATCACCGGCGGCACCATCGACTACTACCCTACCCCCGGCGCAGAGCCGGTGCGCCTGTCCGGCCTGAAAACCGAAAAGGACTGGCTGCGCATCCGGGGCCGCGAAATTGCCATGATCATGCAGGACCCCATGACCAGCCTGAACCCGCTGAAAACCATCGGCGACCAGATTTTGGAGGCCGTGACCCTGCACCAGGGCCTGAAGGGCACCGAGGCCAGGGCCAAAACGCTGGAGTATCTGCGGGACGTGGGCATCTCTGACCCGGAAGTGCGGTTCAAGCAGTACCCCCACGAGTTCTCCGGCGGCATGCGTCAGCGCGTGGTGATCGCCATTGCGGTGGCCTGCAGCCCGAAGATCCTGATCTGTGACGAGCCCACCACCGCGCTGGATGTGACCATTCAGGCTCAGATTTTGCAGCTGCTCAAGGAGCTGCGGGCCAAGTACCACCTGACCATCGTCATGATCACCCACGACCTGGGCGTCGTGGCCAACATTGCCGACCGGGTAGCCGTGATGTACGCCGGCGACATCGTAGAGATCGGCACCGCCGACGAGATCTACTATGACCCCCGCCACCCCTACACCTGGGCTCTGCTGTCCAGCATGCCCCAGATGGGCATAAAAGGCGAGGACCTGTTCAACATCGTGGGCACCCCGCCCAACCTCTTTGCCGAGATCCGCGGCGACGCCTTTGCGCCCCGCAACCCGCAGGCACTGAAGATTGACTATGTCAAGTGCCCGCCGTACTTTGAAGTTTCGCCCACCCACAAGGCCAAGACCTGGCTGCTGGACCCCCGGGCACCCCACATCGAGCCGCCTGCTGCGGTGAAAAAACTGCAAAAGGAGGGCTTATAAGATGGCCGAGGAAAAAGAAGTCCTTCTGGAAGTGAAGGACCTGAATGTGACCTACGGCTCCGGCCGCAAGGCCTTTGCCGCCGTACAGAACGCCAATTTCCAGATCTACAAGGGCGAGACCTTTGGTTTGGTGGGCGAGTCCGGCTCCGGCAAGACCACCATCGGCCGGGCCATCCTGCGCATTCTGCCCACCTCTGGCGGTGAGATCCTGTACAAGGGCCAGAAGATCAACGGCAAAATCCCGCGTGCGCTGGACAAGCAGATCACCCGTGAGATCCAGATGATCTTTCAGGACCCGCAGTCCTCGCTGAACGAGCGCGCCAAGGTGAGCTACATCGTGGGCGAGGGCCTGCAGAACGTGCGGCCTGACCTCTCCGCCGCCCAGCGGGAAGAAAAAGTGCGGCAGGCTTTGCTGGACGTGGGCCTGCTGCCGGAATTTGCTTCCCGCTTTCCCCACGAATTTTCCGGCGGCCAGCGGCAGCGCATCGGCATTGCCCGGGCCCTCATCGTGGAGCCGGAATTCATTGTGGCCGATGAGCCCATCAGCGCTCTGGACATGTCCATCCGCGCCCAGGTGCTCAACCTGCTGCGCCGCCTGCAGAAGGAGCGCGGCATCACCTACCTGTTCATCGCCCATGATCTCTCGGTGATGCGCTACATTTCAGACCGCATCGCAGTCATCCACAAGGGCAGCATCGTGGAACTGGCCGACGCGGAGGAGCTGGTGGCCCACGCCATCCATCCCTACACCCGCAGCCTGCTGTCCGCCATCCCCATGCCGGACCCCCGCCGGGAGCGCAATAAAAAGCTGTTGGTGTACGACCCCGCCATGCACGATTATTCCACCGAAGCGCCCCAGTGGCGGGAGCTGCGCCCGAGGCACTGGGTTCTTTGCAGCGCCGCCGAGGCCGCGCAGTGGCTGCCGCAGGCCTGAGCTGCTTCGGGTCGCGATCCAATCACTTTACACAGTTTTTGCCAGATGAACCGTTGATGGTTCGTCCTTTTTTGATTTCTCACAGTTTATTCATTGACATTCCGACTGCCGTCCACTACAATAGCGGTGGGCCGTTTTGGCCTTTTGCCTGTCAAAAAGTGTCCGGCAGAACATGCTTTTTCTGCCGTTTCTGGGAAAATGAAAGAAGAAGAAAAAAAAGAAAGGTCCTGAATCCTATGACGACTGCACCACACGAACCCATCTACGCATCCGTCGCAAAACCCTGGCTCAAATACTATGACCCCAAGTTCTTCGATCAGACGCCGCCCGAATGCAGCGCCTTCGAGTACGTCTGCCGCCAGAACAAAACGCACTTGACCGAGACCGCCATCACCTATTACGGCCGCAAGATCACTTATGCCGACCTCATCGTCAACGTCAAAAAGACGGCGGCGGCCTTCCGTGCCATCGGCATGAAAAAAGGCGACATTGCCACCGTGGTCAGCGTGATGACCCCGGAGGTCATCTATGCGTTCTATGCTGCCGACATGATCGGTGCCTCCCTGAATCTGGTGGACCCGCGCTATAGTGCTGAGGGCATCCACGATTACATCACCGAGGTGGACTCCCACCTGCTCATCTGCCTGAACGTGGTCTACGACCGCTGCCAGCAGGCTGCCAAGCGCACCAACGTGGAACGGGTGCTGGTGGTGTCCCCCGCCGACTCCCTGCCGCTGCATCTGGCCGTGGGCTACAAGCTGTCCACCCCCGACAAGAACCGCTATTCTTCCAACGTGATCCGCTGGAAGGATTTCATTGCCGCCGGTGAGGGCAAAGACACCGGTGCCGAGCCTTACGACCCGGACCACACCTGCGTGGTGGTGCACACCGGCGGCACCACCGGCTCGCCCAAGGGCGTCATGCTGACCGATGTGGACTTCAACTCCATCGCACAGCAGTTCGGTGCTTACGAAAAGCTGTTCCGTCGCGGCCAGAAGCTGATGAACATCATGCCCCCGTTCATTGCCTATGGCTACGCCTGCGGCGTGCACCTGCCGCTGGTGCTGGGCCTTACCGTGATCATCATCCCCAATCTGGACCCTGCAAAGCTGGGTGCCCTGATCTGGAAGTACAAGCCGGAGCACATGTTCGGCGTGCCGGCCCACTACCAGCAGATGGCCTCTTCGCTGCTGCTGAAGAACAAGGATCTGTCCTTCATCCGCAACTATGCTGCCGGCGGCGACGCCATCACGGTGGGTGCCGAGCAGAGCGTGAACGACTTCCTGGCCGCTCACGGCGTGGAGTACGGCCTGGCCAAGGGCTACGGCATGACCGAGGTTTCTTCTGCCGCCACCGCTGCTTCCGGCCTTGCCAACAAGGTGGGCAGTGTGGGCATCCCGCTGGTGAACACCCTTGTGTCGGTGTTTGAGCCCGGTACCGACACCGAACTGCCCATCGGCGAGCGCGGTGAGCTCTGCATCTCCGGCCCTGCCATCATGAAGGGCTACTACGGCAAGCCCGCCGAAACGGCTGCCCTGCTGCGCCACCACTCGGACGGCCGCGTCTGGGCACACACCGGCGACGTCGGCTATATGGATGAGGACGGCTTCGTGTTCCTGGACTCCCGCATCAAGCGGCTGATCATCCGCCACGATGGCTTCAAGGTGTTCCCCTCCATGATCGAGAACGTCATCAGCCGCCACCCCGCCGTGCAGCAGTGCTCGGTGGTGGGCTGCACCGACAAGGACCATGTGCAGGGCCGCCTGCCCTTTGTGTATGTCGTGCTGAACCCCGCTGCTGACCACAAAAAGCGTCAGATCGTGCGGGAGCTGCAGCAGATCTGCAAAGAAGAGCTGCCGGAGTATGTGCAGCCGGTGGCCTACAAGTTTATCAGTGAGATGCCCCTGACCCCTGTGGGTAAGATCGATTACCGCAAACTGGAAGAAGAGATCAGCCCCCGGGATTATTAAGCTCTGCCTGTTACGGTCGTGCCCTGTGCACGGCCGTTTTTGATTTATCCGACATTTTTTGAAAAACATGCCTTGACATTGCCCAGTTCTCTTTTTATGATAGAAGAAAACCCCATTGGTCAAAAAGGAGGAGCATTATGAAAAAACGCCTTGTCAGCCTGCTGCTGACCCTGGCTCTGCTGGTGCTGCCGGTGGTCTCTGCCGGGGCTGCCCAGCCAGACCCCACCCCGGTGCAGACCCAGACGGAAACTGCGGAAGCAGCCCAGCACCAGTATTCCTACATTGCCCTGGGCGACAGCATCGTAGCCGGCATTGGCCTGCCGGATGCGGTCTACCAGCGGAACGGCCGGTACTACGATGTGTCCGGCAACTACCAGGGCTACTCTAAGGATTGCTATGTGGCCCGGGTGGCCGAGGGCCTGGGCCTGAGCCGGGATCAGACCGCCAACTACGGAATGCCTGCCCTGATGAGCGGCGACCTGCTGGAGCTGGTACGGACAGGCTCCTGCCAGAGTGCCAGCATCAATTTCTCTCTGCCTGACCTGCGCCAGGAGCTGAAGCACGCTCAGGTGATCACGGTGGAGATCGGTGCCAACGACGTACTGGTGCCTATCATGTACGGCATTGCCTCTGCCATGGGCGGCCCCCAGGTCTTTGAGGCCCTGCTGCCTATGCTGGAGGGCGACTTCCGCCAGATGGACGCCTCCTCCTTTGCCGCCCTGCGAGAGAACCTGGACTCTTTGAACATCACGGCTCAGCAGCGCAAAGCCCTGCTGAAGCTGCTGGACAGCGGCATTGCAGAGATCTGCACCCAGAGCCAGGCCTCTACCCTGGCCAACCTTGAGGCCCTGCTCCAGGAGCTGAAGGCCCTGAACCCCGACGCCCAGATCGTTCTGGTGGGCTACTACAATCCCGTTCCCCTGCTGCCGGCTCCTGCCAACCCCTTTGCCAAGCACTTCCGCACCCTGAACCGCTCGGTGCAGAAGCTGGCCCAGCAGTACGACGTGGCTTTTGCCTCTGCCGCCTACACCCTGGTGGCCAACGACGCCCACCCCACCGCCTGCGGCCACAAATATCTGGCACGTCAGATCCTGAAGGCTCTGGAAAAGTAATTTTTTCTGAGTTTGCCATATAGGGGGTTCATTATGAAAAAACGTATTGTCAGCCTGCTGCTGGCCCTGGCACTGCTGGTGCTGCCGGTACTGCCTGCCTTTGCAGCAGAGGAAGATTCCTACACCTATGTTGCCCTGGGTGACAGCATCACCACCGGCGTAGGCCTGAAGGACACCCACTTTTCCAGCACCGCCAAGAGCTATGACGTGCAGGAAAACTACCACGATTACTCCAAGGACTGCTATGTGGCCCGGGTGGCCGACGCCCTGGGCCTGGACCGGGACCACGCCGTGAACTACGGGATGCCTGCTGCCATGAGCAGCAACATCCTGGACCTGGTCAGGACCGGATCCACCGCCTCCGGTTCCGCCTACTACGACCTGCCTACCCTGCGGCAGGAGCTGGCAGATGCTGACCTGATCACCTTGCTCATCGGCTCCAACGACACCGTGCTCCAGCTCATGGGAGCCATGGGCAGAGCCACCAACGACAAGGCCACCAAGCTGCTGATCCCCCTGCTGACGGGCACCATGCGGGAGCTGAATCTCCAGAACCTCCAGACCCTGAGAAAGGGCCTGGAAAACCTGGACCTGACCCCGGAAGAACTGAAGGCTGCCCTGAAGCTGCTGGATTCCGGCATGGAGGAGATCTGTGACCAGACCCGGGGCCAGACCGTGGCCAATGTGGAACAGATCCTCCAGGAGCTGAGAGCCCTGAACCCTGACGCCCAGATCATTCTGGTGGGCTACTACAATCCCCTGCCCTTCCTGCCCACCTACGGCAGACACTTCCGCCTGCTGAACCGCTCTGTCAAGGCCCTGGCCCAGCAGTACGGCGCAGACTATGTGTCCATCCCCTATACCTCCATTGCCAACGACGGTCACCCCACGGTGTGCGGTCACAAGTACATCGCTCGCCAGATCCTGAAGGCCGTCCGCAAGTAAACGTTTCGTTTTTTCAAGGCCCTGCCTGTCCGGCAGGGTCTTTTTGCTTTCCTGCGTTTATTTCCGGCATTCAGCTTCAAAAGCTTCTATTTTGACAACTTTTTCCTGCGATTTTCCACGTTTTGTCAATTGACATTTCCCCTTCATTTCCTTATCATGGAAGCAGTTCCGCAGCCTTGAGATGTTGCGGGGAAAGAGGGAATGATGACCATGAAAACAAAACGCATTGCAAGCCTGCTGCTGTCGGCCGCGCTGCTGCTGTCGCTGGCCGTTCCTGCCTTTGCAGAGAACCCCACCACCGAAGAGACTGCTGAGCCGGAAACCGCCGTACAGGAAGTGGAGCCGGAAGCTCTTACCGAAGACGATGCTGTGGTGCCTGTTGCAGAGCCCACCACCAAAAAAGAGTACACCTATGTCGCCATCGGTGACAGCGTGACTGCCGGCGTGGGCCTGAGCGGCCTGAAGTATAAGCTGGTGCACAACGGCTACGATATGTCGGAGAACTACAAGGGCTACGATTCCCAGTGCTTCGTGGGCTATGTGGCCGACAACCTGGGTCTGGACCGTGACCACGCCATCAACCTGGGCCTGCCCGCCGTAATGACCAAGGACCTGGCCGACCTGATCGAGACGGGTGCCATGCCGGCCATGAACCAGTATTCCGGCGTGCAGTATACCTCGGTGCCGGAGCTGAAGGAGTACATCCAGAAAGCGGACCTCATCACCTTGCAGATCGGTGCCAACGACGCCCTGATCCGCACCATCGTGGCCCTGGGCGAGGCTACCAACTGGAAAAGTGAAAAGCTGGCCAACAGCATGGTCACCGGAATGTTCCGCAACCTGACCCCGGACAACATCGACTACTTTATGGACTGCCTGAAGCAGCTGACCCTGACCCCCTCGGAGTTCCGTGCCGTGATGCATCTGCTGACCACCGGCATGGGCCAGATCTGCACCTCCACCTACGCCGACACTGTGACTCAGCTGGAGCGTGTGATGAAGGACCTGCGTGAGCTGAACCCGGAGGCCCAGATCATGATACTGAGCTACAATAACCCGGTGCCCCTGATGCCCTCCTGGAGCCGCCACTTCCGTCGGCTGAACACCGCCGCAGCCAAGCTGGCCGCCCAGTATGATGTGACCTATGTGCCCATCCCCTATACCCGCACCGCCAACGACGGCCACCCCACCGTTTCCGGCCACAAGTACATTGGCCGCCAGATCCTCAAAGCCGTCAATTACTGATCCATAAACATGCAGCATAAAAGGGCCTGTCTCTTGTGAGACAGGCCCTTTTTTGGGGTTGCAGTTGTTTTCTCAGCTCAGTCGGCCGCTTTCTACCGAGTAGGTCACATCGGCGGCAGCCATGGTGGACTTTCGGTGGGAAACCAGCAGCACCGTCTTGTCCCGGCACTCGGCCCGCACCGCCTTGAGGATCACGCCCTCGTTCAGGCTGTCGAGGTTGGAGGTAGGCTCGTCCAGCAGCAGGAAGGGTGCATCGTGCAGGAATGCCCGCGCCACACCGATGCGCTGCCGCTCGCCGCCGGACAAGGCCCCGCCCAGCTCACCCACAGGGGTGTCATACCCCTTGGGCAGGCTGCGGATAAAGCCGTCCAGCGCAGCCTTTTTGCAGGCCGCTTCCACTTCTTCGCGGGTGGCATCCCGCTTGGCGATGCGGATATTGTTCTCGATGGTGTCGTTGAACAGCTCCGTCTCCTGGGTCACAAGGCTCTCCTGTGCCCGCAAAGTGGCCGTGTTCACCCGGCGGATGTCCTCCTCGCCAAAGCGGATGGTGCCGGTGTTCACATCCCAGAAACGCATGAGCAGCCGCAGGAAGGTGGACTTGCCGCTGCCGGAACGGCCGGTGATGCCCATGATCTTTTTTTCCGGGATGGTCAGGCTCAGGTCGTGCAGCACCTCTTCGTCCGCATAGGAGAAGCTCACATGCTCCGCCTGCGCCCCCGCAAAGGCCGTGTGGGCACCGTCGGTCACGTCGGCGGTCACAGGCTCTTCGTCCAGCAGATCCAGCACACGGTCGGCGCTGGCAAACACCTGGGTCAGGCTGGCACCAAGGTTGGCCAGTGCCACCACCGGGCCAAAGGAGCTCAGAGCCGACAGGGTGCAGATGAGCACCCCTTCCTCGCCCATCTGCCCGTTCCGGTACAGCTGCAGGCTCACTCCCAGCACCGCGATGACCGTAAACAGGATCAGGGTGTTGGTGATGGCCACGGTCAGGCCCTCGCGGTATTTCAGGGCCTTCTGCTTCTCGCCCAGTGTCTCGCTGTGGGCCGTGATGCCGGCCGCACGGGCGGCGGTGTCCTGATATTGCAGGGTATCACGCAGGCCGCGCAGGCTCTCCAGCACATAGCTGTTGGTGTCGGCCAGGGCCTGCCGGTACTCCCGGGCCACCTTGTCGCCGCGCTTTGCGCTCCACACCGGCAGGGCCACGCCCACCAGCAGGTACCCGGCCAGCAGCACCAGTGCGGGCAGGATGTGGTAACTGGCCGCAAAACCGGTCATGCCGATGACACAGATGCAGGCAATGCAGATGGGCGAGATGGTGTGGGCGTAGAACACTTCCAGCGCCTCGATGTCGGCGGTGATCAGGGAGATCAGGTCGCCGCGGTCACGGCCCTCCAGCTTGGCCGGGGTCAAGCGGCGCAGCGCGCCGAACACCTGATCCCGGATGAGGGCCAGCAGCTTGAAAGCGATATAGTGGTTGGAAGCCTGCTCTGCATAGCGCAGGATGCCGCGCAGCAGGGCAAATACCAGAATGCAGGCAAAGGCAACGCCCACCGAGCGCAGCGGGCTGGCCAGCCCCAGCGCCCGCAGGATGCCAAAGCCGCCGAAAATGGTAATGAAGGTGGCGCAGAAGTGCCCCGCCACGCCCATAACGATGGCCGCCAGCATGATGGGCAGCATGGGCTTGACCAGCACGATGAGGCGGCCCACAAGGACAAAGGGGCTGCGATGCTTGGGTTCGTTCATATCAGGCATCCTCCGTTTCCAGCGTTTCCAGCTGCTTCTGGGCCGTGTACAGACGGCTGTAGGCGCCCTGCTTTTTCAGCAGTTCCGCGTGGGTGCCCCGCTCTGCGATGCGGCCCTTGTCCAGCACATAGATGCAGTCGCTGTCCACCACGTTGGCCAGCCGGTGGGAGATCAGGATCACCGTTTTGCGGCCCGCCAGGCTCCGGATGGCTGCCATGATGTCGTTTTCGCTCTCGGCGTCCACGTTGGAAGTGGCTTCGTCAAACAGATAAATGGGGGTGTCGTGCAGCAGGGCGCGGGCCATGGCAAGGCGCTGCCGCTGGCCGCCGGACAGGTTGCTGCCGCCTTCGTGCAGGGCCGTCTGCAGGCCGTTCTGGCTGCGGCAGAAGTCGGCCAGGTTCACCTGTTCCAGCGCGGACCAGAGCTCGGCCTCGGTAGCATCGGGCTTTGCCATGCGCAGGTTTGCTTCCACCGTGCCCTTGAAAATGGTGGCATTGTGGGGCACCAGCGTCAGGGCACGCAGGCGCTGGGCCCGCTGCAGCTGTTCCACCGGCACACCGCCCAGCGTCACGCTGCCGGTGTAACCGGTGCGGCTGCCGGACAGCAGCGCCGCAATGGTGCTCTTGCCGCAGCCGGACTCACCCACCAGCGAGACAAAGCTGCCCTGCGGGATGGTCAGGGACACGTCCTGCAGAATGGTGCGGTCCTTCTCGTACCCAAAGGTAACGTGCTCCAGCTGCAGGGCAGCCTGTTCCGGCACGGTCTGTTCGCCATCGGCGGGTTCCTCTGCTGCCAGCAGTTTGAAGATTTTTTCTGCCGAGGCAGCACCATTCATGGCAATGTGGAAATAGCTGCCCAGCAGCCGCAGCGGCAGGAAGAAATCTGCCGCCAGCAGCACGATGGTCAACGTGGCCGTCAGGCTCAGCTGACCCTTGGCAAAGGCGGACACCGCACTGATGATGCCCAGCCCGGCCCCGCCGTAGGCCATCAGGTCCATCAGGGTCACCGAATTCAGCTGCATGGTCAGCACCTTCATGGTGATCTTGCGGAAGCGCTCGGCCTGGGCGTTCATCTGCTCATGCTTCCAGCCATCGGCCTGATAGATCTTCAGGGTGGTCAGGCCCTGGATGTTTTCCAGAAAACTGTCGCCCAGGGTGGTGTACTCGCCCCAGTATTTTGCCAGCAGCTTTTTGGCAAATTTCTGCACCGCCACGATGGACATGGGGATGAGCGGCACACAGCACAGCAGGATGATGGCCGACCGTGCGTGCACTCCCACCAGCAGCACGAACAGGGTGACCGGGGCCAGCAGGCTGTATACCAGCTGGGGCAGGTACTTGGCAAAGTAGGTGTCGATCTGTTCCACGCCTTCACTGGCCAGCATGACCACCTCGCTGGTGGCGGCGGTCTCGGTGTAATTGGGGCCCAGACGGGTCAGCTTGTCGTAAATGTTGCTGCGCAGGGTGCGCTTGACATTCTTGGAAGCCTGGTCGCTCATGCCGGATGCCAGCAGGGTGAACGCGAACCGGAACGGCACCGTGCCCAGGCACAGCAGAAGGTTCTGCCACAGCACCCCGGTGGTGAGCATGCCCGCAAAGGCCGCCCCCACCAGCCGGGCGATGGCCCGCACAAAGATCACGTTGCACAGCATGCCCATCCACTGGAATGCCACGTTGGCCCCCACAAAGCGCAGGGCCCCGCGGTCAAAGGAGAGCAGTTTTTTGTTGATCACGGATTCTTCTCTCTTTCTGTCCGGTCGGCGTCAGCGCCGAACAGACGGTCGTATTCGCCGGTAAAAATGCGGTCCGGCAGGGCGCTGGTCATGGCCAGAGCCGCAGCGGTCTTTTCCTCCTCGGTCAGAGATTGGCTCACCGGCGGAAAATGCTCCAGAATGCTTTCCATCTCCGCATGCACCTGTTTGGCCACCCAGATGCCCCGGTCGGTCATATAGATCTTGCCGTAGTGCTCCTTTACGATCATGCCGCGCTCCATGAGCA
>ENA-OZFE01000788-OZFE01000788.1-human-gut-metagenome-genome-assembly--contig:-NODE-788-length-11620-cov-4.338176_pt1 | contig 11620 bp, 10 predicted proteins | sample MGYA00245077_ERZ653627 | MGnify/ENA primary metagenome ERZ653627 (study PRJEB26926, sample SAMN06165121) | human gut metagenome | biome: ENVO:00009003; feature: ENVO:2100002; material: ENVO:00002003...
CCGAGAAATTTTTCTACGATTTCTTTTTTGCACGAACCGGATGTGTCGATCGCGATAACCAGCTCTTCGAGACGGTTTCCCTCGCGCGTCTCCGGCGGCTCGATGAAAGGGAAATTTCCGTAATACATAAGCCCATAATGGTAAGCGACTGGATCGAAGCTGTCGAGATCCAGCTCCATTTCCTCGCGGGTAACGGTAAAGCGTTTCAGAAAGCGACGGTAATCGTACGCTCTTTTTTCGATCCCGGACAGAGTTTCTTTTTTTCCACCGCAGTTCTGGCCTCGCCGCAGGCCGCCGGTGCCGTAGTTTTCCGCCAACTTACGGGCAGCACGTTTCCAGACTGGTTGAAAAGACTCGATAAGTTCCGTCTCTTTTTCCGGCACAAGCCATGAAACTGGAGACTTTTTTTCTTTTTCCGGCATCAGCCATGAAACCGGGGACTGTTCTTCTTTTTCCGGCTCCGGTGTTTCTTTTCCAAACCGACGGATGCATTCCAGCAGCAGGTGCTGATAGCCTTCCTTGAGGAACGATGAATTTTCGGCACACATGCGGAGTACAAAATCGGAGTTAAAATATATCGTATGACCGTCGGATGTGATGGCTTTTGTCCTGTCGGACGGCTGATGACGAAAGAAGAGAATCGCTTCACCAAGTTCCGGGGACAGCCAGCAGAGATTTTTGCGGGCTTCTTCGAAAAGCCGGAGCGCCAGCGCTTCTTTTTCTTTTGTGGGCTTTTCTTTTTGAAACGCAGCTTCTGTTTTTCTGCTTTCCGTATTCTCCTGCATCGGATCCTGTGAGCTCCGGTTCAGGAGAATGCGGAAGGCCTGCCATTTCTGCTGGTCGGCGGCAAGGTTGAGAAAACGTTTTCGGTCTGCATCGGACAGCCATCCGGTCTGCAGAATACGTTCCAGCTTTGAAAAATCATCCTCACGAATCAGCATTTCGACAGCGGGACGGATGCGTTTCCGCAGGTATGCGGTATATGCGGCTCGCTGTTCTTCCGGAAGATCCTGCGATTCACAAAAGCCGGAAAGTGCAGCCCGGAGGCGCTGCTGTTCGGATGTCGTCGTTCTGAAACTACTCCAGTCATCCATTTTATTCACTCCCTTACTCGCCGCGTTTTCTCACTTGTACTCAATCTTACGCTGCCGCGTAAGCGACATTCGTCGTTCGCCAGCTGAAAATAAATTTTCGTTTGACTCACTTGCACTCAATCTTACGCTATCGCGTAAGCGACATTCGTCGTTCGTCAAATGAAAATAAATTTTCATTTGACTCACTTGCACTCATTATATCGTCATTTTTGAGCATTGACAATGTTGGATCGTGTTATTTTTTTCACACTTTTACCATATTTTTATGATATACTTGATATTATAAAATACGATTGCAGTCGTAAAAAGCGCAAAGGAGATCCATTTTATGAACAAAGAAAACAGAAAAGCTGCCAAGGAACGGCGTGCCAAAGAGCGGGAGCACGAAGCGAAAGTAGCGCATTACAAAAAGATCTGGAGCTGGGCCGGACCGGCTCTGATTGTCGTTGTGATCGTCGGCCTTATTATTGCCAGCGTACTCGATTCCAAACGACTCTCTACCAAAAGTGCCTCGGAGGATACCTCCACAGCCTCATCGGCCGCATCCGCCTCATCAGCCTCCACTTCGGCTTCTGCCTCTTTGCAGACCGACACTTCCCTTACCATCGAGGACGGTGATACCGTCAATATCGACTATGTCGGCTCCATTGACGGCGTGGAATTTGAAGGTGGAAACACAAAAGGAAACGGCGCTGATCTTGTGATCGGTTCTCATACTTACATCGATGACTTTGAAGAACAGCTCATCGGTCATCACCCGGGCGACAGCGTAGATGTAACCGTCACTTTCCCGGAAGACTATGGAAAAGACGAACTCAACGGAAAAGAAGCTCTTTTCAAAGTTACCGTCAACGGCATTTATAAATAGAACAGCAAAAAAGACATCCTCCACAGATTTTCCGTCTGCGCCGGATGTCTTTTTCTCATCGTTTTTTGTTAAGTTTTTTTCAAAGCCGCGCTGATGTTTTGAAAAAAGTACATCTTTTTATTCCACAATTTTGTAATACGCCCGCGCCGTCAGCACATAGACGATCAGGTAAACCACGGCAAACGCCGCAATCGTAATCGCTGTTGCAGCCAGGAACAGATTGCTGTCCGGGAAATTCAGCATTGCCATGATACGCCTGGTCAATGGAAACGCTACCATTGTATGCACCACGGCCACCGCGAGCGGCAGGAAAAAGACCGTTACCACCTGTGACTGAATCGTCTGACGGATTTCTTTGCGGCTCATGCCGACCTTCTGCATAATCTGGAACCGTTTTCGGTCATCGAAGCCTTCTGAAACCTGCTTGTAATAGATAATCATAACGGCACCCATCAAAAATAGCGCACCGACGAAAACACCTAAAAACAGAAGTGAACCATACAGACTGTAAACCGTATTGCGCTCTTTTTCGCGCACTTCCACCCATCCGTTAAAAGATGACTCCGTCAGTATCGTCTCAATCTCATCTCCAACAGTGATCTGTTCGCCGGCATCCCCGATAAGATCCAGAGCATATTCCCAACTGTATCCTTCTGGCTCCTTTCCCTGCACAGCCGCATACGCTTCCTTTGCTTCATGGTTCCGCGTCACCACCGTCATTGTCTCATACACCTGCGTCTTCTCATCCAGAATGTACGATTTCTTATCGGTATTCCATTTTTTTACTTCATACGTCTGATTTCCCAGTTCAATCGTGTCATATCCATAATTTTTCTGTTTTGCCTGAAAAACCAGAGCCTGCCCTGGTTCCAGCTCTACCTGTTCGCCGGTTACCTGATTGTACTCCGACTCTTCCATGATTTTTATCAGTGTGCTCGCCGCAGCATCATCTGACTGTGTTTTTTCTACTTTGTTTCTATCTACAGCAGCAAGCATAACATAGTATCTCTGATCACTTTCATACTTTTTTCTGAGCTGCTTTTCTTCCAGATGCTGATCAATCCCAGTTTTCACTTCCTCTATCATCTTCTGACTGACCGGTTTCACCGTCTTCATAATGCCGCTCACGCCAGTATTTGCTTCGATCGAAATCTGATGTGGAAACCGCGTATAGGTAACCTCCTCAATTCCCGTCCACAAACATGTGCTGATGGAGATAACCAGAAGCACACCCGTTGACAGAATACAGATATTCGCAAGACCGACCGCATTTTGCTTCATGCGGTACAGCATACCTGAAATGCTTGTAAAATGGCGTGTCTGGTAATAATAATTCTTGTTTTTCTTCAGAATTTTCAAAAATGCAATACTTCCAGCAGAAAACAGGCAGTACGTTCCCACCATAACCAAAGCGATTGCATTAAAAAACTTATCAAGTGCGTCCATCGAGGATTGGCAGGTCAGAGCCAGATAATAACCAACACCAAGCAGCATGAATCCAAGAACCGCCGTCAAAAGCTTCGTTTTCGGTTCCCGCTCACCCTGCGCGCCGCCGTGCAGCAGTTCGACCGGCTGTGAGACGTGGATCTGGCGAAGGCTTAAGAGAAAATTGATCACAAAAGTCAGGCCGAACAGCAGCATCGTACTTCCCACGGCTTTTGCGCTGAAAACCAATTGTTCCGTTCAGTCCGGTCAGCTTCATCAGCACCAGAAACAGCAGGCGGTACAGCAACACACCGAGCAGAATACCGATTCCAAGCGATGCCGCCCACAGATACAGACTCTCAAAAAAGAGGATCTTCGCCAGATGCTTTTTCTCCATGCCGAGAATCTGGAACAGACCGAACTCTTTTTTTCTTCTTTTTGCCAGAAAACTGTTGCTGTAAATCAGAAAAATCACCGCGAACAGGCCAATGATATAGGTTCCCATCCCCATCACTGTCAGGATCGTATCTTTTCCGATCATGGAATCAAAGCCACTTCCCTGCGCCAGTGTATCCATGATAAAAAACATCACCACCGTGCCGATGCATGACAGCAGATACGGAAGAATATTCTGACGGTTTTTGCTCAAATTTGTTTTTGCCAGTCTGGCATACAGCAGATTATTCATCCCGTTCACCACCCGTCGCAAGAATTGTCAGCGTATCGGAGATCTTCTGATACATCTCATCGCGCCCTAAAGAACCGCGATACAGCTGGTGGAAGACCTCGCCATCCTTGATGAACAGCACACGCTTCGCCGAGCAGGCCGCCTTCACACTGTGCGTTACCATAACAATCGTCTGGCCCTCCTCGTTGATCTCCCCGAACAGTTTCATGAGGCCATCCGCTGCATGGGAATCGAGCGCGCCGGAAGGCTCATCCGCAAGAACCAGCTCCGGATTGGTAATCAGCGCACGCGCAACGGCTGCACGCTGCTTCTGTCCGCCGGACACCTCATATGGGTATTTATTGAGGATCTGGGTGATGCCGAGTTTTTTCGCAATCGGCTCTGCCCGAAGACTCATCTCCTCGTATTTTTTTCCTTCCAGCACGAGCGGCAAATAAATGTTGTCACGCAGGGAAAAGGTATCGAGCAGGTTGAAGTCCTGGAACACGAAACCTAAATTTTCGCGGCGGAATCCGGCAATCTCCTTCTCCTTTAATTCGCCGAGATTCTTTCCATTTAACCGCACCTGTCCGCCGGTTGGCTTGTCGAGTGCTGCGAGCAGGTTCAGAAGCGTCGTTTTTCCGCTTCCCGATTCGCCCATGATTGCAACAAATTCGCCCCGTTCCACTGTAAAATTAACGTCTTTCAACGCTTCCACCCGGTTGCTGCCAAGGCGCGTGGTATATGTTTTTTTCAGATGTTCTACTTCCAGAATTGCCATGTCACATTTTCCTTTCTGTCTGAACTGTTTTCTTAATTGACAAGGCTTATTATACCCGTCCGCGCCCTCTTCTGCCTTAGGATCATCTTACAAAAAGACCGGCAACCTTACATTTCTGTAAGATTCCCGGCGAAGCTCTCTATGTACTACAGGGATACGGTATCCAGCCCAAGATACCCCTTCGTTCCCACTCCCATCTCCGACTCGATGCGGATGGTATGCGAAAGTTTCTCCATGATCTGGCGGCACAGATACAGTCCGATGCCCGTTGACCGCTTGTCTGCGCGGCCGTTGCAGCCCGTGTAGCCTTTTTCGAAAATCCGCGGCAGATCCTCCGGCGCAATGCCGATGCCGGTGTCCTCAATCACCAGCGTTTTTGGTGCATCCGGTGACAGATAGATGTGAATGCTTCCACTTTTCGTGTATTTCAGCGCATTTGACAGAATCTGCTCCAGCACAAAGACGAGCCATTTTTCATCTGTCAGCACCTCGCAGTGCACCGGCTCGTAGGAAAGGATAATCTTCCGGCGGATAAAAAGCGGAGCATATTTCCGCACAGCCTGGCGGATCAGCGCATCCAAATCGTACCTTGCAAAGACAAGATCCGATGTCATTTTTTCCATGCGCAGGTACTGCAGCGCCATCTGCACATACTGCTCCGTCTGGAAAAGTTCGCTCTGCATTTCACGCGAAAACGGCGTATCCTCCTCCTGCAGAAGCAGCCGCATCGCCGCAATCGGCGTTTTGATCTGATGGGTCCACATCGTGTAATACTCCATCATATCGCGGTATTTCTGCTCCATCTTAATCTGTTCTTCCTGAAACTGCCGCTCATAGGATGCGATGATCTGCTGGTAATCCCGCGCCAGAAGCCCGTCCGCCTCCGGAAGCGCTTCTGTTTTGCCCTGCGGTTCGGCGGCAAGGAGTGCTAAGACCAGATGATGTTTCCGGTACTTCCCATAATGAAAGCAAAAACCTGTGGCTCCGACAGCAGCCATCAGCACGATCATATAAACGGTGACATCCTGCGGCACATTGCGCAGAAAACAGAGGAGTGAAAATACTCCTATAAAAGCGGCAATCCGCACGGCCGATGCAAGATGCTCTTTCAAATACCAGTTAAGAAGCATAAACTCCTGCCGGATTCCCTCTTTCTGTTGTTCCATCCTCTTTCTCCTGTTCTGCTTCCGTCATGCGATCAGGTAGCCGACACCCTTTTTCGTCTGGATAAAGTCTGTAAGTCCTGCCTCCTCCAGTTTTTTCCGCAAGCGCGTGACGTTGACGGTCAACGTGTTGTCATCTATAAAGCTGTCCGACTCCCACAGATGCATCATCAGCATATCGCGGCTGACGGCTTTTCCTTTATTTTCGAGAAGGGACTGCAGAATGCGCCACTCATTTTTTGTCAGCTCAATTCGCTTTCCCCGGTAATTCAGCACACCACTTCCCGTATCGAGCATGGCACCGCGGTGCTCGAGGAAATTCGTTTCTCCGGCAAATTCGTAGGTGCGACGGAGCATCGCCTGGACTTTGGCGGTCAGGACACTTAAATCAAACGGCTTCGCGATAAAGTCATCGCCGCCCATATTAACGGCCATAATAATGTTCATGTTGTCCGATGCAGAAGAAAGAAAAATTACCGGCACTTTCGAGACCTTTCGAATCTCCTGGCACCAGTGAAATCCGTTAAAAAAGGGAAGATGAATGTCCATCAGCACTAATTGCGGATTTTTCACGGCAAATTCAGCGAGAACACTGGAAAAATCCTGTACGCAGAACGCATCCATGCCCCAGGAAACCAGGCTCTGCTGCACGGCGCAGGCGATGACTTCATCATCTTCTACAATCATAATTCGATACATGGCTGTTCCTCTGTTGTCTCTAGCAAAGCGGATATTCGCAATCCGCTTCGCTACTTGCTTGATTCGGTTAAAAATATAGACTCCGGGCGGGTGTTTTCAACGCACAGCCGCTCCCGGAGCCGTTTTCGCAGATGATTATACTCTTACAATATAATCTGCTTTTCTTTCTTTTGCCTCCGGGTACTCACAGTCGCGATAGCCGAGGATGCAGTGGCCGATGCCAACATAATTTTCGGAAAGTCCCCACTCTTTTAAGAGGGCTTTTCCCTCCGGGCTCGCGAACTCTTCTTTTGCACGATGGATCCAGCAGGAATCCACACCAACGGCATGTGCTGCCAGCATCAGATTTCCCATGACAAGAGAGCCGTCCTCCACATAAGTTCCGCGCTCCGGGTCAGCAAGCACAATCAGAACGGTCGGAGCGCCGTAGAACGGATCGGATGTTGTACCCATAACAGCCGCATTCATTTTCGAAAGCTTTGCAATCAGCTCCGGTTTCTGTACCACAACAATCACCGGCGACTGTTTTCCCATGCCGGTTGCCGCATACGTTCCAGCCTCCAGAATTGCATCGAGCTGCTCATCGGTAATCTGCTCCGCTTTGTATTTGCGGATGCTTCTTCTTGTTTTGATTGCATTTAATACTTCGTTGTTCATGGTAAAAATCCTCCTGTTCTTTTTTTGTTTTTATCGCAAACGCCGCAGCTTTGTATACAGGACGCATTGCCTGCCTACATCTGTTTCCGCACAATCCGATACTCGTCGCCGAGCTGGTAGTACGGACAGTTGTAAAATTTATCCTGCAGAAAACGTGCCATCTCATCCTCATCGAGATCCACCTCGCAGGTGTAGCACTCATAATCCTCATCATACACAAAATTGCCGCACGACTCACAGCTTGTGGCCATCTGGCGGGAGTGCTTTTTCTTTTGTGCATGGGGTGTTGGTTCTGTCATATGGCAATTCCTCCCATTTCTTACACTTCGATTTTCCGTTTCGGCGCTTCCGGCAGAGGAAGAATTTCTATTTTTCATCCACAACCTGGAAGCTATAAAATTTCAGGTAATAGGACTCATCCGCCGCCCACAAAATTGGATGATCCGGGGCCTGGGTGCGGTATTCTACCTGACGGAGACGTTTGTGGACGTTGTGAGCCGCCTGGTTGATGGTTTTCGTGAAGAGTTCGTAGTCCATAAAGTGGGAACACGAACAGGTGCACAGATAGCCGCCGTCTTTGACCAGTTTCATGCCGCGCAAATTGATTTCACGATATCCCTTGATTGCGTTTTTGATGGAGTTTCTTGATTTTGTGAAAGCCGGCGGATCAAGGATAACAACATCGAATTTTTCACCTTCTTTTTCAAGACGCGGCAACAGTTCAAAGACATCCTCGCACACGAAAGATGCTACGTTTTCCAGGCCATTTAAGGCTGCGTTTTTCCGTGCCTGCTCTACACCGAGCTCCGATGCATCAACGCCGATGACTTCCTTTGCTCCTGCATATGCCGCATTCAGTGCAAACGATCCGGTATGGGTAAAGCAGTCGAGCACTCTCGCGTCTTTGCAGAGCTTCTGCACAGCCAGTCTGTTGTACTTCTGGTCGAGGAAAAATCCTGTTTTCTGGCCGTCCTTGACATCGACGAGATAATGAACACCATTCTCGACGATTTCCACGCTGGTGTCAAACGGCTCGGAGAGAAATCCTTTCACACGCTCCATGCCCTCCTGCTCACGCACTTTTGCATCGCTTCGCTCAAACACGCCGCGGATCTTAACACCGTCTTCTGCCAGAACCTCCTCCAACAGGCGGATAATCGTCATTTTCATTTTGTCGATACCGAGTGCCAGCGACTGGACGACCAGCACATCGGAGAATTTATCCACTACGAGTCCCGGCAGAAAGTCTGCTTCACCGAAAATCAGACGACAGCTCGATGTGTCTGTCACTTTTTTACGGTACTCCCAGGCATCCTGCACTCTTTTTTTCAAAAATGTTTCATCGATTTCCTGGTCGATGTTTCTTGTCATCATACGGATACGGATTTTGGAATGCTCGTTGATGAAACCGCGCCCCATCGGGTATCCGTCGAAGTCGCGCACCAGTACGATGTCTCCGTTTTCATATGCTCCTAAAATCGAAGCGATCTCATTATCAAAAATCCAGGCTCCGCCCTGCTTTAAGGCGCGGCCCTCTCCTTTTTTCAGTGTTACAACTGCGTTGCTCAAAAGTTTTTCCTCCTTAAAAAACAATATAGTTAGTCATATCTGATCATAGACAAATGTGTTTTGCTTGCATTCTCAAAACCGCGCTTCCAGCGCTTTTTGCTGCTGCGCAGCTCCTTTTTGCACGAGTGAACTATAACGTCAGATTCCTCTTCCGTCAAACTCCGGAATGAAGCTCTCCTCGGCCACCGGGCCTTCCTGTAAAAAGGCGTTGGTGACGCCGAGGGAAAACGTATAGTCCAGCAGACGCTCATACTCCCGCTTTGTCGTTTTCCGGTTCAGCGGACTTATGTTTTCCACCTGCGGAAGCGGCGTGTACTGGCTCATGAGGCTCAGCCAGACGGTATCGCCGTACGTCTCATAGACGTATTTTACCACAGCTTTTGCATTTTTTACAGCACCGGGCAGCAATAAATGGCGCACAATCACACCTTTTTTCATCAGACCATTCTCATCGAATACAGCCCTGCCCGTCTGACGCACCATTTCCGCCAGCGCCCGTTTTGCTGTTTCCGGGTAATCTTCTGCCCGCGAGTACGCTTTTGCAAGGGAGGGAACCATATATTTAAAATCCGTCAGGTAAATATCGATCAGCCCATCCAAAGCCTGCAGGGCTTCCACGCTCTCATACCCACCGCAGTTATAGACAACCGGTACGGTAAGTCCCTTCTTTTTCGCCAGAAGAAGTGCTTCCCGGATCTGCAGCACGTAGTGGCTCGGCGTCACGAGATTAATGTTATTCGCATTCTGCGCCTGCAGCTCCAGAAAAATATCCGAAAGCCGCCCGATCGAAATCACTTTTCCGCTCTCCATCTCCGCAATATGATGGTTCTGACAGTAGACACACCGCAGATTGCACCCGGAAAAGAAAACCGTCCCTGACCCCGTCATCCCGGAAATACAAGGCTCCTCCCAGAAATGCAGCGCCGCCCGCGCCGCCGCAACCCCGGAGGGTGCCTTACAATATCCCGTCTTTCCATGCTCCCGGTCCGCTCCGCACTTCCGCGGACAGACCCGGCACCGGCTCATCTCCAGTTCCAAATCCTGCATCGTATTTCTCCCTTTTCTCTTTAGAAAAAAGCCATGTCTCCGGAAAATAGTTCTTCCACAGACACAGCTTTCGTATTTCTATGCGTCAATTAATATGCCAGAATTTCATATCCATCTTCTGTTACCGCAACCGTAACCTCCCACTGGGCTGACGGTGCGCCGTCTTCGGTGTAGACGGTCCAGTCGTTGTCGGAGTCGATGAAGATTTCATCGGTTCCGAGATTGATCATCGGCTCAATGGTGAATACCATGCCCGGTACGAGCAGCATTCCGGTATCTCGTCTTGTGACATAGCTGACGAACGGATCCTCGTGGAACTCCAGACCGACGCCATGGCCGCCGATGTCACGGACAACTTTATAGCCCTGACTCTGGGCAAATTCATTGATCACCGCGCCGACATTGCCAAGCCGGTTAAACGGACGTACTTCGGAGAGTCCGAGCTGTACGGCTTTTAACGTATCTTCCACCAGCTTCTTTGAAACATCGTCTACCTCACCGATGCAGAACATACGGGAAGAGTCGGAAAAATATCCCTTATAAATAGTAGAAACATCGACGTTGATGATGTCTCCGTCCTGCAGAATTTCCTCCTCATTCGGAATTCCATGGCATACTGCATCGTTGATGGAGGTACACACGCTCTTCGGAAATCCCTCATAATTCAGCGGTGCTGCAATTCCGCCGAGTTCTTTTGTCTTTTCTGCGACCAGACGGTCGATGTCTTCCGTACTCATGCCTGCATGAATGTTTTCGGCCACATAATCCAGAACTGCAATATTGACAAGACCGCTTTCACGAATTCCATCGATCTGATCAGGTCTTTTGATAATTTTCTTCGGCGGAATTTTCCATCCCTTTAATTTATAAGAATTGATTTTCTCATCCAGCGCCAGATGGCAGTCTTTGTACTTCTTCCCGCTGCCGCACCAGCAGGGATCATTTCTTCCAATTTTTTTCAGCATAATGTTCTATCCTCTTTCTGAACGCGGAACGACAGATCCGATTTTCTGTCTCCCGCTGAAATTCATATAACTCCTCTACTACTTTACCACACTCCGGCAAAACTGCAAGCAAAAGTTCCCAAATGAATAACTCTCTCAAAAGAGACCCTCTGCCCAGATGACAGATCCCGTTTCTCCCAGAATCCCAATCGCCGACTCCGGCCCGTAATGCACCATATCTTTTGTGGTCAGCAAATGCCAGCCGCCTTTCCTGTCGCTGCCGAAATATGGATTCCAGGTAAAATTACAATTCAAATCAGGTATATTTGCCCCGATTTCCGGCAATACTTTTTCATGAAACCACCAAAGAAAGTAAGAAAGGAAGATGCACGATGAGTGGAGATGCAGAGCTTTTAAACTTTATTTACCAGAACTCCCAGATGGGTGTCGACACGATCCGGCAGCTCATTGGAGTCGTTGAGGACAAAGACTTAAAAGAACATCTGAAAACCCAGTTTCAGGGCTATGAAGAATTTCATCAGGCGGCAAAGGAGCTGCTGAATGAGCACGGCTACGATGAAAAAGGCCTTGGTATAGTGGAAAAAGCACGCACGTATTTTATGATAAACCTGCAGACTATGACGGATCCGTCCGCCTCACACATTGCCAGCATGCTGATTACCGGAAGCAGCATGCTGGCAATGTG
>ENA-OZFE01000821-OZFE01000821.1-human-gut-metagenome-genome-assembly--contig:-NODE-821-length-11228-cov-4.065605_pt1 | contig 11228 bp, 6 predicted proteins | sample MGYA00245077_ERZ653627 | MGnify/ENA primary metagenome ERZ653627 (study PRJEB26926, sample SAMN06165121) | human gut metagenome | biome: ENVO:00009003; feature: ENVO:2100002; material: ENVO:00002003...
GTGTATAAGAGACAGTCTCTACACCGCCTTTTGTTGTCCAAGGGCTACCCAGCATGATGCGGATGCGCCCGTCGGTATCTTCAGCCTTCAACCTTAACTGCATCTGCAAAGACTTATCTCGCGGAACGGCATTCATATTCAAGTATTTATATCCTACAATCGACCCACTTGTGTTATTCACCACCGGAGCGAACGGGATTTTGTGGTTGTTATCGCCGGCATAGGGATTATTATCCCGGTACACAGGCCGGATATAAGACCCCGTATACACATAATGGGGATAGACCTCTTTGATTCCTCCGGGATTGGTGTGCCAACAAGCCAGCCCGGCCGAGATGCGCTGCATAGGATTGAGCCCTTCAAGAAGGAAACCTTCAGAGTTGAACTCTCCGCGTGAAATCACGACTTTCCCGCCTTTTCCTTTTTCCACCTTTACATCAATGGCCGACACCATAGCTTGGCGTGCATAGCAATCGGTACCTATCTGGCGATGATAGAACACGTACCATTGCTCACCTATCTTGCAGATACTGCCATGCGTATTTCCACCGGGCATGGCCGAAGCTATCACGTTGCCTTTTTCGTCATACTCACGCGCCCGCGCATCGATGATTGTCCCACCATAGGTCCACGGGCCCAAGGGATGCTCGCTGTAGGCATAGGCCAACGTATAGTTGCTGGCGTTTGGCAGGCCATCTTCACCCTCAGCGGTAGTACGGCTATAGATAAACACATACTTATCCTCAATCTTGCGGATAGAAGATGCCTCAAAGAAGCGGAATATACCTTCCTGCCGATAGCCCGAAATCATGTTCTCCACCACTTCGGTACCGGGCTTTACCGTGCACATGGTAGCAGGGTCCAACTCCGCGCCATGCGAAATGCCAAATCCCCAATAACCATACACGCGTCCATCATCGTCAACAAACACTGCGGGGTCGAATCCCAAGCAACCGAAAGTCTCACGAGGACGTTCCTTGTTCCAATTGCATACTGTAAACGGACCATCGGGACGGTCGCTTTTGGCAATCATGGAATTGCGCCCGCCACCTTGATTATTCGGAAAGAGGTAATAAGTTTTCTTACCATCGGCATCGGTAGTTACTGTCACGTCAGGGGCAAAAAGCACGTCGTCGGTCCCATCAGCATTCAGTTTATACAGCTCGGGCGACTCATTGACTTTAAATATCACGCCGTCATATCTCCAACGGGTCAGGTCCTCTATGGGTGCTGACCACACCACTTGGTCACGTCCGCAATACATCCACTTGAGATTGTCGTGCGAACCATAAATATAGACACGGTACTTGCCGGGACAGTCAGGATCCTCAAACACATAGGGCTCACCGTCAGGAATAAACTCCCAAAGCGGCAGATAAGGATTCTGTGCAGATAATGTAAAAGACAGACCGATGAGACATGAGAAAATCATCAGAATTTTTCTTACTTTGTTTTTCATAATTGCATTGATTTATAGAATGATACTTAAATTATAATTGCGACAAAACTATCAATTTATCGTTTCATCATCATGCTTTTAATGCAAATTAACACGTTCAATACGAATTTCTAAATACGTAAATATCGTTCCGGTGACTCTCCCATGTCCTCCCTTCTTCGTTGGTATATGCAAAAATCAGCTATTTTTCAGTAAGTTTGCACTATCTTTGCTTAAAAAAGTGAAGATAGGCTGCACCTCAGCATAAAAAATGAACGCGTTCATTTCATTCTGCCTTCGGTTTGCACTATCTTTGCATCCAATTAACTGAACAATAACTAAAAAACAAGATAACACTATGGCATTAAAAGCTGGTATCGTGGGCCTTCCCAACGTAGGAAAATCCACTCTTTTCAACTGCTTGAGCAGCGCAAAGGCACAAGCGGCAAACTTCCCGTTCTGTACAATCGACGCCCAAATGGGACAAGTGTCCGTACCCGACGAACGACTGACGAAGCTCGCCGAGCTGGTTCACCCGGGGCGTATCGTACCCGCCGTGTGCGACATCGTCGACATTGCCGGACTGGTGAAGGGCGCCAGCAAAGGTGAAGGACTCGGCAACCAGTTCTTGGGCAACATCCGCGAGTGCGACGCCATCATCCACGTGCTGCGCTGCTTCGACAACGGCAACATCGTCCACGTGGACGGTTCGGTGAACCCCGTGCGCGACAAGGAAATCATCGACACAGAGCTACAACTGAAGGACCTCGACACGGTGGAAAACCGCATCAAGCGTGTAGAGAAGATAGCCAAAGTGGGTGGCGACAAGGCGGCAAAGATAGAGTACGAACTCCTGCTCCGCTACAAGGATGCCCTGGAACAAGGACAAAGCGCCCGCACCGTCATTCCGCAGAACGACGACGAGGAACAATGCGCCAAGCAGATGTTCCTGCTTACTACCAAGCCTGTACCCTACGTCTGCAACGTGGATGACGTCAGTGCCGCCAGCGGCAACCAGTACGTAGAGCAGGTGCGTGAAGCCATCAAGGGCGAGGATGCGGAACTCATCATCATCTCCGCCCAGACCGAGGCCGACATCGCCGAACTGGAGACATACGAAGAAAAGCAGATGTTCCTCGAAGACCTGGGACTGAAAGAAAGCGGCTGCAACCGTTTGATTAAAGCTATCTACAGCCTGCTGAACCTCGAAACCTTCATCACTGCCGGAGAGATGGAAGTAAAAGCATGGACCTATCGCAAGGGCTGGAAAGCGCCGCAATGCGCCGGCGTTATCCATACGGATTTCGAGAAAGGGTTTATCCGGGCAGAGGTCATCAAGTATGAGGATTATATCAAGTATGGCAGCGAAGCAGCCGTGCGCGAAGCCGGAAAGTTGGGTGTGGAAGGTAAGGAATACGTGGTGCAGGATGGGGACATCATGCACTTCAGGTTCAATGTGTAATGATATTCATTCCAGATGGCAATGTACTTTCTTTGTACATTGCCATTTTCTAATAAACTCCATACAATAACAATATGAAACAGATTATCTTCCTTTTATTCTTATTGTCCTGTACTGCCGTTTATGCACAACAGCAAGACTCGGTAACCATTCACGGACGGGTGACTGATTACAACGGACAGCCGATAGACAGTGCCAGTGTCTGGTGGCAAAACCCGCAGTTCAATGACATCATAGAAGCCATAACCGACAAAGACGGGCATTACACGGCCCGTATACCCAAAGGGAAATATCAAAGTGCAGCCTCTATTTATCTGCCCTCCTATGCGCACATTGCCATGAAAAGCGGGCTGCCCGAGACTGAACACCGCCTGGAGTTCTGGGCCTGGGATTTCATCGCCGACCGCGACACTACACTCGACATACGTTATCATCGTATGGAAGCTTATGGCCTGCGTGCTTTCCGCATCCCCGGAGCCATGCCTACTTATCAGATATACGTCCGTCCCATGAGCTTGACACGTACCTACCAATGGATGAAAGAAACAAAGCCCGAGTCATTGGTACACGGTGAAAACCTGAGTGACATTGAGCAACAAGAACAAAACAAAGAAGCCAGAGAATGCCAGATGGCTCCCCGCCCCGGGCAACTGAAAGTCACTGTCTGGATAGACGGCGAGAAAGTCCCCGTGCTGATGAAGCAGGAAATAAAAGAATATTTCGACAGCAACGAATATGGCAACGCCTATCTATTGACAGTAGACATGCCCAAGCATCCCAGAAAAGACCTTCCCTACCGTATTTTCAAAGTAGAACTGGAAGACATGGAGAACGGTGACCGCGGCGAAGGGCTTTACTATATGGAAAAGGAAAACTACGTTCAATAAACCATACACAACAAATGGCAAACAGTAATCTGAAATACCTCATAGCAGGTACCGGCGGCGTAGGCGGAAGCATCGCCGCCTTTCTTTCATTATCCGGCAAAGACGTCACTTGCATTGCACGTGGCGAACACCTTGCCGCCATACGCGGGAACGGATTGCAACTGCACTCCGATTTGAAAGGTGAACATTCTCTGAAAGTGGCGGCATTTACCGCAGAAGAATTCCAAGGCAAAGCGGATGTTATCTTTGTCTGCGTCAAAGGTTATTCCGTAGACTCCATTACGGAACTCATCAAACGTGCCTCACACGAGCGTACAGTGGTAATCCCCATCCTGAATGTTTACGGAACCGGTCCCCGTATCCAGCGGTTGGTCCCCGGCGTCACGGTGCTCGACGGCTGCATCTACATCGTAGGATTCGTATCCGGACGGGGAGAAATCACGCAGATGGGAAAGATTTTCCGGCTCGTCTACGGAGCACACCGCAGCACGATTGTTTCCCGTGAAACATTGGAAGCCGTGCAACGCGATTTGCAGGAAAGCGGCATCAAAGCCGAAATCTCCGACGACATCAACCGGGACACATTCGTCAAGTGGTCCTTCATTTCTGCTATGGCCGTCACCGGAGCCTATTACGACGTACCTATGGGCGAAGTCCAGAAACCGGGCAAAGTGCGCGACACCTTTATCGGACTGTCACAAGAGAGTGCAGCTTTGGGCAGGAAGTTGGGTATAGAATTCAAGGAAGACATCGTGCAGTATAACCTCAAAGTAATAGACAAACTCGCCCCTGAAAGTACCGCCTCCATGCAGAAAGATATGGCCAAAGGACATCAGAGCGAAGTACAAGGCTTGTTGTTCGACATGATTACGGCTGCAGAGGAACAAGGGATTGAGGTGCCGACGTATAGGATGGTGGCGGAGAAATTCAAATAAACTGCCACGATGAACTGCCAAACGAGATAATTTCATACCTTTGTCCCGAACAACCCCGTAATTCAGTAATTTAATTCTTCATAAATATGTTATCACTACTCACCATCAACTGGAACCCCGACCCCGAACTATTCAACTTCTTCGGCATATCCATCCGCTACTACGGTTTGTTATGGATTATCGGCCTCGCTTTTGCCTACCTTATCGTGCAACACCAGTACCGCGACCGCAAAATAGACGAAAAGAAATTCGAACCTCTTTTCTTCTATTGCTTCTTCGGCATACTGATAGGCGCACGACTGGGCCACTGCATATTTTACGACTGGGCCTACTACCAAGACCACTTCGTTGAAATGATTCTCCCCATCAAGCAGACCGCCGCAGGATGGAAGATGACGGGCTACACCGGCCTTGCCAGCCACGGCGGCACGCTGGGCCTGATTATCGCCCTTTGGATGTACTGCCGCAAGACGAAGATGCACTACATGGACGTGCTCGACATGATAGCTGTTGCCACTCCCATCACCGCCTGCTGCATCCGCCTTGCCAACCTGATGAACTCCGAAATCATCGGCAAACCGACCGACATGCCCTGGGCATTCATCTTTGAACGGGAAGACATGCTGCCCCGCCATCCGGCACAGCTCTACGAAGCCATCGCCTACTTCATCTTCTTCTTAGGGATGGTCTGGCTATACAAACGCGGACAGAAAAAACAAGAAACCAAGCTCGAAACAGACTTCAGCACCACCAAGCGGAAATCAACCGCCGTGCAAGCCGAGGCTTCCCTACCCTATCACCGCGGTTTCTTCTTCGGCCTCTGCCTGACGGAAATCTTCCTCTTCCGTTTCTTCATCGAGTTCCTGAAAGAAAACCAGGTGAACTTTGAAGACAGCATGTCGCTGAACATGGGCCAATGGCTCAGCATCCCATTTGTCATTATCGGGGTGTATTTTATGTGTTTCTACGGAAAGAAAGCTTCCAAATAAACATTTAGGCCCTACATAAGCAACATACCTACCCCTTTCATCTGTGTAGATTTCTCTACTTTTACGGCATCGAAACAACAACCGTAAATCATATATTTATCATGAAAGAGAAACAACTGATGAAAGGGGCAGCTTTTATGCTGCTAGCAGCAACTGCCATCCCGCCCGCACATGCCCAACTGAAAACAAATGCCGGCGTGCAATACCTGCTTTCCCAGTCGAAAGACATGAGCCAGGATTTTCTGGACCTCAGCAACACCTATTTCTTTGCCGACAGCCTGGTATCGTTCGACACCTCCACCGGCAAGGGGACTGTCCAGTGGAAACGCCAGCAACTGATGCCCCGCCAGGCATTCAATGCAAACACCTACCTGCACCAGCCCCTCCAGTCGCTGGACTTCCCGGAGACGGCCTACGACAACAATCCACAACTGACGTTCACCGTCGAACCGGTCAGCGAACGTACCCTCCGCATCCGTATGCTTACCTCGCCCATCGTACCGAAAGAAGATGCCGATGACCCCATGCTCATAGGAAAGCCTGCCGACGGACGCTCCTTCTGGAAAGCCGAGAAGACGGATAAAGGTACCCTGTACACCTCCCGATACGGCAACCTGCTCATCGAGAATTACCCCTGGCGCCTGGTGCTGAAAGATGCCGACGGACGCCTGCTGACACAGACTCGTTGCTGGAGCGACAACGACTCCACGCAGGTCAAGGTACCTCCATTCAGCTTCATCAAGCGCGGCTCGGACAACTCACGCAGCATCAATCCCGTATTCAGCCTCGCGCCGAACGAGAAAATCTACGGTTGCGGCGAGTCCGCCACCGCACTGAACAAGGCCGGGCAGAAGGTCAACCTCTTTGTCACCGACCCGCAAGGCCCCGAAACCCCGGACATGTACAAGCCCATCCCCTTCTTCTTCAGCAACCGTGGCTACGGCATGTTCATGCACACTTCCGCCCCCGTGACCTGCGACTTCGGCTGTTCCTACATCGGAGCCACCAAACTCTTCATGGCAGACGAAGCGATGGACATCTTCCTCTTCCTGGGTTCGCCGAAGGAGATGCTGAGCGAATACACCGCACTGGTAGGACGGCCCGAAATGCCCCCCTTGTGGAGCTTCGGCACCTGGATGAGCCGCATCACCTACTTCAGCGAAGCAGAAGGCCGCGATGTAGCCCGGAAACTGCGTGAGAACAAGATACCGAGTGATGTCATCCACTTCGATACCGGCTGGTTCGGCGTGGACTGGCAATGCGACTACGCCTTTGCCGCCGACCGCTTCGACAATCCCCGACAGATGCTCACCGACCTAAGGTCACAAGGCTTCCGCACCTGCCTCTGGCAACTTCCCTACTTCACTCCGAAAAACAAGTTCTTCCCCGAGCTGGTGGAACGCGGTCTGTACGTACGCAACGGCAAGGGACAGCTCCCTTACGAGGACGTGGTGCTGGACTTCACCAACCCCGAAACCGTACAGTGGTATCAAGAGAAGCTCGGCAATCTGATTGAAATGGGTGTAGGCGCCATCAAAGTAGACTTCGGCGAAGGTGCCCCACTGGATGCCATCTATGCCAACGGCCGCAGCGGACTATACGAACACAACCTCTATCCCCTGCGCTACAACAAAACTGTGGCCGAGGTAATCAAGAAGATACACGGTGAAAACATTATCTGGGCACGTTCCGCATGGGCAGGCTCACAACGCTATCCGCTGCACTGGGGCGGTGATGCCGCCACCACCGAAACCGGTTTCGAGGGAACCGTCCGCAGCGGTCTCTCCATCGGATTGAGCGGGTTCTGCTTCTGGAGCAATGACATAGGCGGCTTCGTGACCCAAAGCCCCGAAAGCCTCTACCGCCGCTGGCTGCCCTTCGGCTTCCTCACCAGCCACAGCCGCGTGCACGGAGCACCTCCCACTGAGCCGTGGTACTACGGGAAAGAGTTCACAGACTATTTCCGCCGTTGCGCCGAGCTGAAGTACAAACTGATGCCCTATGTATACGCACAATCCAAAGAGTGCACCGAGAACGGCTGGCCGATGCTCCGCGCCCTGCTGCTGGAGTATCCCGACGACCCGGGTGCATGGCTGGTAGAGGACGAGTACATGTTCGGCTCCAATCTCCTCGTGGCCCCCATGCTCGAAGAGGGCAACGGACGGGATGTCTACCTCCCCGGACGACAGAAGTGGATAGATTACCAGACCGGAAAGGTGTATGCTCCGGGATGGAACCATATCGAGTGCGGCGTCCTGCCCATCGTCATTCTTGTAAAGGACGGTTCGGCCATCCCCCATATCCCCGTGGCACAATGTACAGACCAGATGAAATGGGACAAGATTACGTGGAAGAAATATCTGGCAGACGAAAAGAAAGCTGAAGGGTTGCTCTGCCTGCCGCAGGACGGACAGTTACAACGGATATCAATCCCATAACCGGTATATCAAACACATTAAACTCTAATACCCCATGCGAAACAAGTTATTGTTCCTCGCCTTGCCCCTGCTATTCGGCTTGCAGGCAAGCGCGCAACACACACAAGCCTTTCAAGATACCACGCTCACCGACGAACAGCGCGTGGAACATCTTCTTTCCATCCTAACATTGGATGAAAAGATAAACCTTCTTTCCACCGACCTCGGTGTCCCCCGCCTCAACATTCCCCGTTGCGGACACTACGAAGGACTGCACGGGCTGACCCTCGGCGGGCCTGCCATGTGGGGCGGACGCCAAAGAACGGAAGACGGGAAAGTAGTCCCTACCGACTGCCCCACCACCATATTCCCCCAGTCCTACGGTCTGGGCTCCACATGGGACACCGATTTGGTGCAGAAAGTAGCGGAACAAGCCGCTGAAGAAGCCCGCTACTACATGCAGACCACCGGTAACAAGCGTCATGCCCTCGTGATGCGCGCTCCGAATGCCGACCTTGCCCGCGACCCGCGCTGGGGACGTACCGAGGAGAGTTTCGGAGAAGATGCTTTCCTCACCGCCCAACTCACCATTGCCAGCGTACGCGGCCTGCAAGGCAATCATCCCCGCTACTGGAAAACTGCCTCTCTGATGAAACACTTCCTTGCTAATAGTAACGAGGACGGACGGGACAGCACTTCCTCCGACTTCGACACGCGGCTGTTCCATGAATACTACGCTTATCCTTTCTATAAAGGTATCACTGAGGGAGGCAGCCGTGCCTTCATGGCCGCCTACAACAGTTGGAACGGCATCCCCATGTCCATCCATCCCTGCCTCGAAGAGATTACCCGCAAGCAGTGGGGCAACAACGGTATCATCTGTACGGACGGCGGTGCCCTGAAACTGCTGATTGAAGCGCACAAGAGTTTTCCGAGCTTTGCGGAGGGTGCCGCTGCCGTAGTAAAAGCCACCACAGGACAATTTCTCGACGCATACGTTCCTTACGTCAAGGAAGCTCTGGAAAAGGGATTACTGACCGAAGTCGACATCGACAAGGCTATCCGCGGGAACATCTTCGTCGCCCTCAAGCTCGGCTTGCTGGACGGGGACAACTCCCGTAACCCTTATCTCTCTATCGGAAAGAACAGTACGGAGACACCGCCTTTCATGACAGCAGAAGCCCGCAGGCTGGCACGGGAAGTCACCGCCAAGTCCGTGGTGTTATTGAAAAACAAAAAACTCCTGCCACTCGATGCCGGAAAGCTGCGTAAAATAGCCGTTATAGGCCCGTATTCGGACAAAATCGTGCAAGATTGGTATAGCGGTACCCCGCCTTACGAAACAACGATTCTGAGTGGCATACGCAATGCTGTGAAAGAAGGAACCGAAATCATCCACGCCGAAGACAACCGCATGGGCCAGGCAGAAAAGGCTGCTGCAGCCGCCGACGTTGCCATCGTGTGTGTAGGAAACCATCCTTACGGCACGCGTGCGGACTGGAAGTTCTCTCCCGTCCCCAGTGACGGCCGCGAAGCCGTGGACCGCAAATCGCTGATGCTGCCCGATGAAGACTTGGTGAAGCTGGTGCTCAAGGCCAATCCCAATACCATACTGGTGCTCGTCAGCAGCTTCCCCTACACCATCAACTGGAGCCAGGAGCACGTGCCTGCCATCGTCCACATCACCCACTGCAGTCAGGAGCAGGGCAACGGACTGGCCGACGTACTCTTCGGCAAGGTGAATCCAGCCGGACGTACCGTACAGACGTGGGTGAAAGACATCACTGACCTACCCGACATAATGGACTACGACATCCGCAACGGACGCACGTATATGTACCACCAGGGCCCGGTGCTCTATCCTTTCGGCTATGGTCTGAGCTATTCCGACTTTGCATACGAGAAGATTGAATCCGTCAAGCAAGACAAGAAGAACATCCGCGTGACGGTATCAGTGAAGAATACAAGCGGACGCGACGGGGAAGAAGTTGTGCAGCTCTATGCCAGCTATCCGGACTCCAAAGTGGAACGTCCCTCCAAGCAGTTGCGCGCCTTCAAGCGTATCCCCATCAAGGCTGGTGAAAGCCGGGAAGTGACGCTTACCGTTCCCAAGGAGGAGCTCGGCTATTGGAACGAAGAAAAGCAGATGTTCGTTGTAGAACCCGGAACGGTGAAGCTGCTGATAGGGGCTTCATCGGAAGATATACGGTTGGAGGGAAAAGTCAAACTATAAGAAACCAGCCGTGTTTTGAAACAATCCGGATGAGGATGTGTCGAAACTGGTATTCACCACCGATTACACAGATTTACACAGATAAGCATCTTTGATTATCAGTAGATTAAGCTCATTCTGTGTTAATCCGTGTAATCTGTGGTGAATTTTGACACACCCCTATCCGGTTATTTCCCTTTCACTATCCTCTTTATATCATTCAGCTTGTTCAGTGCCTCCAGCGGCGTCAGGTTATTCACATCCAGATTCAGTATCTCATCGCGTATCTGGCACAGCACCGGGTCGTCGAGCTGAAAGAAGCTGAGCTGCATGCCGCCGCGCGTCTCTCCTACTTCTGCCATCGGCTTGTTGGAGATTCCCTGCTGGCGATTGTCCGTTTCCAATTGTCTCAGTATGTCGTTGGCACGCTTCACGATGCTTTTGGGCATACCTGCCATTTTGGCTACATGAATACCGAAAGAGTGTTCGCTACCGCCGCGCTCCAATTTGCGCAAGAAGATGACTTTGTTATCTATCTCCTTCACCGAAACGTTGTAGTTCTTTATACGCTTGAAGCTCTTCTCCATCTCATTCAGCTCATGGTAGTGCGTGGCAAACAAGGTTCGGGCTTTTGCCTTGGGATGCTCGTGTATATGCTCCACAATCGCCCAGGCGATGGAAATACCATCATATGTAGAAGTACCGCGCCCCAGCTCGTCGAACAGCACCAGGCTGCGGGGAGAAAGGTTGTTCAGGATATCCGCCGCCTCGTTCATCTCCACCATAAAGGTAGACTCGCCCACGGAAATATTATCGCTGGCACCCACACGGGTGAATATCTTATCCACCAACCCGATATGGGCACTCTCCGCAGGCTGTCTCTTATAC
>ENA-OZFE01000842-OZFE01000842.1-human-gut-metagenome-genome-assembly--contig:-NODE-842-length-10990-cov-6.565158_pt1 | contig 10990 bp, 10 predicted proteins | sample MGYA00245077_ERZ653627 | MGnify/ENA primary metagenome ERZ653627 (study PRJEB26926, sample SAMN06165121) | human gut metagenome | biome: ENVO:00009003; feature: ENVO:2100002; material: ENVO:00002003...
AAAAAATCCAGTTGGGCGACCTGGGGAGTTTCTACATCAGCATCAACAGTATCGGCGCGGCTTCTGCCAAGGAGTTCAATCCTGCCATCCATATCCGTAGGCTGAATGTGAACTGGACCTGCGGTCAGCGTTTTGGAGAGCTGCTGGAGGAGGCGGAATTCAATCTGGTGGCAACCCGAAGTGCAGCCCGTGCCGTGGTGAAAGCCCTGAAGGCCGGAAAGACTACCGTGGACCTGACCGGAGCCACTGGCGGGGGTGAAGATGCCGGTGGAGGCAGCAACCCGGGAGGCGGTTCGGACGGAGACCAGGGGGAAAATCCGTTAGGATGAAACGAAAAGACAAAAGAGAGAAAATAAATATGTTCTTCTGTCTAAAAAATGCAGCTAACCATAGTGTTTAATTCCTTAATTGCAAATTGTTATGAGTGAGAAAACAAAATCAAAATCTGTATGGGGCATTGTCCTTAAAGTGATTATTACCGTGGCCACTACATTGGCCGGAGTGTTTGGTTTGACTTCCTGCATCAACCGTTAGCCGGATGAAAGCAGGCAGTTTCTATCAGAACTATCGGGAGGTAACCCTCCTGGTAGTTCATTGCAGCGCTACGCGCTGTGACCGTCACTTCTCGGTGGAGGCGCTTCGCCGCAGTCATCTGGCACGGGGCTTTGCCGATATCGGTTATCATTTCTACATCACCCGTGACGGCGAGGTGCATATTTGTCGCCCGGTTCATCAGATTGGAGCCCATGCCACCGGCTGGAACGACAAGAGTATCGGCATCTGCTATGAGGGAGGACTCTCGGCGGACTGCACATCTGCCGATACGCGTACTCTGATGCAGAAGGGAAGTATGCTGGCACTGCTGCGCGAGCTGCGCCTCCTGTTCCCCAAAGCGTTGATAGTGGGACATCATGACTTGAATCCCGTGAAGCCGTGCCCTTGTTTTGATGCTGTGAAGGAATACCGCTTTTAAGGGAAGCTTTCTCCAAAGATAACGTATCCAAGGATGATTTCTCCAAAGATAGCGTCCCTTTCCTCCGCTTTGATTTCCTGACCCTTCATTCAACTAATCTTTTCATCTAACAATAATAAAAATGAACTATCTGATAAACCAACTCATGACCGTGGACAAAGCCTTCTACCGTCATTATCTGGAAATGCTGCTCACCCTGAACCGCATCCAAGCCCTCACCCCCTGGCAGATGTCCATGCTGCTGTGGAGAGCCAAGATTTTCCATATACAGGTGCTCTACCCCGAACTGCTGCGCATCAGCCTGTGCACGGAGCAGGAAAAGGACGAGATACGCTTTATGAAGGGATGGAAACTGAAAGAGCTGGAGAAAATAATGCCCGCATGGCAGCGACGGCAGTGCGAGGAGATAAAACGGGAACGGTGGAGAGGATTTTAATGGCTAGCGGTTAATGAGGAATGACCAGTGATCACTGAGGAATGACCAGTAATCAGTAAAGCCTGCCGGCAACATGATCTACTTGTAAGCAACTTTTAAAGGGGGTATGTCAAAATAAAATAACTACTCCGAGAAGTTACAGACTGTAACTAAAAGCCTAAAAGGCGAGTGTCAAAACTCAGATTTTGAAAACATGAACTTACAATCTGAAATTTGAGCATCCTAAAAGACTAAAGAAAGGGTCGTATCATTACTCCATACAGAGCTTGATACGATCCTTTTACGTGTTATAATTACTATCTGTAACTTTTCGGGGCTGTCCTTTTTGTTTTGACATCTCCCTTCTCCTATCCCCAAGTTATTCAGGAACAGCAACATTCAACTACTTCATTCCCCCTCATTAAACCCCAGGCCCTGCTGTTCGGGCTTCAGCTTCTCTGTCAGGAAATTGGTATGCTCCCACTTCGGTTCGGGCGGATTATGATCCAAGGTCCTCTCCTCGGTAGGCGTGTAACGTCCGTTGTAAGTGCTGAAGGCGAAAAAAGCATCTCCCGGTCCGCCCAGATGGTCGAAACGTACCTTGGCCACACGCACCAGCACCTGCCCCAGTTCATCGTTACGGTCTACCACCATTCCATAATCCGTCTTGTTGAAAAAGGCCGCCGAGCCGTTGATATCATACAGCGTGGGCACAGGCCAGCGTTTGCTTCCCGGTTCGCGGCGCAACTTGGTGGGGTGCGCCACCAAAATGAGCAACACCTTGTGCTTCACGGCAAAATTGGAGAACTCGTCGAAGATGCGGCTGATGTACTGCGTTTCCGTTTCCCAGTCGGGAATCTGATGCTCGAAGCGGTTGAAGGGGTCCACCACCAGCACCTTCACTCCTTTCCGGCTCACCAGTTGGGCGGCAATGCGAAGCACGCTCTCTACCGAGAAGTCCTCTTTCGGCATAATGGAGAAGACACTCTGTGCCAGGTAACGGATGGCCTGTCCGGCTTCCGGCAACGGCATCCCCTTGTGTTCGAAACGCTTGCCCACCACGCGGCGTATCAGCTTGCGGTAGTGATAGGCCAGCGGGGTATTCTCCGGACTGAAATAGCCCACCTTCCAATCGTGGCGCAGGAGCAGGCGCATGGCAATTTCGTCCACAAACTCGCTTTTTCCGCTGCCGGGAACGCCTGTGACCGTGAGCACAAAACCACGCTCGAACTTGATCAGCCGGTCCAGATTCTCCAGTCCCGTATCGGCTCCCTCCGGCATTCCGTTGTAATAAATATCCATCAGCGTATCCCATTCGTCCATGGGGCAGAAGACTCCTTCCAACGGGATTTCCGCCGCCTGCTCCACCTGCTGGCGGAGCCTCGGAAGATCATACTTCAACAGATACTCGTTGGCATCCTTGCAGCCTTCCCCCCAGGCCACCACCTTGCAGCGGTCCACGCCCAGGCGGCGCACCAGTTCGTCGCGTAACTCCACTCCGCGCTTGTCGGTATCCATGGCCAGGATGATTTCCGCCTTGTCATCGAAGTGCGACTCCACGAAGCGGTCCAGCCACTGAAGGTTCGCGCCTCCGGCTCCGTTGGGTACGGACACCACCTCTTCCAGTCCTGCGGCTATCAGGCTGAGGGCATCTATCTCGCCTTCGGTGATGTAGCACTTTTCCTTTCCTTTTATGGCGTCTATGTTCCAAGGAATCAGCTCGGCTCCTTTCACCATCTTGAAATGCTTTGCGGCATCCCGGAATTTCATGTTTTTCATTACTCCGTCCTCCAGGTAAGGGAAGCAGATGCAGGCTTCTTCCTTGCCGGTCTGCGGCAGGAATTCCAAGCGTTCCTCTATCTTCATCCTTGTCAGGACGTCCATCGGAATACCTCGTCTGTCGACCATGTATTCCATCATTTCTCCATTCATAATTTGTTTGTTTTTATTAATTACCGGGCATACGTAATGTACAGGCGGTTGCAGGGGGATGTGCGGCTTGCGTTGCGACCTGTTATGGTGCTGCGATGCTGCATCGTGGTGCTGTGCCGTGTTATGGTGCTGCGGTGCTGTATCGTGGTGCTGCGACGTGTTATGGTGCTGCGATGCTGCATCGTGGTGCTGCGACGTGTTACGGTGCTGCGGTGCATCCTTCTGCTGTTTCTGCCGTTCCCGGTCTTGTTGTTTCTGTTCTCTTTTCCACATCTCGTCCTCGTTCCACGCTATGGCGAAATCACAATGAAAGCATTTCGCCCATCCCCCTTCACGGGTGATATGCACACTGAACGAAGGATCTTTGGGATTGCTTCGCGTTGCGGAACATTCAGGACAAGGCATACGGAAATGGTCCTTTCTGCGCGGCAGGCTTTTCAGCCACCGCACATAGTCTGCATGTTCTTCGCGCGTCATATCCAGCTCTGTTTCAGGTTATCCCAGGTGGCACGTCCGTTGGGGCGCGGGGGTGCATCGGCAGGAAGAGGAACTCCGCAATACGAACGTTCGCCGGTCAGCGGATTGTACGTTTCGTAGGGCGAGAGCGAAGTCGATTCATTCTGCATCCGGCTTCTTTCTTTCAGCTTTTCTTCCAGAAAAAGACGGGTGGGCCTTTCTCGGCGGATGTAGTTGGCGAAATAAGCTTCGGCTTCGGACACGGAAGTGATTCCTCCTGTGTTTCCTTGTGCCACGACATGTTTCTTGAACAGATCACGAATAAAAGAAAGATTGTTCAAAAAGAGTTCTTTCAAACCTGACATCATCCCCACAGCCTCCAGCCAACTCTGAGTAATGAAAGCTTCATTGATGCATTGTTCCCATCGGGGTATCGTTTCGGACAATTCGGAAAATCGGGGAAGTTTATCAACAGCAGCAACAGCAATTATTTCTTTTTCTTTGTTATTGTTGTTTTTCTTCTCTCCTCTATTCTTTTCTTCTCTTATAAAGCTTTGCTTAAAGCTTGCTTGCAAATTCTTTCCATAACACTCATTATCAACACTTTGAATCACATTTTTGACTGAATTTTCATTTGTATTTTTTGCAGTCGTATTTTTCATACTTTCCGCACTACTTTTCACGTTGCTTTCCGTGCTGTTTTCCTTGTAGATTTCCTTATTATAATCCGAATGGATTGGCTTGCTGCTCTCCATGCAGACAGTCTTGTTACTATCTACATTCCTGCTTTCCATATAAATTCTCTCCTTGCTATCCATACTGGGTGCACCACTGCTTTTCAGGTAGACTTCCTTGTTATTATCCATGCAAGGTACACCACCACTTTCCATGTAGGCTTCCCCGTTATTATCCACGCAGAACGCATCACCGCTTTTCATGTAGACTTCCCCGTTATTATCCATGCAGGACGTATCACCGTTTTTCATGTAGACTTCCCCGTTACAATCCACGCAAGGTGTATCATCGCTTTTCGTATAGATTTCCTCGTTACGATCCATGCAGGACGTGTCACCGTTTTTCCCTTCGTTGATTCTGCCCCTCCCTATTGCAGACGCTGTAGACGCAGTTGCTTTTGCAGATGCTTTCACCGTACTTTTCTTACTGCTTCTCCCTCCCTTACTGCCGGCAGCGGCACGTTGCTCGGAAAGTTTGCTCTGATATCCCATCACCTCGTCCAGATACAGACATCGGAAATACCCGTCCTCTGTAATGAGAAACAAATCGAAGTCCTTAATAAGATGTTGCAGATTTTCCACGGTAGCTCCCCACTGATCGGCCAGCAAATCCAGTTCGTTAAAATCATGTTTGTATTCCTGCTGTTTTCGCAGAAACAATATCGTTTCAAGATACAACCCCAGCCCCATGCATTTCATATCGGCATTCAGCTTCATCATTTTGTAATCCGACATCAAGCTGCAATTCAGCCGGATAAACTGCTCTGTATAATCCATTTCTTTTGTGTGTTAGTATAAATATAACGCAAAGGAACGCAAAATATAAATAGGGCGTTGCTCACAAAAACAAGCAATTGTTAATAAACATTTCCTATCTTTGCCGAGACATTTTGTAAGTAGCTATGTTTATGCTGTTTACAAATCATTATTTAATAATTTAATTTTTAGTAACATGAAAAAAATTTGAGATCATCAGCACTTGCATCGGTAATGCCGTGCGAAGAAGCGATTTAAACCCCAACAACTTGGAAGACAAAGGTGCGATAGGCCGGTCCACCGCCACCAAAATTCGAGACGGAAAGATTGTGACTCCAAATTCTTACTTCAAACTGATGAAATGGATGGAAAAGGAGAAACCGGAGGTTTACAAAGAAGCCATGGAGCACATCCTGAAAGAACTGGGCAAGCTCAAAATGGAAGAGTAACCTCCCGGCTTCCCGGAAACGGGAATTTTCCCCGGTAAACGTGGGGAAACGGGAAACCGCCATAGAGCGCCTCTGTATGGAGACTGCCTCTATGGCGGTTTTTTACACCCAGGATGCATGGAGTTATAGTTATTTTATTTCCAACTATAAATCCTCCTTTTTACTCAAAAATTATTTTTCTTGTGACAGATAAATACAGAATTGCTGAATATTTACAACATTCACTTTGGGAAAATCTATATCTTTCAGCACATCATAATGATGGTCGTTAGTAACAATGTAGTGCGCATTGGCCGAAATGGCACAATCCACAAACTTATTGTCATCAGGATCGACTGTAATCAGATTAAAGTGATAGAATGGAGTTATCAATTCAACAAACGGACTGTTCAATATGGTTTTCACCACATATTCCGCCGTTTCATTGTCGGTAAGTCTTTGCAGAATTTCTATATATTCCTCCAATATTTCATTGGATACACAGAGCTTGTTCTTTCCGTCCACAAAGGATTGCCACAAGACATGGTAACGACTCCTTTGAGGAATGCTTTGAATAAGACAATTCGTATCAAGAACCAACTTAGCCATTGACGTTATTTTAATGAATGAATATCCATTTCAGCTATTTCATCCAGCTTTTTCTGGTCAAGAATTCCCTTATCCCAAAGTTCATCCAACTTTGTATTCATCCGTTTGGAATAATATTGAAAGAGCACCTCTTTCAATTCTTCCAGACCTTCCTGAGATTTATCGTAAGAAAACATTTCCAACAAATGCCTCTGTATGGGGTTGAATACTGTAGTTTCCATAATTATATCGGTTATAAATTCTATGCGAATATAGAATTTATAATGATAATATCCAAAATGTTTCTCATTAATTAACGCCTATGAAATACGACTCGATAAATCTTGCAACAATATCTCCCTTACACCCGATGTTCAAAATGTTGTAGAGTAAAATCTATTCCGGAGATCCTAATCGGATAATCTTTTTTATCATTTCAGATGGATTTTGAAGTAAATGCCACCGGAGAAGTATTTCCCGTTGTTCAGTTCGGCAATCAAGTTGATGTGGTCTTTCCAAAGCTGGTAGTGCGCCCCGATGTTCACTGTGCGGGCGTCATATTCGGCCATCAGATCCAAGCCGTTCAAAGCTTTCACTGCCAGATTGTCTTCCGGCAATAGGTTGAATTTGAAATTCACCCCCGCGGCAGGCCTTCTATAATGAGGAAACCAGCAGGCACGGTAATCCACGTATGCAGCGTGAACACCCAGCGTCCCTACCCCGGCGAAACTGAAATGCTTGGTTGCCGCCAGATAATATCGTGTAAAATGATTGTTCTGCATACCGTCCTCATCGAACTTAATGGCCCCACCACCGTATGCTTCATGCGAGGTGGGATCGTCCAGACCAAGGACTATCTGCGGAGTCCAGGGCTTCCACCAGCCTTCTTTCCACAACCGCAGGCGAGCATTGAAGGCACGGTCCTGATTGGTGTACTTTCCCCAAGACTGCTCCGGGAAATAAGTGGAGCCATGATTTGCATAATTGATGGTGCAGGTGTATCCCACTTCGAGCCAAGGAAAGATGGTTATGTTCAAATAATAATTGAATGTGTATTTTATCTCATTACTACTGATATACTGCAACGGAACAAGATGTAACACATTCCCTCCCGCCATAAATGTCTTGTCTTTTTGCATCTCGGCAGTGGGGGCATGAAGAAGTCCCGTTGTGCCGTATAGTGCCTGTGCCTGACTCTGTAACGAACTAATCGCAATAAGGCATACTAAAATTAATCGTATTTTTCTACACATTATTATGAGAATTCCATCTATCTTTGCTTCCATGAAACGTTTGCAAGCAATAATGTTATTAGTATTGAATGGGATGGTCTGGCTGGTGTCTTTCATTCTGCTCCTACCCGTTGTTTCCTTACATAGTTTATGGAAACTATGCAAAAGGATCTTTGTAAAGCCCCAATAATTGTTTGGCAAAATAATAAAAGAACTGAATATCATCTATAAAATAGCGTCTGAACAGTCGCTTGGGTTCTTTCAGGAAGCGATAGAACCATTCCATCGCCAAGATTTGGAATATTCTGGGAGCACGTTTTATGTTGCCGGCTTCGAAGTCGATGGTAGCGCCAAGAGCCATAAATAATTTCACACCGGACATACGGCTACGGTATTTTGCTATCCACTTTTCTTGCTTGGGTGCACCAGCACCAACCAACAATACAGTAGCTCCACTTTCATTGACAATATGTATCAGTTCTTCACACTCCTGTTCGTTCTTCTCGAAACCGTAAGAGGGTGAATGAGCACCGACTACTATTTGCCTCCCTACTCTCCTGTTTATATTCTCCATCGCCTTTTTAGCAACTCCTTCGGCTGCTCCTAACAGAAAAATTTTACAATTAGGATTATTGGCATGATAGTTATAGAATGCCGTAAAGAAACTGCTTCCCGGAATAGCCATCGGTAAGGATCGCTTTAATAGTTTTGATACAAGATAAAGGATCTGGCTATCGCATACTATCCATTCCGCTTGCTGGTAGATGTCGTAAAATTCTCTGTCATACTGGATTTTTATTAGGTGGTCGAGGTTGGGGGTGTAGAGTACACCTTCGGCCATTTGCTCTAATAGCTCTTTTTGGGTGAGAGAGAGGATATCAAGATTAAGGAAACGAACTGAGTTTTTCATTAGAAGTTAACCTTTACAATTTAGCAAATAATTTATTCCATGAATCTACAATTGATTCCACCGAATATCTTTTACTGGTTATTATGGCTGCTTGTGCCAAATTATTACGTTTATCAGCATCCAACATTAATTCTTTCATTTTTTCTGTTGCAAATTCCGTATCATACCCTTTTTTATTATAAGGTAAAATCACACCATCTACTCCATCTGAAATGATATCATAAACAGCAGAATAGCTTCCATATACTACAGGAATCACTCCAAAACTCATTGCTTCAACAACAACAAGACCAAATCCCTCATATTCTGATGTCAACATTAATATAGAAGCACGCTTATAATACAAAGAAGGATTTTGAAACCCTTCAAAAACAACATTATTAAGCTTTAACTGAATTACTTTTCCTACCAAATTTCTCTTTTCTACTCCATCTCCAACAATTATTAGCTTCCAATCAGGAAAACTTGCCTCCAATAAAGCCCAAGTATCAATTATTCTATGAATCCTTTTCTGATTTTCATCAATACGTCCAACGTATAATACTTCTTTTCTCTTCTGTAAAAAATCGAATATAAAATCAGAAGAAGGTATCGTTATTGGATTAGGAAGGATCTGTACTTTATCATTTTTTGTCAAATAGGCAAATCTCTTAAATGAAGAAACAAAAGACTGAGACAAAAGCATATATCTATCACTATAGTTATAAACATAATGCATAGATACTCCTGTCGCAATCCTAAATATATGCCATTTAATTTTTAAGATTATTTTGCACCACTTTCCTGCCACTTGTTTTATTTGCTCTTCTACAATTTTAAGACGTGCATTTGTCCCAGGGTCATTGTGATAAACAGACACTATTTTTATATTTTGTTTACCACAGGCTTTACGTAAAACCAATATAGGAAGATAAGGTAATCCCCACTGATTAATAACAACTTTTATTCGATGCTTTTCTAATATATTCCGTATCATTTTTATATTTTTTCTAGAATAATGAAAACCATCAAGAACGTAAAATGGTATATCTTCAGGTAATCGTTCCTTCATCAAGCGAGCTGGAGGATTAAATGAAACAATGACAATGTTATGTCCTTGTTTAGTAAAGCTTTCAGCTAAAACAGAAGTTACAACTTCCTGCCCACCCACCTCAAAATATTTCATTAAAAAGAGAAGATTCATAGTATTATTCTGATGTCAGACCAATCCAGTTAATAGGAAAAATATTAGGATAATAATCTGCATTTATCCATTTCTTTGGATAAATTACAATGGGGTTATTCCTATTAAGATATGCTCCCCAGTAACTAAAAGTACTATTTGCTATTATATTTGCTTTCGCAAATGTCATCAGATACATATCAATATAACTATCCTTACCTATATTCCAATCTATATAAGTCACTTGCGATAATTGCATATTCTCTTTACACCATGCAATATCATCTGAAAAAACAAAGAAAAAAGTATTAATCAACTTTGACTGAACAAATTCTATAGCCCTTTCGTAATATTTAACAGTTGCAATATTTGCTAAAATGTTCATATATTCAATTGACAAAAAATCACCTCTTCTAATATGCAAACAAACAGAATTAGTACTTTGCATCCGATTAATTATTTCCAAATTTTTATTGCTCAGTTTTATAGGCTTAAATTCCAACCAATTAATTCTATTTTCATAAAAAGAGATATCTGATTTAAATGCATTAAATATTATAGCATCCCAATTCACGATAGTATTATGTAAACTACATAGATTAGTTTTAGGGTGAATCTTTTTCCACAAATAAATAAGCCCTGTCAGCAATTTTGCCTTCAATGATGTAGGCGGAAGTTTTACATTGAAAACGTTCTCTAATTCAAGCCCTCCCTCATGCTCCTTAAATTTGGAATTCAAATAGATTCCCCTTATATCTTCTTCAGGAAAATGTTCTCTAATTGCTAAATAAAAAGTATACTCAAAGATTTGATTTCCCAATCCCCCACCAAAATATAGAATTTTCATTTTAAATGCGTTTTATTATTTTTGCAGGATTACCACATGCTATACAATCAGCAGGAATTGATCGTGTCACGACAGCCCCTGCACCAATAACAGAACGTGCACCGATAACTACTCCTTTTAATATAATACAACGTGCACCTATCATCACATCATCTTCTATCGTAATTTGTTTACTTTTTGTATTCAACATATCACTAACTGCCCCCCGTCTATGCACATAATTTAAAGAGTGACAATCAGAATCAATCACAATACAGTCACCCCCTATCCTAACATTATTACCTATTACTATTTTCTGATGAGCCCATAAACAAGCACTACTAATCGCAACATTATTTCCTATTATTATTGCCGCACCAGGCTCTATTCTAATACTCCCTCTTATATTTCGACAAATAGGATTCAATCTTCTAGCATTAGAAAAGTAAAAATCATCACCAATACTCAATATAGATTTATCTGCAATAGAAACATTTACGTATCCATGAATACAAAAATTATTCCCTATTGTTACTGTCTCTTATACACATCTGACGCTGCCGACGAAGCTAGAAGTG
>ENA-OZFE01000854-OZFE01000854.1-human-gut-metagenome-genome-assembly--contig:-NODE-854-length-10847-cov-9.871294_pt1 | contig 10847 bp, 10 predicted proteins | sample MGYA00245077_ERZ653627 | MGnify/ENA primary metagenome ERZ653627 (study PRJEB26926, sample SAMN06165121) | human gut metagenome | biome: ENVO:00009003; feature: ENVO:2100002; material: ENVO:00002003...
AGATGCAGCGTAGTCTCGTGGGCTCGGAGATGTGTATAAGAGACAGATCTACAAGGATAAAACCCATGACATGACTGATTTAACCTCGAGGGCCTACCTGTTCCATGACCGCGCCCTGGAAAACAAGGAAGCTAAAGAGGAGATTGCAAACGAGGCGATAAAGCTCGTAAGTGACCATATGTGTATATTCCTTGATGCCAGCTCCACAGCCTACACTCTCGGCATGAAGCTTTCAGGCTTTACAGAGCTGACCGTCATCACCAATGGCATCAATCTGGCTTTAGAGCTAAAGGATATCCCGGGTGTCACAGTCATCCTGACAGGCGGTATCGTAACCAGCGCATCCGCTTCCATAGAAGGACTGCTTGGCGCTGATTTACTCAAAAAGATACACACAGATATCGCGTTCGTGTCAGCAAGAGGCTTCTCTGTAGAAGACGGACTGACTGATTTCAGTATATACGAGGCTGATTTAAAGCACATGTGTATCAAGGCCTCCGCTAAAACTGTGGCTCTTGTAGACCACACCAAGTTTGATACCACATCCATATCAAGCTATGCATCGCTTGATGACATCAATATGGTAATCACCGACTCCGGTATCTCACCTGAGACAGCAGATATATATGAGAAGGCAGGCACTGATATTGTTATATCCGGAATATAAATGGACAATATGGCCATATAAAAATATAAGTACAAATATAACTATAAATATAACTATAAATATAACTGTATATATAGATCCATTAAAAATGACACGCAACGTTTTACGCTGCGTGTCATTTTATAGTTGTCTTATACGCTTAAAGCATCAGACTATCTTATATGCATTTCTGCCATTTTCCTTCACATCATTGAGCACTTCATCCACCGTCTTGAACAGCTTTGAAAACTCATCCGGCACCTTTACATCCGGGGCGGTAACATATGCCTGTGATACAGTCAGATACTCATCCACCTTAGAGCTCTCATGAAGTATCTGTTTTTTGGCAAGCTCAAGTCTTATATGCTCAGCTATATTTTTAATGATATCCTCATCCGTTTCCTGCAGGATTATGTAGAATTCATCACCATAGAAATGATACCCCATTCCATTATCTCTGACGCTCTCATTTATTATGGATGACACTTCTTTTAGCACTGCATCACCGGTGACTCTGCCACTGTTTTTGTTAAATGACTTGAAGAAATCTATATCCACTACTCCAAACGTGATTCCTGCACCATCTGAATCCTGATTTTTGCTCACAAGCTTTTCAAAATCGTTTCGCATCTTGAACTTATTGCCCATGCCTGTAAGCATATCTGTGTAGTTGAGTCTGACTGCCTTACGGCGCTCATACTCAGTCTCCTGAAGCTGAAGCTTAAGGTCTATTGTATCACCAAGACGCTTTATCTGCTCCTTCACCTGCATAGAGTGGAGATTTGCGTAATATACGCACAGCTTGTTGTATGCCTCTGTATCACCCATGGCTCTCTCATATTTCATCCACATCTTGACACAGGTCTTCTGGAAAAACAGATTTTGCGTATCAGTGGCAAATCTTTCATACTCCACAATAACCTTTTTCCATGCATCGAACTCCCCCATATTCATAAATAGATTGCAAAGACTTAGTATCTCAAACACATAATCGGCAGAATCGATATTGTTTATCGCACCCTCAACCAGCTCTTCCACATGATCTCTGACCTCATCCTCATTTCCCATCTTCCATAGCAGATGTGCCTGTGACATGTCTATCAGAAATCTGTTTTTATCACTGCCAGCTATATCATTAAGGAGTATCGCGTCAGAAAGATGCTTTTCTGCCTTTTCAAACTCATTAATTCCTGTGTATGATATGCACAGATTCAGATGAAGCATGAGAAGCTCCTGATAATAGCTATCCCTCTCTCCATGCAGTGGTGGCTTGCACAGCTCCAGTGCTTCGTTAAAATATCTGATAGCCTTTTCATACAATCCAAGCTCCATATAGAGTGAGCCTATATTATTGTTAACAAGCATTATTATCTCTGTTGAGCCCTGCTCCACAGCTACATCCATAGCCTCCAGGTAGCAGTCAATCGACATGCTTACATCTCCAATAGATGCATATATGACTCCCATAAGATTGACAGTCTTTGCCATCTGCTCATATGCGCCACAGCTCTTATAAAGACCGGCTGTCTCCTGTGCCTTCTTCTCTGCCAAAAAAAGCTTATTCTCGCCAAATAAGGCTGCTGCCTCATCCATACATCTGTCTGCCTTTTGCAATATACCCATAAAAACCCTCCTATAGATGACAATACAATCTATTTTTCAGCAAGATACTGCTTATATCCAACCTGTTTCAGTTTCGCATCCTTTGCTACAACCTGAGCCTTCATATCTGCTGTATACTTTTTGATTTTCTCAAGGATTGCATCATCACCTGCTGCGAGTATCTTTGCTGCAAGGATTGCTGCATTTTTCGCACCGTCAATTGCAACTGTGGCAACAGGCACTCCAGGTGGCATCTGCATGATTGAGAACACTGCATCCATTCCATCCAGATTCTTTCCTGAAAGCGGTACTCCGATAACAGGAAGTGCAAAAAGCGCTGCACACATTCCCGGAAGTGCTGCTGCCATTCCAGCTCCTGCTATTATTACCTTTACATCTCTATCACAAGCGCCTCTTGTCCACTCAATAAGCTCATCCGGCTCACGGTGTGCCGAGATGATGGTGAGCTCATACTCTATTCCGAGCTCTTCAAGCATATCTGCTGCCTTACTCATCACCTTTAAATCTGAGTCGCTGCCCATAACTATTCCTACTTTTGCCATTTTATCCTCCTTATATGTCTAACAATTATTTACTTTCAGCATCAAGCGTATCGAGCGGTTTGTTCAACTCTTCTACGCCCTCAAGCACAAATCTGCCATCTCTTATTATATCACAGGTTGAGCCATCGTGTCGAATAACTGTGATGGCTCCAAGCTCATCATATGGTATTGTGATATCCGTGTGGCAGTTGAAATATGCCTTTGATATATCATCTTTTCTGCGGATGGAAACTGAATTGTCCCTGGCAATGATTGCTTTTCCGTCAGGGTTGTATGTCATATTGTCCTCATCGTATGTGTAGCAGGTATCACCCACTGCAAAGTGCGGTCCTGTCTTCTCTGCTATGAGAATAGGCATCTTTGCCGCGATATCGTATACTCTTGCCATACGGTAGGCTGTCGTATTGGTGCCTATGGCAAACTCACCCATAGGCAGTGTGTCGTGATGGAAAAGCACATTGTCTGATATATACTTTCTGTTTTCTTCCTCATCCTCAAAATTGGTACATGTATATTTATCAATCATGCCATCCTTAAAGTCGATTTCCAGATTAAGGAAATTAAGCTCATTAAGATATACCTGACTGACATGCAGCTTACCGTTTGTGCCCTCTAACACCGGTGAAGTAAACACCTCTCCGACAGGGATATTTACATCAGCCACACAGTTTTCAAAAGCCGTCTCCTTCGAAGGCTCCTTAAGCTCATGAATCTTGACATACAAATCTGTCCTGTTGCCGTTTGTCCCGACGATATGCACCCTGTCTGCTGTATCGAGCACATCTATGATTTTCTGCTGCATATCCCTGTAGAGTGCATAATCAAGAGTATTAATCTTTACAGTCTCCGTAAAAATTTCCTTATAATCAGGTCCGATTGCAGCACACGGATAGGCGATGATCGTAAAGCTTCTGTCCTCGCTGTGGATATAGCTGTTCATATACTGTGAGCGCACGCTTGTCATATGGACTACAAGCTTCTGTTGCTCATCATTAAAGTGCGCAGCCTCCTTCTTTGAAACCGGAGCAAACGGCTCCTCTCCAAATATCTCTATGACAGCCGGTCCTCCACATTTGCATGCTACATCCTTCATTCTCTCAAGTGCATTGTGCATGCACTCAAGACGATACTCCACATATGCCTTGTCAAGCCACAGTGCCATATCCTCCTTGTGGTCATAGTCAAACTGCTTATTGACCGATGTGGAAAATGGTCTCATGGCAGGCTTCATACCCATTTTCTCAAAATTCTTTAATGCTGCTCTTATCATACGCTCAAAGCCAAGCGGATAAAGCACCTGAACCACCGACTTCTTTGAGATATCCTTGTTGCAGGTAATAAAGCCAATGCGGTATCCTTCTGTATAGGTATCTGCCATTGCCTGTATCTCCTCATCTGAAAATGAAGCCAGATGCGCTCTGCCGGCGCGCTCATTCTCTCCGACATACAGTCCGTAAGAATACAGATAATCATCATTTGACAAATCTGCCTCATTTACAAGCTCTGTATAGTAATCATAAGCCGGGTCAAGGAGTGCCCTGTTGTCATCCTCTGCAAATATCTCCTCATAATCATGCATGAACGAATATATACATCCCCTTATCTCATCAGGACTCAGCTCATTGGCATTCTCAAAATAATTGTAAAGCTCTACAATAAGCTCTGCATAAATGCAGAGATATTTTATATCCCCCTGATAGATATGTGTAATGCTTCCGGCAATTTTTGCATATACAGCCGATAAAAGCTGACCATACTCATCTCCGAGCACCTTTACGGCGTATGCCGGGTTGGCATAGCTTTTCTCATAATTTTCTTTATCAAACTGTGAATAGAATAAATCGTTAAATTCCTTATCTGCGTTATGGTTTTTAATAGTGTTGATGCACTTTGCCGCACTTCTGAAATAATCTGCAAAAGCCGGCTCTATCGCAGATTCTCTGATGATCTGCTCTATACGCTCCTCCACAAGCTCTAATCGCTCTGCGTAAAGCTCATTGGAGAGCTCATAAATCTCTTTATAACTCATATATCCCTATAATCTTTCTTTCATATAATAAAACCTGCAGCATATGTTCCTCCCCAGCTGATTACCGCTATGAGTGAAAAAAACACTGCCAACCGTGGAAACGTCATGAATGATTCCTCATCAAAGAGGCTTCTGATGGCAAACCCGAAATCTGCCAGAGATATGCCAAGCATCAATATACCGGCACTGCCATAGTACATAGACAGATTGCCATCTCCTCTGAATGCCGCATTCAAAAAAACTATATATACAATCTCTATGAGGATAGCCACAACAAGTGCAGCTATCCCCCTCTTAGATTGCTTCTTTTCCGTAAACTTATACCTGTTACGTTTTCTTCTGCCAAGCAATTTATATTCTCCTATTTGCAGCCGTACTGCTTATAGTACTCATCTATAGCTGCTTTGATTGTGTCATCAATGACTACTCTGCCATCATGCTCTCTGTTGTAGAGATACTCTGTGACCTCTGCCATTGTGACGATTGACTTGCCCTCAAAGCCGTACTTCTCATGAATCTCATCGAGCGCGCTTACCTTGCCGCCCTGTCCGACTTCCATTCTGTTAAGGCTCACCATAAGGCCTACGATTGTAACATCTGCAGCTCCTCTTACCTTTGGAACTGTCTCCTCCATTGATTTGCCGGATGTGGTGACATCCTCTATCATGACTACTCTGTCGCCATCCTTAAGCTTGCTTCCAAGGAAGCCTCCCTTGTCTGCACCGTGATCCTTTGCCTCTTTTCTGTCTGAGCAGTAGCGCACCTCTTTGCCATAGAGCTCATGGTATGCGATAGCTGTTACCACTGCAAGCGGAATTCCCTTGTATGCAGGTCCGAATAATACATCAAAGTCATCTCCGTAGTTAGCATGGATAGCCTTTGCGTAGTACTCTCCGAGTCTCTTAAGCTGTGAGCCTGTCACATATGCTCCCGCATTCATGAAAAATGGTGATTTACGGCCGCTCTTTAATGTGAAATCACCAAATTTCAGCACGTCACTCTCCACCATAAAGTCTATAAATTCCTGCTTATACTGTTCCATTTTATCTTAAAACCTCCTGTTTATAAGGCTTTCACGCCTTTATTATTGTCTCAAATTGCTTTACTACACACTTTTTACACACTTTACACCGCTTCCATCTTCCTCATCTCGTCAAACAAGGTATCATCTGTTACGTGACAATACAAATCCATTGTCAGCTGTAAGGAGCCATGTCCGAGAAGCTTCTGCACGCTCTTAGGCTGCATTCCGTTCTCGATTGCCCTTGTTGCAAAGGTGTGACGGAAACAATGAGGAGAGAACCTCTCAAATTCCGGGTGTTCCTTCTGAATTCGTCTCGTTGTTACATCCATACATTCCTGTACGATGAACTGCTGTGTAGGTCGATTGTTTCTGGTTACGAAAACCAGATTCTTGTATTCGTCCTGTGCTGTTTGTGCGTTCTTAAGCAGAATCTCCTGCCCGCGAACTCTTTGTTTTTTCAGAGCTTCCATAGCTCTTGTTGTTAAGGGAATGGTTCGCTTGCTGTTATGCGTCTTGGTATCATGCCATTCAAAGACATATTTGCCATCCTTGCGGAAATAGCATAAGGAACGTCTGACGTGTACAACCTTCTTTTCAAAGTCTACATCAGACCACTGAAGCCCCATCAACTCACCAATACGCATTCCTGTGTCGATTGCCACTACATATAAATTGTAGTAGAATGTGTCCTTCGCATAGCTAAAAAAAGCTCCGTTTCACCTACCGTTAATACTCTACATTCTTTCTTAACCTCTTTAGAAATCACAGTATTGATCTGCTTAGCAGAATTTTTGATAAGTAAATCAGAGTCTATTGCTTTCTCCAGCATATCGACCAGTATCTTTTTCGAATTCTTACGCTCATTGTCTGTTTCCAGTTCGTTAATCGCCTGCTACATAATCAGTAAATTCAAGGATGTGAGTTTTCTCCATCCCAGAGCCTTCTGTATTCTGCGATAATGACCTGCGTATGTCTCCTTGGTGGAGTCTCTGCAATTCTTCTTGCAGGTATCCATCCAGATTTCATACCATTCGTCAAGCGTTACGTCCTTCGCAACAACATTGAGTGCCTTTTCATCCTCATACTGTTCGTTTCTAAGCTTCTGTCTTACCTCATTCAGCGTCTTTGCGTAAACCGTCTGCTTCTTGCCAAAACGATTCACGAATCTTCCCTGATAAAGACCATCCTTTCTCTGTGATAAGCCTTTACCTAATTCTTTACCATTAAGGGATTTACCCATTTATGCCTCCTTCCTAAGTGTAGAATAGGAAGGATTCCAAATATCGTCCCTATTCTACCATAAAACCTTACAATTATCAATCCGTTTCAAAAATTGAATTCTCATTTTGAAACTCCTCCGTGTTCTTATTTATGAAAGAATCTGATTCAGTAACCAGTGGTCTAATCTGCCCTTATGAGCATATAGTCTGTTACCGATTCTTACCGTGAAACCATTGGCCGGATTGGAAAGCAATTCTCTTGCTTTCGTCTGTCCAATACCAAGGTACTCACACATTTCCTTTACATTTAATAACGCTCTTGTATCAAGTTCTGTTTTCATGGTAGTCCTGCCTCCTCTCGTAATATTCTCATTAACCACCTTCTTTCCTACCCGCAATAAGCGGTTCCTAAAGTAAGATTGTTCCAGTACTCTTAGTTTGGTTTTCTACGTATCCACTGTCTGGATTCTTTAGCACCGATTTCTCACTACTGAAACCTGCCTGTGGGCCTCTCCTGCGCGAGATCATCTCCCACCCTTGACGGAAGTGTCTGTTCTTTGCTCCGCTTAAATTGCTTTAAGTATCATCGCAAAGTCCGTTGACTGTGAATACAACTCATGAAGTTTTCAATGTACAGTTAAAACATTTCGATATTCTTGTAGAACATAAGTTTGTTTTGTGTTATGATTGTTGTAGCCGATTTGCTTCATTTCTGATGCCGCCCGGCTACGTTTTGTAAGTTAATTGTAGTAAAATATAGAGAATAAAATAATTGACGGTCACTTGACCGCGACTTGACATAGAAACTTTTCAAAGAATGAAAATATAGAAAGACAGATAAGATAGATAGCGGGATTGATAAATCCTCTCTGAAAGGAGCACACAGATGAGAAACAGACTGACCTTCGCCAATGTGATTGGTGTATTATTGGAAAATAAAAAGAAAACCTACCCGCAGCACCAGCTTGTACGCAGTCTGTTCTCTGCATATCTGGATGATACTCTGACAGCTTCGGAATTAATCGCAGATGACACGACGATGTACAGCCGCTGGTGCAATGGCGCCCGCCCGATTCCTATAGATATCCTAAAGACTTATGAAGATGAGGATGAATGGGATACGATGGAGGATGATTTCAGAGATAAGATTATTCCGAACCTGTTGAACGAAGCACAGGCTCGAATCCAGATGGAGGAATTGATTACAGACAGTATAAAAACCATCGGGCAGGAAATGGCTGATGCACTGATTCAGGAGCCGGATAATGCAGCCTTTTTCTGCTCTGTGGTAAGATATGCGATTTTGAATGACCATAGCACAGGTGCGCTCTATTCTCCCGACCTTTCGGAAGTGATTCTTTGCAATAAGCTTCCCTCCTGCAATCAGGCATTCATTGGACGAAAGGATGAGATAAAAGCAATCGCATCCCATCTTTCCAATCAATCCGTCTTATTCATTACTGGTATGGCAGGCATTGGAAAAAGCGAAGTTGCCAAAGCCTATGCACAGACGAACCGTAAAAAGTACACCAATATCATTTATCTGTATTACACCGGTGATTTGAGAAAAGACATCGCAAACCTTACATTTGCAGATGATTCCGTAGAAATGAATGAGGAAGTCCGTTTTCAGAATCACTATAAGGTGATGCAGAGACTCCACACAGATACACTGCTGATTCTGGACAACTTCAATGTGCTTCCAAAGGACGAACCCTTCTTAAAGGAACTGATGAAGAATGATATGCAGCTATTGATTACCAGCAGATGCAAACTTAAGAATTATGATTCTATAGAAATAAAGGAATTGGATAAAGAAAAAGAACTGACAGAACTGTTCTACAAGCATTGTCCTTCTGCAAAACGTGATCCGGACAGTGTGTCTGCCATTATAGAAGAAGTGAACTGTCATACCCTGACTGTCTGCATGGCTGCTCTTACCTTAGAAGCCAGCGGCATGGAACCGGAAGAATTGTTACAGGAGCTGCGTTCCTGCGGTATCGGGCAGAACATGGAAGAAATCGAGGTATTCAAGGATGATGAATTCTCCTATGCCAGTATGATAGGACACCTTCGCATGTTGATGAAGCTTAATAGATTAAATGAGGACAGTATTGATATCCTCCGTAACCTCTCACTCCTGCCGGTATCAGGAGTTTATAAAAGTGCGTTCAAAATGTGGCTGGAACTGGATTCTCTCAAAAATGTTAATGAGCTGATACGCTATGGCATTATCAGTGAAGATACCGAAAATAAGACGATTGCACTCCATCCTCTCATTCAGGAAGTGGCAATCGCAGAGACCATTCCAACCGTATCAGACTGCCATGTGATGTTAAATCACCTGCATTTGATTTGCCTTGCTCACGGTCTGGATGTAAAAAGACCGGTGACTGTCATGGAATGTCTGAAAAGCATCAACAGACACATCATCCTAGATAACAGGGCTTACTATCTACTGTTCTTACAGGATATGTACCCTTACTTTGACAAATATCTGGATACCGATTATCTGTCGGAGCTGGTAGAACGTATAGAATATGTGATGAATCTTATGAATGATTCGGGCAAGTCGGATGAAACGAGTAAATCGTATAATTCAGATAAATCAGGCACACCAGATATTACGCAAGAAACCAACCACATTTCTGCCTGTGACAAAGCATTATTATTAGATTACAAAGCACAGCTTCTGTTCCCACGCAAGGAATATGATAATGCCATTAAGAAATATAAAAAGGCGATTGCCCTCATGGAAAATTACCATAAGACCAATACTGCGGATGCCCGTTCCGCCAATCTGCTTTCAAACCTGCACAACAACCTCTCTACAGCTTATCTGTTCCGGAAGAAACTGGAAGAAGCCGTATCAGAACTCAAGACAGCTTTCACAGTACGCAGGGAATATGCCAGTCTTGGATTGATAGAGAATAATGATACCCTGCAGCAGACACTCTCACTTGCTAACATGCTGGTGCAGAATAAGGAATATGATTCTGCTCTGGAAATTATTGATTTCTGTGAATCCACCATTGATGAAGTTATGGGTAGAAATAACCTTGATTATGGTATGTGCGAGTTCTATCGTGGTGTCATTGCTTATACCCGTTCTCAGCCTGTGATAGCAGAACAGCACCTGCTTAACGCAGATGCCGTCTTTCATGCTGTTATGAACGAGAACCCTGATAATGATTATTCCAAAAGTACTGCTCGTTATTTGTATAGTTTGTATATGAGATGGGGAAAGAAAGAGCTTGCGGAGCAATATAAAAAAATACTAATCAGCACGCATTAGGTATTGCCATAACAATGATACATATAGTCAGAACACACCCAAATATCAGCATAACGGGTAACGAGGTCATAGAAAACTTGTAGGCTCGGCTGCTGTCCTTTGTTATCGATATTCGCAAGATAGCGCGGGGAGATATATAACTCGTCGCTTACTTTTTTGCGACTTTCTCCGTATTCGTTTCTCGCGGCTTTAATGGCAGCCCCGAAAGCCTTAAAATCATATATTGATACTGGTCTTTTTGCTATAATCATTCACCCTATTACATTTTACTGTTCCCCTTTCTATCTGTTTCTTTGTGCCTGTGCTTCCACCAAAGGATAAACGGAAGAAGCAGAACCAGCACCACTATTAAAAAAATGATTAAAAAGTAATCTCTCGTTCAGCTTCACTCCCTTTCCTCTTTCTTTAAATAAATAACTTATTTCATATTTACCTGTCTCTTATACACATCTGACGCTGCCGACGAAG
>ENA-OZFE01000855-OZFE01000855.1-human-gut-metagenome-genome-assembly--contig:-NODE-855-length-10831-cov-4.025705_pt1 | contig 10831 bp, 8 predicted proteins | sample MGYA00245077_ERZ653627 | MGnify/ENA primary metagenome ERZ653627 (study PRJEB26926, sample SAMN06165121) | human gut metagenome | biome: ENVO:00009003; feature: ENVO:2100002; material: ENVO:00002003...
TACGAGATGCAGCGTAGTCTCGTGGGCTCGGAGATGTGTATAAGAGACAGCGTCAGGCGGCTTTGAAGTTACGCGAATATGGTATTTCGGCCCGGGTATTGGATATGTCCTCTATTAAACCTTGTGATGAGGAAGCTGTTTTGAAAGCCGCTTCCGAAACCGGGCGAATCATCACGGTTGAGGAGCATAGCCAGTATGGAGGTCTTGGGGCGATGGTGACTGAAATCATATCCGAGCATCCCGTACCGGTGAAAATCCTGGGTATCCCTGATGAGAATGTGGTGCATGGGAACTCCCTGGAAATTTTTGCCCATTATGGACTCGACTCATCCGGTATCGTGAAAACTGCCCTTGACTTCCTTAAGTAACTCCGATTCGATAAATTTGAAATCAATTAGCCTTTAATAATACCTGAAATGGAAAACCTGATAATTGCAATAGACCAAAGCACCTCGGCTACCAAAGCCATGCTATTCAATGAGAGGTGTGAAATGCTGAGGCGCGTCAATGTCACCCATGAACAATATTATCCCAAATCCGGATGGGTGGAGCATGATGCTGAAGAAATTTATCGGAATGTACAGAAAAGTATAGCCGAACTGATAAAGGAGGAAGTGGCAGACAATATGTATTCGTTGGCCATCACCAATCAACGTGAAACAGTGGTTGTATGGAATAAGCATACGGGCAAACCGATATGCAATGCTGTGGTATGGCAATGCATGCGTGGTGCTGATATCTGTAATGAGTTGAAAGCCAGTGGGTACAGCGAAATAGTACAGGCGAAAAGCGGTTTGCTATTGGATCCTTATTTCTCAGCCAGTGGTGTGAAGTGGATACTTGACAATGTGGAAGGAGCCCGTCAGGCTGCTGATAACGGTGACTTATTGATGGGAACCATTGATACGTGGCTGATTTGGAAATTGACTGATGGTAAACGCCATGTGACAGATTATACCAATGCTTCCAGGACTCTTTTGTTTAATATTCATACGATGCAATGGGACAGTGACCTGCTGGAGCTATTTACCATCCCCGAAACTATGATGCCTGAATTACTGCCATGTGATGCTGTTTTTGGAGAAACTACGGTGGGAGGATTATTTAAGAATCCTATTGTCATAGCCGGTGTATTGGGGGATTCACACGGTGCACTGGCCGGTCAGATGTGCTTTGAAGAAGGGCTGGGCAAGGTCACTTATGGAACCGGCTCATCAGTGATGGTGAATATTGGTGAAAAAGCTGCCGTTGCTCCCCGTGGATTGGTCACTTCCATCGGTTTTGCCGCACTTGGAAAAATATTCTATGCTTTTGAAGGCAATATCCATTGTACTGGTGCTACCATCAAGTGGCTAGAACAGAGATTGCAGATGATTAGTTCGCCAGACGAAGCGGAAGAGTTGGCGGCTACAGTAAAAGACAATGGAGGTGTGTATGTCGTACCGGCTTTTGCCGGGTTGGGAGCTCCTTGGTGGCAAGGGGATGTAAAGGCTGCCATTTTAGGGATGACCTTAGGTACCGGGAAACCGCATGTTCTCAGGGCAGCACTTGAATCCATAGCCTATCAAGTGAATGATTTGGTCAGAGCGATGACCAGTCAGGCAGGTATAAAGCTGAAAGAAGTCAGAGCCGATGGAGGACCTACAAAAAATAAATTCCTGATGCAGTTCCAGGCCGACTGCTTACGTGTACCGATCAATTGTTCGGATGTTGAAGAAGCTTCGGCCTTGGGAGCCGTTGTAATGAACGGAATGGCTCGCAAGATATGGACGAGCTTTGAGCAGGTGTCCGTATTACGCCGGAGCCGCTACCGCATAGAGCCGCAAAGTAACCTATCACAGGTAGAAAAATGGTGTGAAGGCTGGTTGAAAGCGGTAAACCAATTAATCAGATAAATATTTTCAAAGTATAATTTAAATACCCACTATCTACAATGAAAAACAAGGAAAGAATGTGTTTCGGTATAATTATCGGCACTCGTGCTTATTTTAATTCAGAATTGGCTAAAGATGTTCGCAAACAATTGTTGAAAACACTTGCCGACGAAGGCTATGATTATGTGATCTTACCTGAAGACGCTACTCCTACCGGCAGTAGCAGTATTGAAACCCGCGAAGACGGATTGAAGTGTGCGGAACTGTTCCGACAGAATCGTGACCGCATTGACGGTATCATAGTTTCCCTGCCCAACTTTGGCTTTGAGATTGGAATCATCAATGCTATCAGCGTGGCCGATTTGAATGTCCCCGTTTTGGTACAGGCTTGTGACGACGAGAACGACAAGGTGGATCTGGACAGCCGCCGTGATGCTTTTTGCGGTAAGATTTCTGTTTGTAACAATCTGTATCAATATGGCATACCTTTTACAGATACCACGCTACACACCTATTCTATATACTCCGAATTACTGGCCAAGGATATCAATAAGTTTGCTGGTATCTGTCGTGTAGTCAATGGCTTGCGCCATGCACGTATCGGTGCTATCGGTGCTCGTCCGGCTGGTTTCCAGACTGTACGTGCAAGTGAGAAACTGTTACAGAAGAGTGGCATTACAGTCGTTCCGGTCGACCTTTCTGAAATACTCGGTGCTGCCCGTAAGATTGAGGATACGGATGCGGAGTTGCTGAAGAAGCTTGAAGAAATTAAGTGCTATGCGGCAGTTCCCAAGGAATATAGTGACAAGCTGGTGCTTCAGGCAAAATTCGGTGTGGCTGTAGAACGTTGGATCGAAGCCAATCAGATTGATGCTGTTGCTGTTCAGTGTTGGGACTCTTTGGAACAAAATTATGGTTGTGCAGCATGTGTGACAATGAGTATGCTGGGTGAAAAATTACTTCCTGCCGCTTGTGAGGTAGATATTGCCGGCGCTGTGTCCATGTATGCTTTGACATTGGCAGCGCAAGGTCAATCGGCATTGCTTGACTGGAATAACAATTTTGCAGAAGACCGGAACAAATGTGTATGTACCCATTGCGGTAACTTCCCGAAATCGTTTGTCAGAAATGACTTGAAGCTTGGTACACTGGGCGTTTTGGGACGTACGCTGGGCAAGGTCAATACATTCGGTGCCGTATATGGTAAAGTGACCAAAGGTGATTTCACATTCTTCCGTATTTCCACAGATGATACAAAAGGCGCTATCAAGGCTTATTTGGGTACTGGTGAAATCACGGATGACCCGTATGGAATGGATGGATGCATAGCTGTCACCAAGGTGAATAACTTGCAGACTCTGATGAAGTATATTTGTAAAAATGGTTTTGAACATCATGTGGCTATGGTTCGCAATGATGTGAAGGAAATTCTGAACGAAGCCATCGAGGACTATTTGGGCTGGAATCTATATGTGCATGAATGAAAAGTAAACACACGGTAAACAACAGAAGATAAATTATGATACTTGTTGACAACTATATTTTGGCCATTCTGTGTTGTGTCTATTGCTGCCTCTGTTGGGGCTCTTGGGCGAATACGCAGAAGATGGTGACCTCGAAAAGCTGGAGTTTCGAGCTTTTCTATTGGGACTTGGCTTTCGGTTTGTTTTTCACGGCTCTGTTGGGGGCTCTGACATTGGGAAGCTTGGGAAGTGAAGGCCGTACTTTCTTTGAGGACTTGGCGGCAATGGACTGGAACAGTATGAAGTATGCACTGTTGGGTGGTATTGTCTGGAATTTCGGTAATATCTTTCTGACGGCAGCCATCGCTGTGGCCGGTATGTCGATAGGGTTTCCCATTGGCGGAGGCTTAGCCTGGATAGGCGGTATAATTTTTAATTATCTGCTGATAACTTTGGCCGGTGAAGTATACCCCGGAAACCAGGCATTGCTTTGGATAGGGGTAGTTGTTATCATTGTAGCCATCTGCATTTGCGGGAAGGCTTATGGAAAGATGTCGGCGAGTCAGGCATCCACCCCTAAAAAAGGTATCTTATTGGCTATTGTGGCAGGATTGGCCATCATGTTTTTCTATGGATTGGTTGTAAAATCACTCGATCCCCAGTATGTTGCGGGTGGTACGGGAACACTGACTCCCTATACCGGCGTATTTTGCTTTGCCGCCGGTGTCCTTATCACTACTCCCATTTTCAATACGTTTGCCATGAGTCATCCGGCTCAAGGAAACAAGGTCACAATGAAGGACTATCTGAAAGGTGATACCCGTACACACCTGATCGGTATGTTGGGCGGCTTTATCTGGATGAGCGGTATGGTGGTCAGCTTTATGGGAGCCGGATCAGCCAATCCGGCCATAGCCTATGCGCTGAGCAATGCCGCACCGGTGGTAGCCATGATTTGGGGATTCTTTGTATGGAAAGAGTTCAAAGGAGCTCCCAAAGGAACTGTACCTATGATTGCGACTATGTTTGTACTCTTTGTTGTGGGGCTGGTACTGATTACGCTTTCAAACTGATATTTTAATTCATTGTTAACCCAAAATAATAATAAATGAAAACGATTGTAAGACAAATTAAACAGAAAAGGTTAATGGTCTTGGTGCTGTTCCTTTTGGTAGGTATGACATCTGTTTTTGCACAGAAACATGTAAGTGTATCTGGCAGAATCACCGATGAACTTAATGAACCGATGATTGGTGTAAGTGTATTGGAAAAAGGTACGACAAATGGTGTCATAACTGATTTGGATGGTAATTATACCTTGTCGGTGAATGAGGGCGCCACTATCGTCTTTTCGTATATAGGTTATGTGACCCAGGAAAAGAAAGCCGCTGCGGGTACTATGAATATAGTACTGAAAGAAGATAACAAGACCTTGGATGAAGTGGTTGTAGTGGGATATGGTGTACAGAAGAAAAGCTCCGTAACGGGGGCCATCTCTTCCGTAAAGGCTGAAGATTTTGAAAATCGTACCATTACCAATGCCGAGCAGGCCTTGCAGGGTAAGACAGCCGGTGTGCAAATTATTTCTGCATCTGCGGCTCCTGGTTCGAATCCCGCCATTCGTATCCGTGGATATAGCAGTAATGCCAGCTCAGATCCTTTGTATGTAGTCGATGGTCTGCGTACGAAAGACATCAGCAACCTCGATCCGAACGATATTGAGAGTATGGAAGTATTGAAGGATGCTGCCTCTGCTGCTATCTATGGCGCCCAGGCCGGTAACGGTGTTGTCTTGATTACCACCCGGAAGGCAAAAAAGGGAGTCCGCCGTATTTCTTATGATTTCCAGTTGTCCTCCCAGTCTTTGGGTCGTACTCCTGATATTCTGAATGCTCAGGAATACGTCAATTATATGACTGAAGGCAATCTTATTCCCAGAGAAACAATAGATAGGTATTGGGATGGAAAGACAAATACTGATTGGGTGAAAGAAACGTTTGAATCATCCATGATGCAACGTCACAATGTCAATTTCCAAGGGGCCAATGATAATGGTTCACTGTTTGCATCGCTTTCTTATTTAAGCAACAATGGTCCCATTGTAGGCAATAAGGACGTTTTTGACCGTATTACCGGCACTGTCAATGCAGATTATAAAGTAAAGGATTGGTTGAAGTTCACGACAAACAATTCATTTTCCCGTTATCATGTACAGTCTGTAAGCGAAGGCTCAGCAACCGGTTCTTTGATGCTGTCTGCCATTCAGCTTGACCCTCTTACTCCAGTTACCTATACACCGGATAAACTGCCCGACACTATGATTAATTATATGAACCAAGGGCATACCTTGCTTCAGAATGCCAATGGTGATTATTATTCTATTTCCCCTTATGGTGACTCCAATAATATCAATCCGTATATTATGCGTGACCGTGGTACAACGAAAAGAGATGGTTTTGTGTTCAGCGGCTCCACTTATCTGGATTTTACTCCGATTAAAGAGCTGGTCATCACTTCACGTTTGGGATACCGTTATACTTACAGCAATTCCTACGGCTATGTTATGCCTAACATTACCTGCTCTGACCTTTATCAGGACTATGTATCGGTAAGTGCGACAAGCTCCAACACCACGTACTGGCAATGGGAAAACTTTGCCAACTATACCAAGACATTTGCAGATAAGCACAATGTAAACGTGATGCTTGGTATGTCCTATTCTTCCAATACTTCCTTTGGAGTGACGGGAGGAATCAATGGTAGCCGTTCCGGCGACAAGGTTGATTTGGGTATTACCAAGTTGGATCCCAATTATGCCTATTTTGCTTTTCGGACCGGTACTGCCACCCGTACGGTAAGTGGTGGAGAGAAACGGAGGTATGCCAATCTTTCTTACTTTGGCCGGGCATCTTATGACTATGCAGGCAAGTATTTTGCCCAATTCACCCTTCGTGCGGATGCAGCCGACTTGTCTATCCTTCCTTTGCAGAAACGTTGGGGCTATTTCCCGGCTGTGTCTGTCGGCTGGGTACTTTCCAACGAGAAATTTATGGAAAACCTCAAGTCAATCTCTCATTTGAAGTTGCGTGCAAGCTGGGGACAGAATGGTAGTATCGCCGGTTTGGCAGACTATATGTATGATGCTACGATTTTGTCTGGAATCAATTATCCAATGTCCGGTGATGTGTCTTATGAAACAGGTTCGTTGCCATCTGCAACCGGTAACTATGATTTGAAGTGGGAAACTTCCGAACAGATAGACTTGGGTATTGACCTCCGGATGCTGAATGACCGTTTGAGCTTCGGATTTGACTATTATGAGAAGAAAACCAAAGACTTGATTGTAACCGGTATTACTCCTTCTTTGATTGTGGGTAACACTACTTCACCTATGAATGCGGGAAATGTCAAGAACAGCGGATTTGAGTTTGAACTCTCATGGCGTGATCATATCAAAGATTTCAGTTATAGTGTAAAAGCTAACATCGCTACTTTGAAGAATAAAGTAACTTATCTTCATGAAACATTGGAGCGTATTGCCAGTACAACAAGTGCAGGTATCGGCACTATGAATTATTTTGAAGAAGGACATCCCATTTGGTACATGCGCGGTTATGAGTGCACGGGTATTGATCCGCAAACGGGTGACCCAATATTCAAAGACAAGAATGATGATGACATTATTGGAGATGCCGACCAGACAGAAATCGGTTCTGCCATTCCCGACTTTACTTATGGTATTACTTTGACAGCTGCCTGGAAAGGCCTTGACCTGACAATCTTTGGTTCCGGTTCTCATGGCAATGATGTGTTTGCCGGCTATAACCGTACTTCCCGTATGAAAGCGAATACCTTGAAGGAATTCTATGACGGACGGTGGACTGCTGTGGGAGACAATGCAAAATATGCCCGTTCCAATCCCAGCAATTATGATAAGTATTTAAAGAGCTCCAAATTTGTATTCGACGGTTCATATTTTAAAATCAAGCAGATACAGTTGGGCTATAACCTGCCTAAGAATTTGTTGAAGCAGGTGGGTTTGAGTAACCTTCGTTTGTATTGTTCTTTAGACGACTTCTTCACATTTACCAAATATCCCGGATTTGATCCTGAATTTACGAGTACAGGCAATGCGATGGGTTTGGATATGGGCTCTTATCCGTCCAGCAAGAAAGTCGTGCTCGGTCTTAACGTAGTATTTTAATCTTTAATTCAATACGAAATATGAAAGCAAAATATATTTTATCAAGTCTGTTACTTGCCGGCTGCACTTTCTTTTCCTCTTGTGAGGACAATCTGGATATTTCGCAGCATGGGGTAAGCACTTTCGAAAATTTCTATAAAACGGATGCCGATGCGGAAGAAGCCATTATAGCCTGCTATAGCAATTGGAAGGACACCTATGCGCCTGCGTTCTGGCTGAAGAATCTTCTTTCTGACGATTGCTATTCGGCAGGGGAAAGCTGGACGGCTGCCAGTGCACAGTTGCTGTCGACTTATACGTTCGACTCTGATTTTTCCCATATTAAAACGTTGTATACGAATCTTTATAAAGTGATTTATGCCGCCAACATTGTTTTGCAGTATGTAGGCGATGATTCTGAGGTTAAGCTTCGTGCACGTGCAGAGGCAAAGGTTTTCCGTGCGATGTCCTACATCGAATTGATCAGTCTTTGGGGAACTCCGCCGTTGGTGGACCATCCGTTGAAAGCAAACGAATATTCCCAGGCAAATGGTAATACAGAGGCGCTTTGGGCATTGGTGAACCAAGATTTGACCGAAGCTGTCAACAGTGGCAATTTGGAGGAAAAGACAAGCTTGGACAACTTTACCTATCGTATCACCAAACAATTTGCACAAGCCTTGTTGGGCAAGGCATACGTATTCCAGAAGAATTATGGTGCTGCTGTTACAGTTTTGGATGAGGTAATCAATAGCGGGAAGTACGACCTTTACAGTGATTATGAGAATATCCAGACTACCAAAGGCGAGGCGAATTGTGAAAGTCTGTTTGAAAGTAATTATGTTTACGACGCCAACAATGTTACCGGCATTATGAGTAACATGATTTGGGTATATGTGCATTGGCGTGGAGACATGCTTGCATTCAATGAGCCTACTCAAATCTATTCTCATGGCGGCTGGGGATTTTTTAATCCGACGAAGGAAAGCTACGATGCGTTTGTCGAAATGGGAGATACTTATCGCTTGAATGCCTCTATCAAGACATACCGGCAAATGGAGGATATGGGTATCTCATTGAGCAATGCCATAGCTTATATGCCGGACAATGCCGGTTACTTCAGCTGGAAATACCGTGTTTATGAAGCAGATGTCATCAACTATTGGTGGTTGCGTTGTCCTAACAATACCCGTGCCATGCGTTATGCCGAGGTTCTGCTGCTTGCTGCTGAAGCGAGTCTTCAGTCCGGAAATGCAAGTAAGGCTGCCGGATATGTGAATAAAGTGCGTGACCGTGCCCAGTTGCCTGCATTGGGCAGCGTCTCTATGGATGATATCAAGAAAGAGAAGCGTCTGGAGCTTTGGATGGAAGGCTGCCGTTACCAGGATTTGATTCGGTGGGGTGATGCTGCTACGGTACTTGCCAAGAGAGGGCAGGAAAGACCGGCTCTTTACAAAGACGGCCGTGTAAGTTGGGATGAACAGAAAAATGCTTCTGCCGGCTTCAAGAGCGGTAAGCATGAACTGCTTCCGTTCCCTGCTACTGAAATGAATGTCAATAAGAATATGACCCAGAACCCGGGTTGGTAATTAATCAATAAAACTTAGTTTATGAATAAATTAAAATGCTTATTCCTATCAGGCCTTATGGCTGTGATGCCGGTTTGCATGAGCGGACAGCAGACGCCCGGTGAAAAATCGTCAAAACCGCGTGTCATCATTACTTGTGACCCGGAACTTGATGACCTGAACTCTTTGATACGTTTCCTGCTTTTCAGTACGGATTTCCGTGTGGAAGGCTTGATTTATGCCAGCAGCCAGTTCCATTGGAAAGGTGACGGGCACGGCACGAAGTGGTATGTGCCTGGACGTGAATATTCCCGTAATGGCATAGACTACGGACCTATGGAAAGCTGGCGTTGGGATCCGGATGAACGTTTCATTGACGATGCCGTGGAAGCTTACGAGAAAGTATATCCCAATCTGAAAGTGCACGACCCGTCTTATCCGACTCCCGAATACCTGAAGTCTAAAGTGCGTATCGGTAATATCGAGTTCGACGGTGATATTTCCAAGGACACTCCGGGGTCGGAGCTGATTAAAGCTGTATTGCTCGATGATTGTACGGATCCGGTATTCATCAATGCTTGGGGAGGTGGCAGCACCATCGCCCGTGCCTTGAAGTCCATTCAGGATATTTATGAGCATACCGATGCCTGGAAAGGCATCCGTGAGAAGATAATAGGAAAAGTGGTCCTTTCCCTTTCGGGTGATCAGGATGATACGTATGCACGGTATATCCGACCTTTCTGGCCGGAACTCAGACAAATGGAGATGGGGGGGATGACAGTCGGCCTGGCTTATAATGCACAGTTAAGAGCCTCCAAGGAAAATCAGGTTTTCTACTCTCCGGAATGGATGCAGGAGAACATCCGCAGTAAAGGTCCTTTCGGTGAAATGTATCGGGTCTGGGGAGACGGTAAGCAGATGGTGAAAGGTGATAAGTTCGATTTCTTCGGTTTGTCGGGTTATACGGTTGATGAATTGAAAAAGCAAGGCTATGTGGTTTGGACCGGAATCCAGCCGAAAGGCTCCTATCTGGCTGAAGGCGATACTTACTGTTTCCTGAATTTGATAGGTAACGGCCTGCGTGGTCACGAAGACCCCACTTATGGGGGATGGTGCGGTGGAAGAACCGTCCTTCCCGATTCGGTGAAGAATCTTCCGCGCATGGAGCAGATGAAGTATAGAGCCGAGCACTATCCTTTGCCCGACTTCACAGCTCCGGTAATGAATGGATTGGCTGCCCGCTTTAAATGGTCGGTCACTCCAAACTATGCCGACGCAAATCATGAGCCGGTGATAAAAGGGGCGCTTGCCATGAGTGCCAAGCCGGGTGAGAAGCTGAAACTTAAATACACTGTAACCGATCCGGATAAGGATGCCCTTACCATTAAATGGTGGCAGTATGTGTCAGCCGGTACATATCGGGGCAAAGTAACGGTAGATGACCCTGCTTCTGCAAATACAGCTTTTACTGTTCCGGCTGATGCCAACCCCGGTGATACCATCCACTTGATTTTGGAAGCTACGGATAACGGTACGCCACAGATGAACCGCTATCACCGCCTGATTATTACAGTGGCAGAATGAACTTGAATCAATGAACTTTAATTTGAAGAACTGAAATGAAAAAGATTATATTGGCTGCATTTATGGCAGCTTGTGGACTGCAAATGTCTGCCCAGCAGAACTTGTTTGTTGCGCAAGACCTCGAGCTGTCTCTTATACACATCTGACGCTGCCGACGAA
>ENA-OZFE01000871-OZFE01000871.1-human-gut-metagenome-genome-assembly--contig:-NODE-871-length-10683-cov-4.850960_pt1 | contig 10683 bp, 6 predicted proteins | sample MGYA00245077_ERZ653627 | MGnify/ENA primary metagenome ERZ653627 (study PRJEB26926, sample SAMN06165121) | human gut metagenome | biome: ENVO:00009003; feature: ENVO:2100002; material: ENVO:00002003...
CTTCTAGCTTCGTCGGCAGCGTCAGATGTGTATAAGAGACAGAGCCAGCACAGCCACCCCATCAATAACATTGTCGCCACCCATAATACAGCCGATAACTCCACCGAAGAATGAGCCAGGGACGCCACTGCTATCCTTCTCTGAATATCGAATTGCCGAAATACCCGATTGGTAAACCACGTTCAGGTTCTTAACAACACTTCCATAGCTATACGGAATCAATCCCATCAAAGAACCTGTGTCGTTGTTGATGGAAATAGTCGCCTGCTTTCCGCCCAAATCACCAACGATTACACCCCTAAAGGGATTACTCTTGTTACCCAGACCTTGGAAAGAGGCAGCGTCAAGCTCAATCGTATTGTTGTTATCACTGGTGGGCTCGACGCTGTAGTAAGCGCTTTGTAGATAGGTATGCATCGTGTCTTCATCAAGCGTGGTTTCAGAATCGGTGGTATCCCCGTTTTTCTTCTCCCACTTTTTGCTCGACGCGTTTGCCTGCTTGTAGACATAGGTGATTTCTTTGTCGGTACTGCCGCCATTACGACGCTGACAAAGCTCAGACTGATCGGTAGTAATCGTTACTTCCCAACCATCCACTGCACTCCGTGTGTTGATATAATCGGCCACCGCATTGAGTTCGGATGCCTTGGTTATGGCATAGGGATCACCGTAGGTGCCGCAGCCCGTAGCGAGCTTGGGCACGCGCTGGTTAACCTTGATTTCGTGGTATTGAACGTTGTTTTCGTTAGCCTTACCCTTTTTCACGTACGGAAGATAGCCGCCAAATTGTGGTGTGACCGCATTTGCTGTTTTACCATCAACGGTAACAAGACCGTCTTTGGTCTCATAGGTATTCTCATCGTAGTACCAAAGCTGCTTGCCCACATATTCATTGTTTTCCCCATTGGCATCAATCTCACTACCAAACGTGACCTTATTTTTGCTTTGGTCGGCATTCTGGTCGGCCTCAACAAACGTATACACCGCAGAGCCCGTCTTGCCCTCGCCGTAGCCGAAGCTCTCAAGCAAGCTTGCACGGGTGAATATCGTGTTGTCCGTTGCGCTGGGAAGATTGATAAGACTGAATGTCGCCGTCACCTGATCGGCCGCGCTACCCACGCCAAGCTTACCGAACAGCGATGTCGCCGCCTTAGCACCGTTTGCGTACCCCGACCCCGTGGTCGAAATATTCTTCGCGTTCAGGTTCACGTACGTCTGCATCTCATTGATGAGCAAAGGAGCGTAGGTGGTTGCATCGGTCACGCCATCGACCGTCAAACCATCGAGCGTAAGCCCATTGATAGAAATCTGCTTAACCGAAGCCGAAGACCCGTAAATATAGCGGCACACCAAAGCGCCCGATACGGTGCCTCCTGAGCTTTTATCGCCGTCGTTAACCGCAATCCCGATAGTACCACCCAGCGTGACATTGCTTACCGTGAGGTTTGCGCTCATCGTACGCAAAAACCCGCAGTGCATATTTTCATGCTGTGTGCCAGCCGAGTTGGATTTGTTGTTGGTGTACTCAGATCTAATATTCGAATAGCAGAACCTGATATTCACGTTTTGAACGTATACGTTTCCGCCAGGCTGTGCCGGATAGTAGCTATAGCCGCTCAAATTGATTGTGTTTTGGTCTGGACTTTTGCCGCCATCAATATAGACCTGATAACTATTAAGTCCAACACCTGCGCCAGTCATCCCCGGAGCAACGTACTTCTGTATGTCCGCGGGCGCATAGCGACACGCAGACCACAGAAGCAGCTCTTGAGGGGTTGTGAGGTGAACAGGCGCAACCGTATAGTCTTTCCCGTTGCTTTTCATGTCGCTGTATGCGCGATCAAGATTGTAGTAGTAGCGAACACTTTGATTGGTGTTGTGGTCTTTGCCGAACTTAGAGCGATTCTTGTAACTGTTGTCGTTTCCCGCGTTACCGCTCATATCTAACGTGTCGGCTTGAGTATGCAGCGAAACAACCGTATTCCATTCGCCGTCCATGAGTTTACTATCGGGCTTTACGCCATTGCCCACCCATTCGTCGAATACCGACACCTTGGGCGCATTGATTGTGATGCCAGAAACTTTGTAGGCAGTTTCCCAATAAGCCCTATCTTCTAGGTACAAACCCGTATAGGACTCGGAGCCATATACTCCCGTGGTTTTAACCTTGCTGCCACGACCAACGAGCACGCCAAGCGTTGTAGCACTCTCGGCCTTAATAGTTGTACCCGAAAGATCGAGGGCATAGTCGTTGATAATCCAGTGACCGCTGGCTGCGTATACGAGGCCGCCGAGTTCCTTGGAATTATCTGCGGTTACGGAAGCGTTGGCTGTTTTCAGCGCATAGGAGTTTGCATCCTTATTAATACTGCTATCCCCGATAGTAACGACAGCATTACCCCAGCTGTAACCCAGAAGACCGCCCGCGCCGTTGAGCTTGTCTCCACTCTTGCCTACAGTCATGCTGAACGAGTCGAACGTAAGCCCCGTGATGTTGACGTTCTTTTCAGCCGAACTGGCTATTTTCCCTTCTGTATAAGTACTCTGAGCGATGCAGCCGATAAGACCACCAATCTGGGCAATCTTATTGCTCGCACTATCGTTCGCAGTAATCATTTCACCGACTTCAAGGCTCGCTACGTTGACAGTAGCAGCAACGTCCACCACATAGCCGACAGCCCCGCCAATGCGCGTGTTGCCGTTGAGAGCAGTGCCCGTGTTGATGGTCGCTTGCGCCTTTGTGCTACCACTCATGTTGCTGCTATCGAAAGTAACGATTCCGCCGCCGGTCACGCTGCCCGCAATGCCGCCGATGTTGACATCGTTGCCGAACGAATCATCACAGGTGATCGTCGGGTTGCACGTAACGCCGCTGAGCGTTGCATCGCCCGTAATGGTCGCCGCAAGCGAGCCAGCGTCAACGCCTAAGCCGTTATCGAACTTCATAGCACCATCAACGGTGAGGTTATTCACTGTCGCGCCACCGCCAATGGCGGCGAAGAGGCCGAGGCGACCGTGGCGATAGAGCTTGCCGTTGCCGGCGGACGCGTCACTAGTGGACTCAATCGTATTATCACCGCGCTTGCCGTACGGCTCACCAATAGCGAGGGTGATCTTATTTTCGTTGCCCTTAAAGGTACCCGCAAACGTCTGGAGTCTGTTAGCGCTATCGAATCCAAGGCCACCGACGCCCGTACCCGACAGATTAACGTCAGCGTTAAGGTTGATAGTCACATCAGAACCCAAAAGCGACGAGCCATCAGACGCATTAAAACCATACACGCCGTTCCAGAGATTGGCGAACTGCGCCGAAAGCGCAAGGCATACGAAATCCTGCGTGCTCTTGATATTGAGTGTTCGATTACCTTCGGACCATTTTCCTTCGCTCGAGCCAACCTGCCAGCTCCAGTCCGTAGTCGAAGGCCCCTCAAGCAAGTGCGTATCGGCGTTGATTTTGATGAGGTCTTTTTGCAGCGTCGTTCCATCAAGCCTGATTACCTCACCGTAAGCCCAGTTGGAATCTTGAGCCCCGCCTAGGTCATCGATTTTTACTTCAGCGCAGCGCTTATAAACCCAGTAATCGGCGTTATCAGCGTCTGCAGGAACGCTATCGCTTCCCGTTCCGCGGGCAAACACAAGCGTTGGGTTGTCCGAGCGAACGTTCGCGATTTGAGAAACAACCTTCTTGGCGGTAAAGCTGTTATCGGGAGCAAACTGCATACCCGAAAAATCGGTTACGCCGCCCAGGCGAATCGCTGAGCCCCAGCTTTCAGCGGCAATACCCGCGCCATTTTCAATCGCGCCTTCGTTTTGGACGGTCACCCCATTGATATCAGCGATGCTCTTGTTATCAATGCAACCCGCAACGCCGCCAAAGCCCTTGCCCGACTGGACCAGCTTGGTGCATTTGACTGAAGCATTCTTGACTTCAAGCACCGCGCCCGTGCCGCGACCCAGCCAGCCAACAAGGCCGCCGGTGAACTGCGGAGCAGCTTCGAGCGCAAACTCCGTGGAAACATCCTCAATGCAAAGCGGCTTCGAGTTGGTGCATCCCGTCACCGAACCGACAAGGCCACCAAATACCGCGGCGCCTCCCCCATTGCCATAAGTGCTCTTGAAGGTACCGCCCTTAAACGAAACAGCCGTTGTCGAATCAGCAAAGTTCAACTTGCCAATAGCGGAGCCGACGCCCTTCGACTCGTCATACTGACCCGCAAGCGTCACGCCATTATTACCTGTATCGATTTGATCATTGTTAGTAAACTCAACCGAACTACCGAAGCTCACCTCGCCAATGAAACCGCCGACGTTGGCACTATTTACATCTCCAACATTCCGAGGGCAAGTGACTTTAGCGCCTTTGTTCTGGTTCAACGTGAGCTTGGTTGCCTGACCAATGAAGCCACCGGCTGCAGTGGTGCCTTTCACCGTGAGGCTGGAAAGATTGATTTCGCTTGTTACTTCAACGGTCGCGCCAGTGCTCGACCCAACCTTGCCGACGACACCGCCGGCGCAGCCATTACCGGACTGAACTGTGGCAGTTGGGACATTGCTCAGGGTTCCAACACTCAAGGAAGCGCCATCCTTGGCCTCACCAACGAGCAGACCAGCGTTGCCGCCGTTCGTCTTGACCGTGCCACCTGAAGCAACGTTGTTAGGAAGAGTGACCGACTGAACCGTAAAGGTGCCGCTCTCAACCGTGTTAGCCAGCATGCCCACGTTTCCCGTGGCATCAGCGGTAACCCCAAGACCTTTTCGCGTACCTGAGAAGGAATAGGTCACGCTCAGTGTGAGCGAACCCGTGACGGTTCCAAAAAGAGCACTAGTAATGCCAGCAGTTGACTCCGATACGGTAGCGTTTGCCGGGTCGGCAATCTGTACTGTAACGTCAAGCGTTTTAGTACCTGAAACCTTAGCCGCAACAACAGGTTCGCTACCCTCGCCTTTCCAAACGAAGTACGGCAGGAAGCTGTTTTTATTGAGTTCAACGTTGTTGAAAAGCGACGTTGCCAAAGCAATCGAACAAACAGACCCGGATGGGCTCTTGGCGTCGAACGTACCCGTGAAAGGGTAATCGTCACTACCAAGACCAAGAAACGCATATCCGCCCTGAGATGTGCTCACATCGAAAGCACCACCCGTTTGGTTTTCTACGGCTATCGTTGCTGTCTGATACAGGGAAGGACTAGTATTGGAAATAATACACAAAGCCGTGGGGTCCCTGAAAGTAATACGGGTAACGGTTTCGCCTTGTGCCTCCACCTCTCCGTGACCAGTCATAGCTGTTTGCAACTGTGCAACCGTGGTAATGGTTGCACCTGCGGCAACCGTTGCAGGAACGTCCTGCGCGTCCTCCTTATCGGAGGTATCTTCATTGGCGCCAGCACTACCCTGACCGGCAGTAGCCCCCTCACCTGCGGTGCTGCCCGAAGAAGCAGAACCCGAGGCTGTTCCACTTTCACTGGCGGAAGCATCGCCCGAACCCGATTCGTCACTGCCCGTACCAGCCGAGGTATCACCGTTGATAGTATCGACGTTTTCTACGTCATCAGCCTGCTGAGCCACAATACCCGAAACCGCGTTTATCTCTTCTGCCAAGGCAACGGTGGTTGGCGCCAACATCTGAAAAACCATAGTTAAGGTAAGGCACGCGGTGATTATGCACTTTACCGATTTCATCTATGAATAACCTCGTTCTATACAAAGCCCCGAAGGGCTCATGTTCCTGTTACTAACTGCCAGCCTGAACCGAAACCCCAAGTTCCTCCCAGCTGGAAGGCTTGGCGCTACCGCCAACCCAATAAAAGTTCACAATCTCCGAACCCGGCGACATCGTAAACGTTGCCGTACGTTCGTCAGTATTCACGGTGCAGTTCGCATCCGCATGATTCGTTGCAAAATGAGGGTCAAGCTCAACCTTTTCGCCCCACTTCAGGGTTACCGTCTGCTGCTTGCCCGTTACGTTTATGCGATAGTTGTAGGCAGCATAATCACCCACGGCGCCCGAATCAGCCCATGAACCGGTGACAGACGCAGACTCAACTGCCGCACGTTCAGCTGGCGTAACAGCAGCCGCCAAGCACGCCAAGTTCGTTCCAGGGCTTTTATCGGGAACAACATTTGCAAAGATTTTGAACTTGATGTTGTTCAGCAACGCCTTATTAAAGGTAACCGTGTAGGTAACGATTTTCGCTTGTGTACCAGGAAGAGTAACGGTACCTGCAGCAGGGTTAATGCTCCAGCCCGATGTGATACTTGTTCCCCCATTGGTGCTGGATGCTTGTATATCTAACGTATAATCAACCTCTTTGTCGTTGAATACATTCGTGTCATCAAGCATGCAGTTATACACGCGGAAGGTAAAGGAGCATGTATCTCCGCTGGTATCAACCACAACACTTTTAGCGGCGGGTTCTGCGGGCTTCTCCGAATAAGGAGCCAGCACATCGGAAGCGAACAGGCTTTGTGAAGTACCCGTAACGGCAACGGCCTTCAAATGGTCGTTTGCACTGAAGGCACTGTAGGTTAAGCGAAGGCCGAATACCAGCGTCGCAATAACCAGCACAAAGGCAACCGCCCACAACACCTTGCGCGTTTGAGGCGTTTTCGCCATGCCATCGATCGCGCCGTTCAGCAAAGCGGTGAGCGAACGGCGCTCTTCAGCTTGAAGCTCATGCTTGTTGTTTTTGGCTTTGCGGTTTCCGAGCACAGTTCCCCCTCCCTACTGTTTCGCGATCAAATACGCTACGTCGGTTTCTTTATAGTTAGTGTCTTTAGGCCACGAGCATTCGATGATGAAATTGGTCGCGGAAGCAGCTTCGCTTCCGTTCTTATCAAGATCATCTATCTCAAATCGTTTCCAGCGGTAGTTCGGAAGGGCGTTTGTTTGGATGTTGCCATAGGCACCGAAGGTTTGGGGTTTAGCTACATCAGCGCTGATTGACGTGAAGTTGATAGCCTCACCCACCTTGCTCCACGAATAGCCGTTACCCGTAACATCGCCGGAAGCGGAGGGGTCATTCACCGTAGCGCGATAGATCTTCACGATCAAGCCATTGATGTTTGTAGTGCTTGCAACCTGCAGCTCAAAGGCCTTACCGTCGCTATCAACGCTGAAGGCACGACTACGATACGCCCTGCCGTCCGCAGCGATTTTGTCGTAGTCTGCATCGCTCGTAAGATCAAGTTGGGTTGCCGCCGACTCGCCCGGCACGGTAATCTTCAGCTTGGCAGGAGAATCAACCTTAGCAACCGTTGAAAGACTGTTATTGGTAAGGAACCACGAAAGCGTAAGCGCCGCAATAATCAAAACGACAGCGATAACGGCAAGCGCCGCAAGAATCGGCCCGCGATGCTCGTATGCCCAATCTTTGGCTGATATCATCCGCGCTTCGTTGCCGCTCATGAGTTCGTCACCTCATTTGCGGTAAGACGCACCTGGTAATACTCCACCGCGTTGCCGATTTCATCGTCGGCCTTGTTGTAAGCCGTGGCGCACGTTGCGAGGTCGGCGGAAGACATGGTGCTGCTTAAGCTAGGAATCGTTTGACCGGACGTTACAGAGTAAAAAGAACTCTGATGGTCGTTGATGTATTGCTGCATGATTATGTAGCTATCGTTATCGGCCGCGAAAAGATTTTTGTAGTAGTTGGCCTTGCCGGTGTACACGAAGTTTTGGATATACTCAGGCCACACCCAATACAGCGTTTTCGTAACGACCTTGGTTGTTTTGCCCGAAGCGTCCCTGAAATCGTTTTGCGTGATAGTAAGTTCATCATCAAGAATCGGTGATTCGTAGTACCCATTGGCACACGATTCGAAGAACAGGACGTGACCCGATGCCAGCGCTTTAACCGCTTCGGAAACAGCACCCTGCTTGCCCTTGAACTCGCGGGAAAGGGATACCGTTACTGCGCCAAGGTCGTCCGCATAGGGGGTTACCGTAAAGGTGAGTTGACCATACGAGCCAGGACCGAGGACATCGTTTTCGCTCAAGTTCATCAAGTTACTGGTGGCACTCACGTTCATGGAGTCAGTTACATCAAGCCCAGCCTGGCTTGTTTGCGAATCAGCCTTGCCCGCTTCCCGATCATAGGCGCCCTGCTGAGTACCATCGGAAGAGATAGCGTAGCGAGCGCCTGCGGTGCTCGTGTCAATGCCGTTGGCTTTTACCTGGGAGTTATTCAAAAACCATGCCACGCAAGCCAAAATGATAACAAGGGCGGCTACCACGAACAAACCGCTTGCCATGAAGCGCTTCCAAAAATCCTTCAGGGTTTGAGCGTGCTCATCAGCCGCAGCGCGATACCCCTCAGCCGCGTTTTGGCTGTGTTGAAGTTCGTCTTCTGCGTTGGTATGTGGGCCTGCTGCGTTCATGCTGTGTTGTTGCCTCGCGGTGCCGCGTTTCTTTCTTACTCGCCCGAATAAATGTAAAGCCCCAATAGCTCCAAAACAGACTGAGTAACCCATCTAGAAAACGCCAAGTTCACCGCTCGATTTCGGGTTTTTACAATCCGTGTAATTCTACCATTTTGCCCGCCAATTAACCAAAACGATTCATCCCTTACCGAATCCTCCACATTAGAAGTTGAGGGGATCAAAAACTCAATTCTGAGGCCGCCCCAAAACCTGACCGAATATAAAAATACCCCCGGGCCACAAGCCCGAGGGTATTTAGGTGTTAGCAAATACCAAACCGAAGTTGTTGACTATGCGGTGCCTTCAGCGCGAACCTTAAGCTGCAACGCCCACAAAGCCGAGGTTGCCGGTGATTGCGTTCGCGATGCCTTGGTTTCCGGCATTCTCAGATACACAACTCGGGTCACAGCCTTCATACCACACGCGAACGGTAACCGTTACTTCCTTATCACTGCTGATACGGGTAAGTGCACTAGCGCCCTCGTTTGCGCTGGCCTTACCCGTATCAGCATCAATACTGCCAGCAAATTTAGAGGAGTCCAAGTAGGTAAACACTTTAGCAATAAGGTTACCATTCTCACTGGTTACGGCATAATCCCCGCTCGTTACTCCTTCGGCAGCCTTATCGGTGTAATAATTCACAGCTGTCGAATTGTCAGCAGGATCAACCTTAAAGAGCCTCCAATCACCATCATCGCCAAATTTAATAGCGAATCGACCTGCGGTGCCCATCTTGTCGCTAGCCTTCAGGGTAGTAGCTGCAGTGCTAGAATCGAAGTACACATCCATCGAACCGTTGGTTACACCAAGCGTAAAGGTGTAATCGGCATACACAGTTTTTCTGTCCGTGCCAGTTGCAACCTTGTACTGATCAGCAAACGCATGACTGCCTCCCTGAGTAGCACTTGTCCAATGCTTGGTATCATAGAAAGTATTACCGTCACTGGTAGATACAGGAAGAAGATTATCCGGATTAGTAGTCGCCTTGCTCATGCTATCGGTCGTCTTACCCGCGCTATTAATATACAGATTCGGCACGGAGGAAGACGTGCTTACGTCAACACCTGTTGCCTTAACGGCATTGTTGTTTACAAACCATGCAAACGTGGCAGCACCCAGCGCTATGGCGGCTACCAGCACCATGGCAATAGCAGCACCAAGCTGCTTTTTCAGTGCCTTTGTTTCCATAACGGATCCTTTCTCGATCCTATTCCTTCATTTACGAAAATGACACGCCCCTACACAGGAGAGGCATTTCATTACACACGCGAGAGTTACCATACCATAAACATGCCTGATGCAAGGGTGCTTTTACCTGAATATATATAAAGTATCCCTGCGATTCTGTCACCTACTACGCAAGTCAGATAACTACGCAACTATCCTGGTCTCCATGATCATGCTGGCGGGGATTCTTGATTGCGGCGAGTATCCCAAGTTACGGTATTGTTCTTGTAATAGTCGGGGGCATCGGTACCAGAAGCACTGATAGGGTCGGTACCGGTGAGCGTATCGGCAATGTCTTGCAAGAACTTCATAATAAGACTCGTGTCTTCCGCACCATCAGAGTCGAAATCCATAGCGAACTCCACGGCGCCACCTATGATGTTATCAATACACTCAGGGTCGTCACCATCAAGCCAAATGACCACCGTGTATTTATCCACGTAACCCACTTTAAAGGTGTCGTTGGCAAGGTGACACACTACTTCGTCTGATTCAAAATTCTCACACCCCGCTTCGTTGCCGCCGTTAGCAGCAGGCGCAGCGTAGGTGATGGGCTCGCCGTTACGGTATACGCGCACACGTGCAGCCTTTTCCACGCCTTTCGAAGCCGAAGCGATCTTTAGCTTGGCGTTGTAGCTCAAATCTTCCTTCCCTGCGTTACGTATGTAAAAGGTGTACGCCACATAGTTTTTTCCGTTGTGGCTGCCGTCTATTTCATCGAGGTTGTTAGGTAAATCATCTGCGGCAATGTTGGTGCCATCAGAAACCGCTTCGGCGGTAAGGCGCGCAGTAGCTCCTTCAAACTGGCTGTTGTCAGCAATAGCAACACCGCGCCTGAACAACTCAAGGCGGTTCAGGTTGATGGTGAAATTACCCATGTTTTCCTGCATAAACGAAATGCCAAACAGCACCGCCATGAACAGCGCCACGCAAATGAGAACCTTTTGCAGCGTGCCAATGCGTAGAAGCGCCTGACCAATGCGCGCCATACGACGCTCTGTCTCTTATACACATCTGACGCTGCCGACGAAGCTAGAA
>ENA-OZFE01000877-OZFE01000877.1-human-gut-metagenome-genome-assembly--contig:-NODE-877-length-10621-cov-4.926462_pt1 | contig 10621 bp, 6 predicted proteins | sample MGYA00245077_ERZ653627 | MGnify/ENA primary metagenome ERZ653627 (study PRJEB26926, sample SAMN06165121) | human gut metagenome | biome: ENVO:00009003; feature: ENVO:2100002; material: ENVO:00002003...
CGAGATGCAGCGTAGTCTCGTGGGCTCGGAGATGTGTATAAGAGACAGCGCTGCAGCACCATGTTCTGCTCGATGGAGTAATCCAGCACGAGGCCGTGTTTATGGCGGTCCTCCGGGATGTGGCTCATGCCCATCTTGGAGCGGTCGCGGATGGAAGCTTTCGTGATGTCCTGTCCGTTGAACAGAATTTTGCCGCCGGATACTTTTTCCAGTCCCGTGAGGCCCTGAACGAACTCGGACTGGCCGTTTCCATCGATACCTGCGATGCAGACAATCTCGCCTTTTCTTACATTAAAGGAAACATCTTTAACGGCGTTGTTTCCGTGCACCTTGCTCGGTACGGTCATGTGTTCTACTTTCAGAACGGTGTCGCCCAGCTTGGATGGCTTTTTGTTGACGGAGAAGCTGACGTTTCTTCCGACCATCATGCGGGAGAGCTCTTCTTTGGAAGTTTCGCTGATGTTGACGGTTCCGATGTATTTTCCTTTGCGGAGAATCGTACAGCGGTCGGCAACTTCCATGATCTCGTTGAGTTTATGGGTGATGAAGAGGATGGATTTTCCTTCTTTTGCGAGGTTCTTCATGATCTTCATCAGCTCGTCGATTTCCTGCGGCGTCAGAACCGCGGTCGGCTCGTCGAAGATCAGGACTTCGTTGTCACGGTAGAGCATTTTCAGAATTTCGGTACGCTGCTGCATGCCGACGGTGATATCCGAGATCAGAGCGTCCGGATCGACCATCAGACCGTATTTCTCGCTCAGCTCCATGACTTTTGCACGGGCATGCTTTTTTTCGAGGAAAAGGCCTTTGGTCGGCTCTACGCCGAGGATGATGTTGTCGAGAACCGAGAAACATTCGACCAGCTTAAAGTGCTGGTGCACCATACCGATGTTGAGATCGTTGGCGTCGTTCGGCGTGTTGATATGGACTTCCTGCCCATTCTTCTTGATGATTCCGGAGGTAGGCTGATACAGACCAAAAAGAATACTCATCAGGGTTGATTTTCCTGCACCGTTTTCTCCAAGCAGAGCATGGATTTCTCCTTTTTTGAGCTGTAACGTAATGTTGTCGTTCGCCTTGATACCCGGGAATTCTTTGGTGATGTTCAACATCTCAATAATGTACTCATTTTCCATATACATATTCCCTTTCAAGCGTGGTTTTGCAGGACTGCCGAAGGTATGGAAAATAAGGCAGAACTGCGGGCTTTCATTATGTCTAGTATAGCATTTTGTGTGGCAGAAAAAAAGGGGAAGAGAAATAATATTCTCTTCCCCAAAAGGCATATTGTTACAGAAACAGTATGCACATTAGCTGATGTAATCAACGGTTACGTGAGAACCTACTTTCGGCTGATTTTCTGTATCGCTGGAGATTTCGATGGAACCATCGCGGATACCAGCCAGTACAGTTTCATACTGATCCTGTGTGAAGGTTGTGAATCCCCAGGATTCGGAATCGGTAGGAAGGCCGATGTAATCTCCGTCTTTCAGTCCAAGCTGCTGAGCAGTTCCGCCAAGTTCAGAGAAGTTTCCGCTGAAGTAGGAATCCAGAGCGTTGTTGATGGCGCTTGGAAGACCTTTCATAGCGGAAGTCAGGCAGCGCTCGCCGATTTTGGAACGCTGGTCAACGTCTACACCAATAACTTTTCCGTCGTGTGTCTCAGCTGCATCCAGAGCAGATGTCCAGATACCGCCGCCGCAGGCGAATACAACCTGTGTTCCGTCTGCATACCAGCCCTCCATACGGGCAGTAATGGAGTCATCGCCGTAGAACTGGCCGCCATAGTAATATTTTACGTTTACATCTACGCCGTCTTCTTCAGCAGCAGCGTTGATACCCTGTACATAACCGTAACCGAAACGGATAACGGCCGGAACAGCGATACCGCCAAGGAAACCAAGGCTTGTGTAGCCGTCTTTTACTGCAGCGTATCCAGCCAGGTAGCCGGCCTGCTCTTCTTCGAAGGAGCAGATGTACACGTTCTTTCCGAGATCAACAGCTTTGCCGTTTTTTACAATATCACTTTCGGTAACATCGACTGCGATGAAGGTTACATCCGGATAGGTGTCCTGCTCTTCAGCGATGGCAGGTCCGAACAGGTAACCTGGCATTACAACAACGGTAGCACCCTCGGAAACAGCGAGATCGATGGAGTTGATACGCTCTTCATCGGTATCCTCTGCCGGTTTGTAGTACTCGTACTCTACGCCGTTTGCATCGCCGTAGGCGCATACAGTTTCCCAGGTGATCTGGTTGAAGGATTCGTCGGTGATATCTCCGGAGTCTGTGATCATGGCAATTTTCTCACCTGCGGCGTCTTTTTTTTCTCCATCTGTGGAAGCAGAAGCGGAAGTTGCGCTGGTGGAATTGGCGCCTGTGGATGCGTCGGAGGAAGAGGAGCCGTTGGAGGAACCGCATCCTGCGAGTGCAGCAGTTGTCATGGCGGCTGCAAGCAGTAAGCTAACTACTTTCTTTTTCATAATAGTATTCTCCTTTCAAGAGGTACAGCGTTTCTGCGTGTATGGCTACATTATAATATAAAAGAAAAAAGTATGTCAAGCAAAGGAAAAACTGCGTGAAATCCACTAATTATCTGCATGCGAGCCGGAAATTCTTCGGATAATGGCGTTGGATCTTGCATAAATTTCTTCCGGGTCAAAGCCGATATGGAATTCGCCGTTTTCGTAGAGGATTTGACCGTTTACCATGGTAAGCTTTACGTTCTGTTTGCTGCCGCTGTAAACGAGGTTTTTGATCAGATTATTCTCCGGCTGCATGTTCGGCTGATGGAGGTCAATCATGACGAGATCGGCCTTTTTGCCGGCAGCGAGACGGTCGCAGTCAGTAAGCTGCATCGCGTGTGCGCCGCCTGCGGTTGCCATGTAGAGTATCGCATCAGCCGGGATTCCTGCGGCGTCCATCTCACGGACTTTGGAAAGACCGGTGGTCAGGAACATTTCGCGGAACATGTCGAGGCAGTTGTTGCTGGCTGGCCCGTCAGTGCCGATGGCGAGGTTGATGCCGTTATCGTAAAAACGCTTCAGCGGGCAGATGCCGGAGGCGAGCTTCAGGTTTGAGGAGGGATTGGTAACGGCCGTCAGTTTCCGGTCACGGAAGATCTCAAAATCGCGGTCCTCCATCCAGATGCAGTGGTAGCCGCCGCCTCCGTACTGGAACATGCCTAAGCGTTCCATCAGCTGTGTCGGGGTGAGTCCCCAGCGCTCTTTACAGCCCTCGACTTCGCTTTTTGTTTCGGCGTTGTGTGTCCAGACAGGGGAATGGTATTTTTCGGCGAGTTTGGCAACGGATTCAAGAAGCGGGCCGCCGGTCGTATATTCGGCGTGGAAACCGAGCAGATACGAGGTGCGGTCGGAGAGTTTGTTGACATAGTTATACATCTCTTCGAGAATTTCCGGGCTGTCGACGAAGTTGTTGAGACCGCTGGTAAGAACGGTGCGGAATCCGGTGTCGACCGTGGCAGCGATGCTGTTTTTCTGCTGGATGTACATGTCGAAATTGGAGGTGATGCCGCTCGTCAGATATTCCATGATGCCGAGGATATTGAGCCAGTAAACGTCGTCCCCGGCGAGCTTTGCCTCGTTCGGGAAGACCTGGCGCTCGAGCCATTCGTGGAGCGGGAGATCGTCCGCGTAGGAGCGGAGGAAGGTCATCGGGGTGTGCGTGTGTGCGTTTTTAAAGCCCGGGATCAGAAGATTGCCGCGGGCGTCAATTTCGCGGTCGAAGACAGTGGTCTCTGCGGCATCTGGATCTGCTTTTCTACCAGGTCCGATATAGGTGATGGTGTCGCCGGTGACATGAAGTTCGTCTTCGGCGATGGAAAAATGGTTTTCAGCGTCGAGTACGAGAATTTTGGCGTTGTAAAAACGTGTATTCAAAAAAGATCTCTCCTTTATTTTACGTGCTGTTTACAGTGTCTTTGCGATGCCCTGAATCGTTGCGGCAACGAGTTTTTTGAACTGCGGTGCAACCATGTCAGCTGCCTCCTGAACTTCCGCATGGCACAGAGGCTGCGGGGAGATGCCGGCGGCAAGATTGGTAATGCAGGAAATACCGATAACGCGCATGCCCATATGGCGTGCAGCGATGGCTTCACAGGCGGTGCTCATGCCGACCGCGTCTGCGCCGAGGGTGCGGCACATGGCGATTTCCTGCGGGGACTCGTACTGCGGGCCGGTGAGCTGCAGATAAACGCCTTCCATCAGGTCGATATCAAGGCAGGCTGCGGCTTTCCGTGCGATTTTCTGGAATTCAAGGTCGTAGATCTGGCTCATATCCGGGAAACGGGTGCCGAGCTCGTCGATGTTCGGTCCGATAAGCGGAGATGGAACGAAGCAGGCGATCTGGCCGTTTAACAGCATCAGAGAGCCTGGCTTTGTGCCCTGTTTGATGCCGCCGGCGGCGTTGGTTAAGAACAGTGCTTTTGCGCCCATCAGCTTCATGAGGCGGGTCGGGAGAACGACGTCGGTCATCGGATAGCCTTCATAATAATGAACGCGGCCCTGCATGCAGACAACCGGCACATCGCCGACGTAGCCGAAGATAAAACGGCCCGCGTGGCCCGGAACAGTGGAAACCGGGAAGCCTTCGATATCATGGTAATCGAGGGTTGCGGTAACGCGGATATCATTCGCAAAATCACCGAGGCCGGAACCGAGAATCAGTGCGACTTCCGGCTGGAAATCGATCTGGGAGCGGAAGCTCTCGTAGCATTTCATCAGTTTTTTGTAAACAGGGTTTGGGGTGTTGCTCATAGGAAAAACCTCCTTAATATAAATGATTTTCTGCTTTTTGAGTCTTTTTTCGGCTATTTTTAGGGAAGAAAAGCCTGCCACAGAGATGTGAGTCCCGGAGGCAGGCTTTTCTTTTAGAAAAAAGATCATCTGGTAGTTCTATTGTAGTATAGAAAGCGCGGAAAAGCAATGATTTCAGTCATCAAAAATATTCAGATGCTGTTTCATGATATTTCCCAGCCATTCAATGACCGGACCGAGGGTAATAACCATCAGCACGGTGACAATGCCGAGTTTTCCGCCGAGCAGAACGGCGATCGCGGTGACAACGAAGTCGTAGACGATGCGGATCACACGGAACGAAACGTTCGGCAGGTGGGTGGAGATAATGAAGGATACTGCGTCGTACGGTGCAGTTCCCATATCAACATCCATATAGAAGGATGCGGCAAGGATAAACAGGATCAGCGCCGGGATCAGCACGGCGATTCGCACACCCATCGAGGTGAAGAGGTCTGCCGGAAGGACTTTCGCCCAGATCCAGGAGAAAAAGTCGATGGAATATCCCACGAGAAACATGTTTGCGAGGGTTCCGAAGCCTAAGTTTCTGCCGCCGAAAATGATAACGAAGATGAGCAGGACGGTATTGAAGAGCGCCTGCCAGTTTCCGATGCTGATGCCGAGGCGGGTGGAGATGGTCTGGTTTAACAAGGTACACGGATCGGTGCCAAGATCGACGAGAAGCAGCCATGAGAGCGCAAAGCCCATCAGGATGACGGCAGCGATGACCAGAATCAGGCGGGTCCAGAAATGTTTCTTCTGGTAGAAGCCCTGGATGATTTCTTTCATAGTATGAGTTCCTCCCTGTAAAATAATACAAAATGTATTTTCATGTTTTCCGGGCTGATCTGCAGAATTTATTTTCTGCTTTTTTGCCCTTTTTCCCAGAAAAATCTCCGCCGTTTTTTCGCCCGGCGGAGATTTGCCTGTTTCTTATTTTAGTATATTTTTTTCAAAATGTAAACAGTTTTCTTTTATTTGCATTAACAGAACGTTCAATAATAAAATGAACTATAGTGAACATAAAATAATAAAAAATAATTTTTTTCGAAAACAATGTTCAGATTAAGATTAACAAAGTGAACACCAACATTAAGATGTGTTTGCACCATGCGCTATGTTTCTGATTAGGCCATGCAGACAGGTACAGCAATCACGTGATTCGCATAAGCGTATTATTCTGCTGGTGAGAAGACGGCAGGAAATCTTGGAAACAAAGAGCTGTACGAGATCCGGGTTGAACATACGGCCTGCGTTGCAGCGGAGATCGGCGAGCATATCGGCAAAATTTTTGCTGGAGCTGTAGGCGCGTCCGACGGAATCGGTTGCGCATCGAGGCGGTCGGATCAGGTCAAATTCCTCATTGAAAAGGGAACGCGCAAACTTTTCATAATAATGGCGGAACGGAATGCCGCCGTCGAGCTCGATGTAGGAGTTCATGATGTAGCTTGTGAAACGCTGCATGCATTCGTAAGCGCCCTTGTCGCGGGAATTTTTGATGTATTCGAATGATTTGCGCTGGCCTTCGAGCAAAAATAAGCGGCAGGTGTCGGTCCATTCCGGGCGAGCTTCGCAGAGCCAGAAGGTGTAGAGCACCGGGAGCAGGTTGTTTTCCACGTTCATCCAGTCATACTGCGTCGGATCGGCGCCGTTCAGCCAGTTGACGTAGGTGTCCAGCATCTCGGAAATCGAAATTTCGCCGAGATAGCCCTGGATTGTGTGTGGTGTTCCAAGCAGGGTTTCTTCGTTCTGGCGGAAATTTTTGTTTTCTCTGGCATAGGCGAGGGCGTCTTCGGCGGCTTTTTTCAGGCGGAGCAGAATGTCCCCGGGTACTTTGTTCCAGTATAAATATTCATCGACAAGGGAGAGGTAGGAGTTTGCGGAAAACTCTTCAAATTCAAAATCAATCTCCGGCGCTGCGGCACGGATCTGCGGATTGCGGACGATCTGCAGAAATTCTTCATAACAGACGATCTGCTTGCGGACCATTTCTTCCTCATAATAAAGACGCTCGTAAATGGAAGGGCGGAACAGCAGTGTTCCCAGCAGATTTTCCTTACGTTCTTTAGAAAGACAGGCAAAGAGTTCCGGGTTTTGCATAAAGTTTTTGCGGTTTCTGCAGCTTCAATGGATACACTGCGGTAAACATCATTCAGTTTGTTCGTCGCGCGTCCCTTGTCGGAACCCTGGATCACGTTGTAGCCGACGGTGACGACCTTGAAAATGCAAAAGATATATTCCTCAAGAACGGATTTGTCCTCGTTTTCCTCATACTGTTTTTTATAATAATAGTAGAGCGCAAGGAGAATCAGCCAGGCAAGCTGTACATCCACCATCTCCAGCGTCCGCGTATTGGCAAGTGAGCTGGCATGCGTTGTGAGTTTGGTGTAAAAAACTCTAATATGTTTATTATACAATAAGTTGAGGGAAAAGGGGGGAGAAATTGTTGGTTGCGGGTGAAAGATGATCACAAAATTTCATCGACATCCGTTATTATACACGCTATAATAAAATATATCTAACACGTATTGCATTATGAAAGAAAGGAAGTTTGCAGCCATATGGGATTATTTGTGAATCCGGATCAGAGTGCGTTTCAGAGTGCTTTGAATGCCCAGATCTACGTTGATAAATCCGGATTAATTGAATATACGAACAGCGTTCTGGAATCTACGGATGCATTTATCTGCAACAGTCGTCCGCGCAGGTTTGGAAAATCGATTACGGCGGATATGCTGACGGCTTATTACAGCAGAGGATGTGACTCCAGAGATATGTTTTCATCTTTGAAAATCAGTCAGACACCGGATTGGGAAAAGCATTTAAACAAATATGATGTCATTCATTTTGATGTGCAATGGTGTATGGAACCTGCTGGCGGGCCGGAAAATCTTGTGGATTTTATTACACAGAATACGCTTCAAGAGCTGAGGAGCTTATATTCAGCTGAATTGCCCGAAAATATCACATCTCTTCCCGAAGCGCTGTCTTTGATTAATGATGCTACGCAAAAACGATTTGTTATTATTATTGATGAATGGGATGTCCTGATTCGTGATGCATCAGCGGACACAAAAATTCAGGATTCTTATATTAATTTTTTGCGCGGTCTATTCAAGGGAACGCTGCCAACCAGATATATTGCGCTTGCGTATCTGACTGGTATTCTCCCAATAAAAAAAGTGCAGACACAATCAGCACTGAATAATTTTAATGAGTTTACGATGTTGGACGCACGCGGTTTTGCGAAATATATTGGTTTTACAGAAGAAGAAGTAAAAACGCTTTGTGATCAATATCATCGGGATTTTGAGAAGGTCAAACGGTGGTATGATGGTTATCTGCTGGAGAACTGTCAGGTTTATAATCCAAAAGCTGTTGTCGAAGTCCTTCGCTGGAATAAATATCAGAGCTACTGGTCCCGCACAGGCACGTATGACGCGATTGTCCCGCTCATCAATATGGATTTTGACGGATTGAAAACTGCTGTTATCACTATGATTTCTGGATCTTCTGTTGAAGTTGATGTCTCCTGTTTTCAGAATGATATGATCAATTTTTCCAGTAAAGATGATGTTCTCACTTATTTGATTCATCTGGGTTATCTTGGCTATGATCAGAATACGCAGTCAGCATTTATTCCAAATGAGGAACTTCGTCAGGAATTAACTGCTGCAACCCGGCGGAAAAGATGGGATGAAATGATGGCTTTTCAGGCGGCCTCGGATCAGCTTCTTGATGCGACGCTTGATTTAGATACCGAAACAGTTGCTGATGAAATCGAGAAGATTCACTCTTCCTATACGTCTGTCATCACTTACCATGATGAAAATTCGCTGAGCAGCGTTCTGACGATTGCTTATTTAAGCTCCATGAAGTATTACTTCAAGCCGATTCGTGAGCTGCCGACAGGAAGGGGCTTTGCAGACTTTGTTTATCTTCCGAAACCGGAATTTCGCAGTGATTACCCGGCACTTCTCGTAGAACTGAAATGGAATCATTCTGCCCATACGGCACTGAATCGGATCAAAGAGAAAAAGTACATTGCATCATTGGAACCTTATATTGGAGACATTCTGCTGGTTGGAATTAATTATGATAAAAAGACGAAAAAGCATGAATGTCTGATAGAAAAGGCTTAAATGAATAAAAAGGCAAGGCAGCATATCACAGGAAATCCTGAGGCATGCTGCCTTATTTTGCCAGGCATATCAATAATTGGTTCAAAAAGGATACGTTAGAATACCACTACCAGAAGCATCTTATACTGCTCTTTTCCATACACTGCATGCGGGTGTTTTGCCGGCATGACGATGGATTCGCCTTCGTGGAGTTCGTATTTTACGCCGTCGATGGTGATTTCACCGGTTCCGTCGAGGCAGGTGACGAAGGCGTCGCCGCCGGACTCGTGGGTGCTGATTTCTTCGCCTTTGTCGAAGGCAAATAAGGTGATGCTGACGGATTCATTCTGTACCAGTGTTTTGCTGACGATCTGGCCTTCCTGGTAGGAAACCTGATCTTTTAAGACCATAACCTTGGCTTTATTGATATTTTTCATGATGCTCATAGTTCATAAATCTCCGTGATAGAATGAGAACGTGTCTGAAAAAATTCCCAGGCACGTTCTAAAAATGTGTGATTAAGATGAGATGACTCATCAGTGTCGGGCGTGTATAGAAATGGAATCTGAGGTCCGTTTTCTGATATGCCCAAATTCAAAGATATTTTTGTCTGAACATATACAGTATACGTGGAAAAATGAAAGAAAGCAAGGGGTTTTCTTTATTTCCCGAAAAACAATTCCATATCGTTTTCAACGGTATCGATTCCGGCGATGCCGAAGTTTTCAACGAGAAGAGCTGCAACATTCGGGCTTAAAAATGCCGGAAGTGTCGGGCCGAGGTGGATGTTCTTGACACCGAGCGACAGCAGTGCCAGAAGAACAATCACAGCTTTCTGCTCGTACCAGGAAATATTGTAGATGATCGGCAGATCGTTGATATCGTCGAGGCCGAAGACCTCCTTTAATTTCAGTGCAATCACGGCAAGAGAGTAGGAATCATTGCACTGGCCGGCATCGAGGACGCGCGGAATGCCGTTGATGTCGCCGAGGTTCAGCTTGTTGTATTTGTATTTTGCACAGCCGGCGGTCAGAATCACGGTGTCTTTCGGCAGTGCCTGTGCAAAATCAGAGTAATAGCTGCGGCTTTTTGCACGGCCGTCACATCCAGCCATGACAACGAATTTTTTGATCGCGCCGGATTTCACGGCATCGACGATCTGGTCTGCCAGGGCGAGTACCTGTGCATGGGCGAAGCCTCCGACAATGGTTCCCTGCTCGAGTTCCGTCGGCGGTGCGCAGTGCTTTGCCTGTTCGATGAGCAGAGAGAAATCTTTTGTCTCACCGATGACGCCGTCGATGTGCGGGCATCCCGGATAACGAACCGCTCCGGTTGTGTAAATACGGTTTTTGTAGCTGTCCTTCGGCGGCACGATACAGTTCGTCGTCATCAGAATCGGGCCGTTGAAGGCTTCAAATTCTTCTTTCTGCTTCCACCAGGCGTTACCATAATTTCCCTTAAAATGTTCATATTTTTTGAACGCCGGATAGTAGTGTGCAGGCAGCATTTCGGAGTGGGTGTAAACATCGATGCCGGTGTTCACGGTCTGCTCGAGCAGCATCTCGAGGTCGCGCAGATCGTGGCCGGAGACGAGAATACCCGGGCGGGTGCCGACACTGAGATCTACGGTGGTGATCTCCGGATTGCCGTAAGCGGAAGTATTGGCCTCATCGAGCAGTGCCATTC
>ENA-OZFE01000891-OZFE01000891.1-human-gut-metagenome-genome-assembly--contig:-NODE-891-length-10476-cov-5.052970_pt1 | contig 10476 bp, 9 predicted proteins | sample MGYA00245077_ERZ653627 | MGnify/ENA primary metagenome ERZ653627 (study PRJEB26926, sample SAMN06165121) | human gut metagenome | biome: ENVO:00009003; feature: ENVO:2100002; material: ENVO:00002003...
TTCGTCGGCAGCGTCAGATGTGTATAAGAGACAGGCTGCCGACATAGTTAAGTTCAGCTTGACGGATAGTCGCTCGATGGATTTTGCCCTTTAACATATTGAGCATCATAATGTGTTACTTCCTCCTGAGGTATTTGCTTCGATGGCTTTCATACAAGATGCACGAACCAACGTGTAAACCAACGGCTATAGTATCTTGTTTGTTGGATAAATCAATTGTTCTGCAAAATAAATACTTTTTTATCGCACGAAGAGCAACTGTTTATTCTTCGCGTTTTTGACCTGCTCTTACTTTGTTGGATCAAAGAAGAAATTGTCGATAAGGCGCGTTTTTCCGATGCGTACCGCAATAGCACAAAGAACTTCGCCTTCAATAGTGTCGACAGGTTTTACGGTATCGGTGCTTACCAGCTCGATATATTCAGGGTCTGCCATGGGCTCCTGAGCAAGAACGTCAGCAACCGCCTTACGGATTACTGCAGCATCCTTTTCGCCTTCTTCGCAAAGTTTTTTGCCCTCTGCTAAAGAGCGGTTCAGGACGGTTGCTGCCTTGCGCTCTTCGTCGCTCAGGTATGTGTTACGTGAGCTTTTTGCCAAACCATCGTCTTCACGAATAATAGGACAACCAACAACCTCAAGACCAAAGTTAAGATCGCGAACCATACGGCGAATAACAAGTAACTGCTGCGCATCTTTCTGACCGAAATAAGCACGATCGGGGGTAACAATGTTGAAGAGTTTCCCAACGACTAAGCAAACGCCATCAAAGTGAATAGGGCGACTCTTTCCGCAGAGTTCCTCTGAGATGTCGGCCATGTGAATGGTGGTGCTACGATCAGGGTAGTACATTTCTTCTGGTGTTGGGTGGAAGATCAAAGAAGCACCAGCCTCTTCACATTTAGCCTGATCACGAGCTAAATCGCGCGGATAGCTTTCCAGGTCTTCATTGGGACCAAACTGAGTGGGGTTTACAAAAACGCTTACAACAACGCGATCATTATCGGCGGCTGCTTGCTTTATGAGGCTTTGATGACCCTCGTGTAAAAAGCCCATAGTAGGAACGAGCCCTACGGTAAGTCCTTGTGCACGCCATTCGGCAACACGCGCACGTACCTCAGCAATGGTTTCAACGGTTTCCATTAGTATTTGCCTTTCCTTCCCCTCCGCACGGTATGCGGTCTTCGGTTTGAGCCTGTTGGCTCATGACTTTTTTAATACAGCTTTTCTAAAACTTCTTCATCAATCTTAAAGGTGTGCTCTGCTGCAGGGAATGATGAATCCTGAACAGCAGCACAGTATTCCTGAACACCTTGTTTCATCATTGCGCCAACTTCTGCGAATTTGCGAACAAACTTAGGCGTGAAATTGTCATACATGCCGAGCATGTCTTGATAAACCAAAACCTGGCCATCGCAGCCAGCACCTGCACCAATGCCAATGGTTGGAACAGCAACTTTTGCCGTGATGATTTCAGCGAGTTTAGCAGGAACACATTCAAGGACGATAGCGAAAGCACCTGCAGCTTCAAGTGCTTGAGCGTCTTCAATAATCTTACGAGCAGCTTCTTCGCTCTTACCTTGAACTTTAAAGCCCCCAAAAGCGTTGATGGATTGAGGCGTTAAGCCTAGGTGACCTACAACGGGGATGGAAGCACGTGTCATTGCCTCAATTTCAGGACAAAAAGCAGCTCCGCCTTCAAGCTTTACGGCTTGTGCTCCTGCTTCTTTAATAAAGCGTCCTGCATTTTCTACTGCTTGTTGGACTGAAAGATGGTACGACATGTAAGGCATATCACCGACGACCAGTGCGTTTTTTGCTCCACGAACAACTGCTTTGGTGTGGTGGATCATGTCTTCCATAGTTACTGGGAGAGTGCTGTCGTAACCAAGCATGGTCATGCCGAGCGAGTCGCCAACGAGCATGCTGTCTACGCCTGCTTCGTCAAAGAGTTTAGCGGTTGAATAGTCATAAGCGGTGAGCATAGTGAGTTTTTTGCCCTGTTTTTTGGCGTCCTTGAATGTTGTGACGGTGTTTTTCATTTTTTGTCTCCTTAATAACGATCTACAGCAAATCGTTCCAGTTGTCATAGGTGCGCTCTGGATGGCGTTCTTTGGCAACCGTAAGTAAGGCGCGTGTTAGGCTCCGATAAAGCGCAGCTGAATCGGAATCAAGGGATTCAATGTGAGCTTCTACGGTTGTTTTATCGTTTCGTTCTACGGGCCCCGTTAATGCTGCCGCTGCACCCTTGCGGCAGAAGTTTTCAATATTTCCCTTAATCAAAGGTTCAAGCGCTTCGCGCGCTTCGCCTTCGGAAAAACCGCACGTTGAAAGGATTTTTACCGCGGTGTCAAGAGGGGCTAAAACGAGATTGCTCGCAAAAACCGCTGCAGCGTGGTAGCGCGTTTTGTCTTCTGCTTGCATTTCATGAACCTTGTTACCAAGTTCTTCAAGCATGGTTTTGATCGTTGCGGTTGCGGCTTTGTCTCCTTCGAGAGAAAAATGAGCCGTTGCGAGTTGGTGGTGAGCAGTTTGTGCATCCCCGAAAGCCAGCAAGGGATGTGCAGAACAGACGAAAGTTCCATAGGTGGCGGCGTTTTCAAAAACTGCCGAAGAAACACAGCCGCTCAGGTGAGCAATAATCTTTCCTTTTAAGGAAAGATTGCCTTCATTGCAGGCGTGACATAGTTCATGCCAAACGCTTGAAAGCGCTCCGTCTGAAGTTGAAATAAAAAGAAGATCACTAGCAGAAGCTAGTTCTTGTGCGCTTGAGAAACAGCGCGTATGAGTGAAAGCTGCAGCTTTTTCGGCTGACAACTTTGTTTTGCTGGCATAGCCGACCACTGGCTTTTGGCGGTCTACAAGATATCGCCCCAGTGCGGTTCCTGCCTTGCCAGCGCCAATGAACCCGATGTTCATGACGTTCCTTTCGTATGAACACACAAACGATAAAGACGCTAACGTTGTGTGTTTTGCGGTACGGTTCTCTTGAAATTAAGAGATATCGTCCAGTTGTGGATACTCTAATACCACCGCGCAGCAAGGTCAACCATTATTTCAACAAGGAGCAATTTACCAGGTGTTTTAATAGATAGAAGAAAAGAGAAAGACGTTAAAAGGCTATAATTGGAGAGAAGATGATAAGAGGAGGTTTTATGAAGGGTAGTTTTGTAAAAACGCGCGATTTGTCTAAAGTACTTTTTGCTTTTGTAGCAAGCATTTTATGTGCTCTGGGTTGCGTTGTGCTGGTTGGATGCAGCTCCCCTTCACCAACCGAAGTTACCACACAATTTCTTGAAGGCGTGAAGGCTAACGATTCCGATGCTATTCAAGAGGATTACAGCGGAGACTCTTCGACTTTATTCAAAATGGATCAGGAGGAAGCCTCTGACTCCGAGAATGGAGCTCTTAGTGAAGACAATCAGGCAACAATGGAAAGCGTTATCAATACTAATTTAATTCCAAAGTTGAGAGAGTTTGATTACGAATTATCGAATGAAACAATTGATGGTGATAAAGCGACGGTTGATGCAAAAATAACCACGTATGCCGCAGGAGAAGCATTTAACTCATTTGCGTCTGATTACATGAGTCAAGCTCTTGCCTTGGCATTTTCTGGGGCCTCCGAGGAAGATTTAGCTTCGTTGGGCGTTTCTATCTTTGACTCAAAAATCAAGTCGATGAGTAAAACGTATACCGATACTGTTACTTTTACGCTTACCAAAACTGATGGTAATTGGAAAGTAGATGCGATTGATCCTGAAGGAGATATTGCGGATGCCTTTTTGGGCGGATTGATTACTTCAATTAATGCGATGGATACGACGTATAGTGACTTGTAGCTTGTAATTTCGCAGGAAACTGAAACAGTAAAAAGCTTGTAAGTTAACTTGAGCTGTTGAGCAGGCGCTGCGACGTGAAGGTCACGAACTCGCCGTGTCTGGGAAGCGGCAATATAAACGGCTGGCTCTTCGGTTGGATTAAGGAGAGCCAGCTTGGTTTGAGCCTTTTCAGACCGAAGCGACGGCTGGCAAAGTTCTGCCGGCCGAGTATGAAGCTACGTTGTTTGGCACTTCAGACAACGTAGCTTCAATTATGGTTCACAATGCGTTGAAAGGTGTGAACCATAATGATATGGGCGGATGCTGATGGAGCAGCTTGCCAGATTGTTTCTTGGGGCGACGCAGTTAATAGCACAAACAAGCCTATCAAAAGCGTCTTTTAGAGCCGCGAAGAACAAGGCATCGCTCAAAAGAGTTTAGTGCTGATGATAGTGGGAGAGGAAGGCCTCCAAATTCGTCATGCACTCCGAAAGAACTTCGATGCGAGGAAGATACACAACGCGGAAGTGGTCGGGTTTGCCCCAGTTGAATCCTTTGCCTGGAACGATAAGGATTTTCTTATCGTGAAGCAAATCAAGGGCGAATTTTTCGTCGTTGGTGATATTGAAGCGCTTCGTATCGATTTTAGGGAAGATATAAAAGCCTCCCTTGGGTTTTACGGCGCTTATCCCTGGAATACTATTGAGTGCTTCATATACGTATTCCCGCTGTTCATAAACGCGTCCCCCTGGAATAACGTAATCTTGTACGCTCTGATGACCCCAAAGAGCGGTTTGAACAATAGACTGCGCGGGAACATTCGAGCATAGACGCATGTTGGAAAGCATGTCGATGCCCAAGATGAAATCGCGAGCACAGTCTTTGTTGCCCGAAAGGACCATCCAGCCAATACGATACCCTGCAATCATGTGAGATTTAGAAAGACCACTAAAGGTGATGCAGAACAAGTCAGGAGCTAAGCTTGCGATAGAAACGTGCTCTTCATCGTCCATAACAAGACGATCATATATTTCGTCAGAGAAAATCATAAGTTGATGTTTGCGTGCAACCTCGACGATTTCCTGGAGCACTTCACGAGGGTAAAGAGCACCTGTGGGGTTGTTGGGATTGATAATAACGATTGCTTTTGTGCGTGAGGTAATCTTGCGTTCAATATCTTGAATATCGGGGTACCAATCGGCTTCCTCATCGCAAAGATAGTGGACAGGGTTGCCACCAGCGAGCGTTGCGCATGCGGTCCAAAGAGGATAGTCAGGACTGGGGATAAGAATCTCGTCTCCGTTATCCAAGAGTGCTTGCATGCAAAGGTTGATGAGTTCGCTTACGCCATTGCCGGTGTAGATGCTGTCCATGTCAACGTTAGGTAGCCCCTTGATCTGCGAATACTGCATGATAGCTTTACGAGCGCTAAAAAGACCTTTTGAATCGCTGTAGCCTTCGCAATCGGGCAGTTGATGGCGCATATCTTGAACAACCTCATCAGGAGTGCGGAAGCCAAAAGGAGCAGGGTTTCCAATGTTGAGTTTTAAGATGCGCATACCTTGGCGTTCCATGCGAGCAGCTTCGTCAACAACGGGCCCGCGAACATCGTACAAGACGTTATCAAGTTTGGAAGATTTCTTGAACTCGCGTGTCTGCGCGGTGGATTGAGAATTGGAGATTGGTTCGTCTCGTTGTTCGGACTTTGAAGTTTCGAGCAGTTCATCGGAGGCAATAGGGGTTTCATTGAGTGTTTCACTGCGTGTAACAAGGTCATTGAGGGTGGCATGCCTGTTTTCTGCAGAAACAGAAGCGCCCGAGAGCCAATCTTCGCGTACGTCTAGGATTTGAGCAAGGAGCGCAACAACGTCAGGACGAGGGGTAGTTTTGCCACTTACATATTGGCTTACCTGGCTTTTTCCAAGCTTGATTCCCTTGTCTTGGGCAATGCGGATAAGATCGGATTGCTTGTAATTGCATTTTTCCATAGCGCTTTTTAAGCGATCTGAAAATGTTTGCTGAGACATAGGAACTCCTAAGACTAAATAATGTACTGACAAAAGCTGAAGTTCAATCCGTAAATTGAACTTTTGAACTCTTGGGTTCAATTTTTTTGGCAGTATAGCATGAACTCTTGAACTCTTAGTTCAATTTCGCTGAAAATAGACAAAAAAAGATGGTTAATATTTGAAGAAGCATCATGCAAATATAGCGAAAAAAAGAAAATAGTATTAGGTTTATACGGCTTTAATTGTTTTGTTCAATTTCGCGCATTGCTCAAGCAGTAATCAAAGATAGATGTATCGAATGTATAGTGCCAGAAAGGTTTGAACGTGTATGCCCTCGTCTAAGCAATTAGCTGATAAACAAGTGAAATCATCGAGCGGGTTTGGGCTTACAAAGCAGCAAACAGCAATGGTTGTTGTTTTATTGCTGGGAGCTGTTTTGGTTGTATTGAACCAAACCCTCCTTTCTCCTGCATTGCCGACAATTATGTCTGATATGCAGGTTGACGCAACGACGGTTCAGTGGCTTACTTCGGGTTATGCTTTGGTTGAAGCAATAATCATCCCCTTAAATGCATTCTTCATGGGTCGTTTCCGTACACGCCAGCTCTTTATTGGCGGAATTATGGTGTTTGCTGCTGGAACCATTGTGGCGGCATTAGCTCCTATCTTCTGGGTAATTCTTCTTGGTCGCTGTATGCAGGCATGCGCAACGGGAATTATTATGCCGATGGTTTTTACGCTCATTTTGTTGGTGTTTCCTCGCGAAAAACGTGGAAGCGCAATGGGTATCGTAGGTTTGGTTATTGCTTTTGCTCCTGCCGTTGGCCCTTCCCTTTCAGGCGTGTTGGTTGATACGGTTGGATGGCGTGCCTTATTTATTATTGTTGCGGTTGCTGCAATTTGTGTGATCATTGCCGCCAAGAAGGCTTTGAGCGACCAAGGTCCTTTTGATCCTGCAACGTTTGACAAGCCTTCTGTGGTACTGCTTGCAATTGGTATGGTTGGTCTGCTGTATGGTCTTTCAAGCTTTGCTTCTTCTGAGAACGTTCTTATTCCTATTGCTTTGATGATCGTCGGAATTATTTTTATGGCCTTCTTCGTAAAGCGGCAGCTCAAGCTCGAGGTTCCGCTTCTAAAAGTTGATGTTTTGAAGGCGCGTAGATTCCGAATTATTTCTTGTATCGTTCCCTTCTTGCAGGCAATGTTGGTTGGATCGGGTGTTATTTTCCCTATCTATATCCAGTCTGCGTTGGGGTATTCGGCAACCGTATCTGGTCTGACAATGCTTCCTGGTGCAGTGCTTGGCGCTTTTTGCGGCTTGATGGCTGGTCGTTTTTTCGACAAGCATGGCGTTCGTGTCATTGCTATTCTGGGTGGTTGCGTTTTAGCGCTCTCGGGCGTAGGCATGGTGCTGCTTAGCATGGATACATCCATATTCTTTGTAATGGTTGTAAGTATGCTTTTAACGATTGGTTTGCAGCTGTTGACCACGCCTCTTAATACCTGGGGTGTCAATTCGCTTGATAATCGTGTTATGCAACACGGAAATGCACTCCTTAACACTCTAAATCAGGTAGGCGCATCGTTTGGTACTGCGCTTATTATGTCGCTTACCGCACTGGGTGTTTTGTTTGAACCAGCAGCAACAGGCCCCGAAGCGGTTTATGCGGGCGATCATATTGGCTTTATCGGTATGTGCGTAATACTCTTTGCCATTCTTTTGGGTATTGTCTTTTTCGTTCGTGACAAGAAAGGCGAACGGGGAATGATTGCTGCTCCTATTCATGCGCGTCCACAAACTTCCGATGTCGACACTTCGCTTACGGGCACTGAAAGGAGCGCTGCAGTTGGCCTTGATCTTGCTTCTGGTGATGTTGAAGACAGTGATTTGACAGTTGGTATGTTTATGGACCGCGCTCCTCACACCGTTCAAAGCGAGGCTACTGTGCGTGAGGCTCTTTCTGTTTTGGCGGAAACCTCAACAAGTGGCATTGTGGTTGTCGATAAAATCGGTAGGCCGGTTGGCTTTGTTTCCGATGGAGATATTATGCGTTACCTCGGAGATTCGTCGGGACAATTTACTGATGCAACAATGTATGTATATCGAATTTTTGATGACGAGAAACTCAAAGATCGCGCTCAGTCCCTGCTTGACTTGCAGGTAATGGAAATTGCAACCAAAAAACTTATTACGCTTCAGGCGGACGAATCAATTGATAAGGCTTGTCGCCTTTTAGCGGAAAAGCGCATCAAAAAAGCCCCTGTTATCAGCAACGGTGTGTTTGTGGGAACGCTTAGTCGTCGCAATGTTGTAGCTGCACTTAACGCTTCGCTTGAGAAAGAAAAAAAGTAACGAATTGCTTATGGTTTACTGCTCAAAAGCGGTAGGGGCTTAAGGTGCAGTACCTTCAATTAGGTAGTAGTCCAATTGTTGAGTTTGATGATGCGGGGGATAACAAGTGAGACGTTTACTGGTGATAGTGTTTTCTGCCATGGTTGCGAGCGTTTTTGCGTTGGCAGGATGTTCCTCGTCAAATGATGCAAAGGCCAACTTCACGATTGATGAGGGAACTGTTTCGGTTGAAGGAAACATTCTTACCATTACTCTCGACGGAGACCCAAATGCGGGGTTCGATTGGGCTTTTTCCACTTCGAGTGATTCCTTACTGCTGAAAGAGACCTCCTACAAGGCTTATTCAGAAAACGAGCAAAAGACTCCTGACGAAGACACCGTTGATCCTGATATGGCAGTAGATGGGGAAACCTCAGTATACGGCGGAGCGTATACCTTCATTATTGAAGGAATCACTGCGGGTGAGGGCACGGTAAAACTTGATTACGTACTCGATACTGCCAAAAGCGTTTCGATCTCTTATTCCTTTGAAGTAAAAACCGAAGGGGATGGAAACATCACCAGCGTAAAAGCGTATAAAAACGGAAACATTGCCGGTATGGCAGTTATCGCTGCGTAGCCCCCTGGTTGCATAGCTCTCTAGTATATGAGTGATATGAGTGCGTATTATTACGTGTGATTCAGCTAAAGATAAGGTGAAAATTGATAGGTCCGCCGTAAGCATTCTTGCGTTTTGGCGGGCCTAATAGTTGAACTTTTGAATAGACAAGCTGGCAATATTTGATCTTAAAACCAACCTGTATAGGTGCGCTGTATAACAGCGCTTTCTACCCAGTTGGCAAGTGTGATGAAGTCGAAGACGGGAAGCCCTGTTACTTTTTGGATGGCGGCTGCGTAGGGAGGTAGGTCGCTGCATTCAAGCAAGATAGCGTCGATTTCTGGATGTTTTTCGCAAAGAGAAAGAGCAAGAGTACAAAGATCATCGGTAAGTTTGCCGTTATCAAGCTCAAGATGACCCCAGCGAATAGGAGCAAAGCTTTCCATATCGCCTACGTTTTGGATAATAAGACGACTGCTATCGGAGCCAACCTGAGCGAGGAGTTCATCATTTAAGCTGGATCCATCAGCGGCAAAAACGGCAATTTTCTTATTGTTACTCACTCCTGCTTTGATAAGAGGCAGTTGGCAGAGGCTTGACATGAAAACAGGAATATTAACTGCGTTGGCAACATCTTTTTGGAAGTGGGCAAAATAACCGCAGGCGCCAATAATCGCACGAACTCCCTGTGCTTCTAAGTAACGCGCTGCGTCCAAGACCATATCTTTAATGGTGGGATCTCCTGCGAAAAGCTGTTCGATCTCGAAATTGACTTCCTTATAAAGAACAGGATAAGGAAAAGTACAGGCATTAGCTACATTTCCGGGGAGTTTAGGATAATCGAGTTTCACCACAATAATGCCTAATATATGACCAGAGGTGCTACGAGCAGGAAGTCCGTGGGTGGCACGGACTTCCTGACTGGTTTCGAGTGATCCGTAAGCGTTGCGCCAAGAATTTGCCATTAATTAGCCTTCCTTTGGCTCAATATAGTCACCTTCACGCAGATAGGTAAGAAGCTGCTCTTTGCTCAAGTGCTCAATGCCTAAATCGGAAAGCTTAAGACCCGTTTCAAAGTAATTGGTCTTGTTCATGACGCCACCTAAAACAATCATGGAATCAATAACAGGGGTGGCAACACCGAACTTTTTGCCCAGTTCATGATATACGTGACATCCTACGGGAACGTCTTCTGTTACGTAGCGGTTCTGAATGGTGAAAGGACCGGTGCCAAAGCCAACTTCCCATTGTTCTTCAAAAGGAACATTGCAGCCTTCGCCCATATATTCTTCGCCAAGAACACTGGTGCGCTGGAAGAAAACTTCCTTTTTAAAAGGCTGAATACCAACACCGATTTCATGGGCAAGCGCAATTTCTTCGTTGTAGAACTCATACTGAACTTCTGAAATGGAAGGGCAGAAAGAGTGCGAATAAATTGAGTAGTCGTGGATGTTTTTATCTAAAACGGTACTGAAGTTTTCCATGGTGGAAACACCCAATACGGTACCAGGAACATGGATAACAGGGTTAACGTTAGAGAATCCAATGTCTAAAACAGTATCGCCACAAACAGCCCCATCGCCTTCAGTGATAGCATCAAAGCAGCCAAGTGCTTTTGAACTCTCGACAAATTCTTCGGTATCCTTTGCGGGAAGCGCTGCGCCGCGGAGTGTAATGGCGCGGTATACCAGTGAGCAG
>ENA-OZFE01000902-OZFE01000902.1-human-gut-metagenome-genome-assembly--contig:-NODE-902-length-10405-cov-24.803768_pt1 | contig 10405 bp, 13 predicted proteins | sample MGYA00245077_ERZ653627 | MGnify/ENA primary metagenome ERZ653627 (study PRJEB26926, sample SAMN06165121) | human gut metagenome | biome: ENVO:00009003; feature: ENVO:2100002; material: ENVO:00002003...
GGCATGTGGAAGGGAGATGACGGCATGGCCACCATCTGGGACAAGAGCCACGGCGGACGCCTGACCATCACAACGCCCATGGGCACCCTGTTCACAGTGCAGCACCGCAGCGGCAAGTGCAAGGCGCATATCCGCTGGAACAAGGACGTGGGGGCCAACCTGACCCGGGCCATGGTCACGGGCCGAGGCAAGCTCATGCAGCGCATCATCCGGGACACCCACCCGCTGGTGCCCTTTGACACCGGTATGCTGGACAATTCCGCCCAGCTGGCCACCGACTACGAGACCGGTGAGATCATCTGGTCAACGCCCTATGCAAGACCTCAGTATTATCTGCACCCCCAGGGCGAGGGCCTGCACGGTGACACCGGCCTGCGCGGCAGCTACTGGGCCGAGCGCAGCAAGGACGCCAACAAAGTCTCATGGAACCAGTTCTGGAAAGCAGTGATGAAGGAGGAAACCAGATGACCCCTGCCATTCAGGCCATGCGCGACTGGCTGCGCACCTGCCCGCTGGTGGCCTCCGCACAGGAGGACGGCGTGGCGTTCCGGGTGGGCGGCCTGACCGGCGATGCCGAGGAATACACCATTTTGGACATGCCCGGTGCCCCGGAGCTCAAGCGCTATTTCAGCGGATCCCTCCGGCTGAAAAACTACGTTTTGGCCTCCCACACCATCTACACCCCGGACAACATCTCCCAGCAGGCGGCAGCGTCCGGCTTCTGGGACGACCTGACCGAATGGGTGGCCAGCCAGAACCGGGCCCGCAACTTCCCGCAGCTGGGCAGCGGGCGCACCGTCCGGGAGGTGTCTGTCACCTCCAGCGGCTACATCCTCGAAGCCGAGGGTGGGGCCTGCCGCGCCCAGATCCAGCTGCAGCTGATCTACTATCAACCGAAAGGAGCGATTTTATGACCGTTAAAGAAGTGATGACCGGCATCACCCCCAGTGCAGACTATGCCGGCCTGGAAATGGCGGACGACTTCGTGCTGGCATTCAAGACGGCGGACACGCAGAAGAGCGTAGGTGATTACATCGTCTGCCAGGAGTGCATCACCGAACATTCCGCTGCCGTGAACCCCGGCACCCAGGACAAACAGTATATCCGCAAGGGCAACGCCACCGTCAAGACCAGCGCCCAGCGCACCTTTTCCATCTCCGGTGACCGCACCCACGGAGACGCCTGGCAGGATTGGGTGACCAGCCTTGCCGTGATGTTCGGCACCGGCAGCGCCGTGATCGTGCCGTATGTCTATTTCTCCATGCTCACCGGCAAGGGCGAAACCGGCAAAGCCTCCGTCATCGTCAACGGCGACGCCTCCAATGGCGCAGGCAATAACGCCGGCATCTCCGTCACCGTCTCCGGTGTGGAGAAGCCCAAGGAGTACACCTACAGCGCCACCTGAGTTTCCCACAAGCATGTCCCCGTCCACCTCCCCGGACGGGGATTTTTTATGCCCTGAACCAGCCAGATCAAGCCGGGGCAGCACCGGCGCAGGGCCCAACGAAAGGAGCTTTTTATGATTCTTCGCAACGTGAAATTCGATTTTAAGGTGACCAAAGGCAAGGACTACAAGCGGTACATCCAGGGCTACAAGGCAGCCATGGCGGCGCTGAACGTGCTGGACAAGGAAGATGACGAGTATCTCATCAAGTTCAACGAGATCCTGGATGACTTCTTTGCCGCCCTGCTGGGCGACGATTACGACCAGCGTCTGGGCATCGACGTGGATGACCTGGAAGATCTGATGCAGCTGCTGGCGGACTTCAACGCTGCCGCTGACCCGGAGGCACTGGAACGCATGGCGGCCCTGCAACCCATTGACCGGGAAGCCATGAAGGACGCCAAGAGTTCCATCCCGGCACCCATCCCCATCCCCATCCCCATGAACCGGGAGCAGCGCCGGGCAGCACGCCGGGCCAAGGCATGACCCGCCCGGACTGCTACCTGACCGACAGCCTGCCGCAGGGCTTTGAGACGGACTTCCGGGCGTGGGTCACCTACGACAACATGGCCGCCCGGGCCCACACACCCGAGCAGGAAGCCGCCCTGCAGGACTACGCCCAGCGGGTGCTCATACATGGCCCGCTCACAAAGGACAACCTCGACGCCTTTCTGGACTTTTACCGCTGCGGAGCTCAAGAATCCGAGCGGGAGAAGCGCAGCGCCGAGGCGTTCCGGGAAATGCCCCGGGGCTTTGATTTTGCGGTGGACGGCCCCCTGATCTGGGCGGCGTTTCTGCAGGTGTACGGCATCGACCTGCGCACGGCGCAGCTGCACTGGTGGGACTTCATGGCCATGTTCCGCAGCCTGCCGGACGAGTGCCGCATCTGCAAGATCATCAGCTACCGCACCGAGGATCTGACCGACATGCCCAAGGGGATGCGGGAGCAATACGAGAAGCTGCGCCGGGTATATGCCCTGCCCGCTGAAGCCGGCGGCACGGCCCGGCGCTATGTGTCCATGGAAGACCGCAAGGCATCCATCCTTGCCCGGCAGGCCGAATACCAGAAAAAGCACTCCGGGAGGTGATGCACCATCGCACGCGAACATGACGGCGAGGTCGTTTTTGGCGTCGTGACCGACCCCAGCGGGGCCCAGGAGGGCCTTGACCAGGTAGAGCAGGCAGCGGAACAGGCGGCCCAGAAAACCGCTTCTGCCGCCGCCAAAGCCGCTGACAGCGTGGTGTCTGAGACGGAAGAGGCCGCCCAAAAGGCTGCTGCCGCCATCAAGAGCGCTGCCGGGAAGGGCGAGAAGGAAGCCGCCGACGCCGGGGCAAAGGTCCGAAAGACCAGCAAAGAGACCTCCGACAAAGTGGGCACGGACGCCGATTCTGCCGGCCAGAAAACACAGCGCTCCGCCAAGGAAACGAAAGAAAAAGTCGTCTCCCAGTTTACCGCCGGACAGGTGGCCATCGGCAACATCATCTCCAAGTGCGTGGACAAGGTGGTGGACGCCGGCAAGGCCCTGATCTCCACCGGCGTGTCCTATAATGCCGAGATCGAGAAATACCGCACCGCCCTCACCAACCTGCTGGGCGACGCCGAAAAGGCCAACGCGGCCCTGGCTGCCATGCAGGCAGACGCAGCCCGCACGCCCTTTGACACGGCTACGCTGGTCAAGTCCAACGAATACCTCATTTCTGCCGGTGAGAACGCCGAGTACAGCCGCAAGACCATCCTTGCCCTGGGCGACGCGGTGGCAGCCACCGGCGGCGGGTCTGCCGAGCTGGAACGCATGGCCCAGAACCTGCAGCAGATAGCCAACCAGGGCAAAGCCACCAGCGTGGACATCAAGCAGTTCGCCATGGCGGGCATCAACATCTATCAGGTGCTGGCCGACTACACGGGCAAGTCCGTGCAGGACGTGCAGAGCATGACCATCACCTACGATGTCCTGACCCAGGCGCTGCAGGCCGCTGCCGAAGAGGGCGGACGCTACTATGACAGCATGGCCACCCAGAGCCAGACGCTCAATGGCCGCCTGTCCACCCTGAAGGACAACGCCACCCAGCTGGCGGGCGTGGTCATGGAAGATCTAACCGCCGCCTTTGGCGAGGCGGTGACCAAGTGCAACGAGCTGGCCATTGCCTGCAAAACAGGCTGGCAGACCAACGGCATCGACGGCCTGCTGGATGCCGTGCGGCAGACCACCCCGGAGCTGTCCGTGCTGGCCGACGCCGTGCAGCTCATCAAGGATAACTTCGCACTGCTGGCCACCGGCACGGTTACCGTAACGACCGCAGTCGTTTCCTACAAGGCAGCAACCGCCCTTGCAACCACGGCAACCGCCGCATACTCTCTGGCGACCACAGCCCTGAACGCTGCCCACCTGGCTGCCGCAAGCGGGGCCAACACGCTGACCGTCGCACAGGTCGCCCTGAACGCTGTCATGGCAGCGAACCCCATCGGAGCGGTGGTGGCCGTGGTTGCTACCCTGACCGCAGGCATTGCGACCGCACGAGCCACCAGTGAGACCTTTGCCGCCAGCTGGGACACCTGCATGTCCGGCCTGAAATCCGCTGCCGATTTTGCGGTGAACAGCGTGCTGACCACCTTCAACATGCTGTGGTCCGCCATCAAGGGCATCGCCGCTGCCATTGCCGCTATGCCGGACGGACCCAAGGCTGTTCTGGATGCCTACAACAGCGCCTACGCAGCATCCCGGGATGAGTACAAGCAAAAGCGGAACGCCAAGGACTGGGACAATGCCCACGAGGGCATGGAGTGGGATGACGACAACGGGTGGGTGCCAAAGGGCACCAGCAGCTCCGGAAACGGCAGCAGCCGGGGAGCGGCTGTTGTAGTCAGTGACATCCCGTCCTCCGCCGGTTCCAGCACCAAGAAATCCAGCAAAAAGGCTGTCACAGAGACCGTCCTGCGCTCCACCACCGACAACTACACCACCTATTCCCAGAACGCCCTGGGGCAGGTGGAGACCACGGTGGAATCGGTCAACGAGCACATCCGTGACAGCACCGGCAAGGAGTTTGACCGCCTGACCGAGAAGGTGACCGAATCCGGCAAGGAGATGGTCAACGGCGTCGAGCGGGAATACACCCTGGTGACCACCAAGGTGGACGGCGTGACCCAGAAGGTGACGAAGTCCTACGCCGACATGTCCAAGGTGCTGACCGACACGGCCAAGAAAACGGCCACCAGCTACAAGGACGGGGCCACCGTCACCACTGCCGAGGTGACCAAGATCTATGCCGACGGGTCCCGCCATGTGGAGCAGACCGTCACCGAGGCCGGGGAGCGCATCGGTGCCAGCGGCCGCGAGACCTACGAGAAGATCATCACCTATGTGGACGGCGTGCAGGACAAGGTGGAGGAATCCGCCCAGCAGATCGACACCTCCGTCACTGCCACCCAGAAGCGCATTGACGAGGCCCTGTCCGGGGCCAAGAGCGAGCTGAGCAGCGGCATCTTTGGCATCATCAAGGACGGCATTTCCGCCGTCAAGAATAAGGATTGGGCCGGCATTGCCGAGACGGTGACCAAGCTCATCTGGGGCCAGGTGAGCCAGAGCCAGCGGGACACTGTTTCCGCCTGGGCCAAGAAAGCATTGACTGCCATCAACGAGGCCTACGCCGGCGGCGGACTGCAGGGTGCTTTTGGGGCTGTGTCCGGCATCCTGGGCAGCGGCATCAAAAACGGTGCCGGAGCCACCATCCAGGGCATTGGTGAGATTGCCAGCGGGCTGTCCGGCTCCGGCGGCATGGGCAAGCTGGTGGGCGCCGCCGTGTCCGGCATTGGCACCATCGGCAAGGCCGTGGCGGGCCTTGTTGGCAAGGTGGGCGGCCTGATCGCAGCCCACCCGGAGGTTTTTGCCATCATTGCGCTGGTGGCCGGTATTGCCGGACTGGGGCTGTTCCTGTGGAAGAAGTATGGCCGCAAGGGCGGCTCTGCCGATGACGGCAGCGCCTCCGACGAGACGCTGGCCCTGCCGCACCCGGACAGCAGCGGCTACACCCAGAGTGACACGATCACCGCCGCAGAGCTCACCCGCCGCACGCAGGCCGCTTCCGCTGCAAACCAGCAAAGCATTTCCCGCACCCAGAACGGCACCGGTTCCAGTGCAGCGCAGCAGCTCACAGCCAGCTACACAGGCAGCCTGACGGCGGTGTTCAACGTGGACGGCAGAGAAATGGCCCGCACTACCGCGTCCTACATGGACGAGGAACTGGGCTTCCGGAGGTGATGAACCATGGAAGATTTTTATATCAACGACCACGGGGCCAGCGAGTTCGGGGCCATGCTGCTGTCCAGCTGGTATGTCAGCGGCAGCACTCTCACCCAGAACTACCTCACCAGCTACACAGGCAGCCGGATCACCTTCTGTTCCACCCAGTACGGCCTGCGCTCCATCTCGCTGCCGGTGGACATCTACGGCGCAAGCCCTGCCGACGCAGCGGCCAAGCGCAGCGCCCTGACGGCGGCTTTTCTGGGCGGCACGGTGGAGCTGGCCCTGCCGGACGGCGGCACCTACACGGCTCTGCTGCTGGACAGCGGCAAGGCACAGGAGCAGGACACCGACGGCTGCATCCTCAGCTGCACCTACACGCTGGCAGGCTACCGGCACGGGGCGCTGGAAACGCTGGTGCTTCCTGCGGATGTCCAGACCTTTTTTGCAGCGGGCACCGCCCCGCAGATGGAGTGCCGCATCACAGAGACGGTAACGGAGGCCGGCAGCCACACCGTGCACTACCCCAACGGCGGCAGCTGCGTGCTCAAAGATCTGCAGGCCGGTGACACCGTGTGCGTGGACGGCATCACCCGGCAGGTGCTGTGCAACGGCCAGAACCTGTTTCAGGCCGTCACCGGCATTTCCGGCTGGCCCACCGTCCGGGCCGGAGAAAACAGCCTTGCCCACACCGGGCAGAGTTACGTCGAGTATTACCCCATTTTTGTGTAAAGGAGGCGTTGCCCGTGCTTGCCATCGTGGCCGCAGACGGTCACCACATCCCGCTGGATTGTGATGATTACTGCATCGTGCACAACTGGAACGGCTGGGAGGATGAGGTCAAATTCAGCCTGCCCCGTGGCCATCCCCAGATGCGCCTTCTCACTGAGCGGGTGCGGCTGGTAGAAAAGACCGAAGATCAGACCTATGCACTGTCCAGCATCAACGTGGGGCGCAGCTCCACCGACTACGAGGCCGTGCTGGATCTGGACAGCCTGTGCGGCACCCTGCTGAAGAACTGGAACAACTATGTGTCCACCGGCCTGTTCTCCAAGGGCCCCCAGACCATGGCCGACACCCTCCGGCGGGCCATTTCCGGCCTGTCGGACTGGAGCCTGACCGTCCCGGACAAAGCCACCGAGAAGCTGGCCATTGAAAAGTTCACCGGCAGCCCGCTGGAGTTGGTGCAGAAAGCGGTGGACGTGTGGAAGAACTACCCTGTGCGGTTCCTCGTGCCCGGCACGACTTCCGCCCGCCAGATGATCATTGTGGACCCCGGCGCCCGGACCCCGAACGGCACCTACTTCACCGACGAGCTGAACCTGACCGAACAGCCCTATTATAAAGGAAAAGCGGAGACCGGCGACAGCTACTATACCGCCCTTTTGCTGTACGGGAAGAGCGATATCAGTGTGGAGGCGCAGTGCCACGACTATGACAGCCGTGTCATCTGGCACAGCGAAACGGACAGCTCCATCTCGAACAAGTCCGCCCTGAAGATCAAGGCCGACGCCATGGTCAAGGCGGCGGCATTTCCCAAGCGCTCCTACAGCTGCAAGATCGCCGACCTTGCCCGGCTGGCCCCGGATCAGTATGCGTATCTGTCCTTTGGCCTGTATGACAAGGTAGTGCTCATGGACCGTGACCGGCACACCAACACCACCGTGCAGGTGGCCCAGTACACCGTTTATCCCTACCATGCCGAGAAGAACGCCGTGCAGCTCAACAGCGTGGCGGGCACCATTTCTTCCGGCAGCAAATCCTATTCCGGCGACGTGATCGAGTACACCGACCCGGACACTTCGGAGGCATCGAATGCAGATCCTTAAAATTGACTTTCAGTCCCAAAGCGCGCCGCCAGTCGTCCCGGTGATGCAGTCGGACGCGCAGAGCCGGTTCATCGGCATGGCCCTCTACAACGGCGGCACCCCGTACAAGGCCCCGGAAGGTGCGGCGTACACCGTTCAGTACCGGGGCGAGGGGGCCAACAACTTCGGCTGGTATGACCAGATCCTCACCACCAGCGGCAAGCACGCCGCCGTGACTGTGGACGCCGACAACGCCCACATCATCACACTGGAGCTGGCCGAGCAGGCCTTGCGCCGCCCCGGCGACGTACACGTCAACCTGTGTGTGATGGGCCCCGATACCGGCTACGAGTTGCGCACCTTTGACATCATTGTCCGGGTGGGCGGGGCCGCTTACCCGGATGATGTGGCCGTGCAGAGCTATTTCTTCGTCACCGGCGTCTCTTCGTCCTCCTGGCTGTCTTATGTGTCTACCTGCCTGGAGGCACAGCAGGCGGCGGAAAAGGCGGTGACGCTTGCGGAAAATTCTGCAACCACTGCCAAGAAGGCGGCAGCATCTGCCTCTGCGGATGCAAAAACCGCACAGGATAACGCCAGCTCCGCCCAGAAAGCTGCAGACCAGATCACGTTCATCGCTAACGGCTGCAAGGGCTACTACAGCACCGCTCAGGACCTGCGTGACGCTTACCCCACCGCGGACACAGGCTCCTGGGCGATCGTCGCCGAGAACTGCACAATCTGGGTGTGGAACCCCGCTACCTCGGCCTGGAAAGACTCGTCCGTCAATGTGGACTTTTCTGACTACTACAAAAAGACCGAGGCCGATCAAAAGTTCGGCACGCCTTACACCTTGCCTGCCGCCACGGTCAGCACGCTCGGCGGCGTAAAGGTGGGGGACTACCTGGACATTGCCCCGGACGGCACCCTCAGCGGCAAGACCCTCAATGATAAGATCGCTGCCGCCGTGGCGGTCAAGTCGGAGCCCCGGCTGGTGTGGAACTATGCCGGAGAAACGCCGAACCAGATCAAGCAATACAGCTATCAAATCCCGGATAACGTGGACTACCTGCACATCACTGTGGGTGCCAGCCCGATCTACACGAACGACATTGCCCGCGGTAGCGCGGTGAGCGGAAAATTCGGCAGCGGTTCTGCATGGACAACCATTGCAGCCATTACTTTCCACGCAAACGGTACTCTACAATTCGAGTGCAACTCAAAGATTGTTTCCCAAGGCTTTGAATTCACCGGCTACCACTACCCCACCCTTGCGGACCTGCTGACCGAGACCAAGACCGCGCAGGACGATGCCGACGCACTGAACCTTGACCAGGACTACCGCCTGACTCTTTTGGAGCTGGGCGTGACCGATGATGAAACAACTGAAACCGCATGACCAGAAAGGAAGGAATACTATGGCACTTTATAACACCTGCAAGCGTATGATCGAGCGTGGTAAGACCGCCGGTATGGCAAAAAAGCTGGATATCTTCTACGCCGCCAACAAGCTGACTGATGAGCAATATGCCGAGCTGACCGAGATGCTGACTGAAAAGACCAGCGCCTGACCGGGCCGGAAAAGGACGCGCCAAGGAGGTGTTGTTTTATGATCGAGTTCCCCGTCACGCTGACATCCGGCGGCAGCGTATGCCTGCCGGGGTACGCCTCGGCGCTGGCGCTGGGCTACGCCAAAAACAAGAGCGTGTACCGCCTTGCCGTTACAGCCACCGGCGAGTGGGCAGGGCTGACCCCATCAAGCTCATCACTGACCTTGAGGACGCTGTGGCATCAATGACTAACACATAAGGAGGTACATACATATGGCTATCAAATCTAAAGCCAGGCACGACCTGACGTTACGCTCCATTAAGCGGGAAATCGCCGCAGGACGCGATGTTGCGTTCTGGCTGGATAAAGCATACGTGCACTACGACAACGGATTGCTGACCGCAGATGACATCGCAGAGATTGAGGACCTTGCCCAGGCGTACTACGATGCACTGGACGCTGAGGACAAGGCGAACGCTGAGGAAAATACAAAAATCGGGGTCTGACCCCGTGAAAGGACGTGATACATATGGCGATCAAACAGTACAGCCTGAAAGCAGACGGCAGCCGCCGCCTGGCTCCCAGCTTTACGGTCCGGGAGTTCCGGTGCCGAGACGGCAGCGACGTCGTGATGATCGACGAGAGCCTTGTGGTGCTTTTGCAGTGCATCCGGGAGCACTTTGGCAAGCCCATCACGATCACCAGCGGCTACCGCACCGCCGCCCACAACAAATCCGTGGGTGGAGCCAAGAGCAGCCAGCACCTGCTGGGACGGGCGGCGGACATCCAGGTGGCGGGCGTGTCCGTCGAGGACGTGGCCGCCTACGCCGAAAGCCTGCTGCCCGGCTGGGGCGGCGTGGGCCGCTACCCGGTCAAGGCCGGACGCGCCAAAGGCTGGGTACATGTGGACACCCGGCCCAACAAAAGCAGATGGACGCAGTAAACGCAGTAAGAGTGAGTGAACTATATGGCCAGCTATCTGATCTCCGACGCACCCTACGCGGCGTGGCTCTCTGACGTACTTGCTACACTGGAGGAACACAAGGTCACCAAGATCGCAGTCGCCGCTCCCCTGCCCACCGGAGAGGTGTTCACCGGGTACTTCAGCATGAGTACGATGGATAAGGCCCTGGCGGCCACGAATATCCAAGCGGACGCTACCCTGGACGCCATCTGTGCCAACGGGCAGCGCATCCAGCAGGCGTGGGAGGACAACGCCGAGGACGAAAGGGGGTGATACCAATGGAGAGCATCATCTCAGCTATCCTTGCCGGTGCCGTGACCCTGATCGGAGTGCTGATCGCCAACAGCCGCAGTCAGGCCGTGACCGACACCAAGCTGGAAGAGCTGACCCGCGAGGTGCG
>ENA-OZFE01000908-OZFE01000908.1-human-gut-metagenome-genome-assembly--contig:-NODE-908-length-10361-cov-12.298079_pt1 | contig 10361 bp, 6 predicted proteins | sample MGYA00245077_ERZ653627 | MGnify/ENA primary metagenome ERZ653627 (study PRJEB26926, sample SAMN06165121) | human gut metagenome | biome: ENVO:00009003; feature: ENVO:2100002; material: ENVO:00002003...
ATGGCGGCAGATCGGCACGGTGCTCATCATTGTGAATGCGGCTCCCATCGGCAGCAACATCGCGGTATATGCCCAGCGTCTGGGGCTGGATTCTTCCTACGCGGTGCAGATGGTCTGTCTGAGCACCCTACTGTCGCTGATCACACTGCCAGTGATGCTCAGCCTGGCTGCCGCGTTGGGCTTTGCATGAGTCTGAAAACAACCAACAGAAAACAGGAGATAAGATGAAACAGTATCTTTTGATCGACATCGGCGGAACCTTCATCAAGTACAGCCTGGCCGATGAACAGGCCCGGAAAATCTCTGGTGGAAAGGTTCCGACACCGCTGACGAATATAGATGACCTTCTGGCGGCCATCGAGGGCTTTGCCGCTCCCCTTCAGGGACAGTTCGTGGGCTGCGCCATCTCTATGCCGGGCCGCATCGATACCAGAAACGGCATCGCCCATACCGGTGGAATGCTCAGTGCCTTTATGTGGGAGCAGCCCTTTGCTGCGCAGGTAGAGGCACGGCTGGGCGTGCCGGTGACCATCGCCAACGATGGCAAGTGTGCCGCAGCAGCGGAGGGCTGGACCGGTGCGCTGGCCGGTGTGGAAAATGGTCTTGTGCTGGCGCTGGGCACCGGCATCGGCGGCGGCATCATCCTGAACGGGAAGGTGCTGATGGGCGCTCACGCTGCCGCAGGCGAGGTTAGCGGCCTTGTTTCCAATATGGCAGCCATGGAGACAGAAACCTTTGAGATGAACAAGGTGGAAACTTTCTCGGATGCACCCCTGTGGGCAGGTGCCGCTTCGGCGACAGGTTTGATCCGGGAATATGCTCGGCAGAAGAAACTGTCGCTGCAGGGCCCGCTACCCACCGGGGAAGAAATCTTTGCGGCTTACAATGCCGGGGAGCCGGAAGCGCAGAAGGCTCTCAAGATCTTTGCCCGGCGGGTGGCCGTTGGCATCCTGAGCCTGCAGCATGTGCTGGATGTGGAAAAGGTGGCCATCGGCGGCGGTATCAGCGCAGCGGAGGCTCTGCTGCCTACGATTCAGGCCGAGTTGGATTGGCTGTTTGAGCGCTGCACAGTCATGCCGGCGGTCAAGCCGGAGCTGGTGCGCTGCCGCTATGGCAACGATGCCAACCTGATCGGTGCCCTGAAGCTGTTCTTTGAACAGAACCCCGCCTGAACCAGAACAAAATAGAATAGGAGTAGAAACTTATGAGCGTTTTTCGTGATGATTTCCTGTGGGGCGGTGCCTGTGCAGCCAACCAGTTCGAGGGCGCATGGGACGTGGATGGCAAAGGCCCCAGTGTCCCTGACCTGTGCACCAATGGCTCTCATACCAGCCCGAAATGGGTGACAACTGCTGTCCGCTCCGACCGGCTGTATCCCAGCCATGAGGCCATCGACTTCTACCACCACTACGAGGAGGACATTGCTCTCTTCGCCGAGATGGGCTTCAAGACCTTCCGCACCTCCATCAACTGGACCCGCATTTTCCCCACCGGCATGGAGACCGAGCCAAACGAGAAGGGCCTTGAATTCTATGACAAGGTCTTTGACTGCTGCAAGAAGCACGGCATCGAGCCGCTGGTCACCATCAGCCACTACGAGCTGCCCTATGCGTTGGTGGAAAAATACAACGGCTGGGCCAGCCGGGAACTCATCGAGTTCTATATGAATTACTGCAAGGCTATTTTTGAGCGGTACAAGGATAAGGTCAAGTACTGGCTGACCTTCAACGAGATCAACTGCGGTACCATGCCCATGGGCGCGATCCTGGAAACAGGCACCATCCGGGGCTTTGAAGGCCCTACCAACAAGGTGCCGGACAACAAGCAGGAGCGTTTTCAGGCGCTGCATCACCAGTTTGTGGCCAGTGCAGAGGCTGTTCGGTATGCCCACGACCACTACCCTCAGTTCAAGATGGGCTGCATGATCTGCTTTATCACCAGCTACGCACTGACCTGCGACCCGGCCGACGAGATCGCCAATCAGAAGGCCATGCAGATCAGCAACTGGTTCTGCTCTGATATGCATGTCCGCGGCGAGTATCCTTCCTACATGAAACGCTATTTTGCCGAGAATAACATCACCATCCGGCAGGAGCCGGAGGATGCTGCCATCCTGAAGGCCGGTACTGTCGATTTCTACACCTTCAGCTACTATATGTCCAACTGCATCACCACCCACAAGGATGCCGATGATGTGGGCGGCAACATCATTGCTGGAAAGAAGAATCCTTACCTGAAAGCCTCCGACTGGGGCTGGCAGATCGATCCCGTTGGTCTGCGCTACACCCTCAACGAGATCTACGACCGCTACCGCATTCCCCTGATGGTGGTGGAAAACGGCCTGGGCGCTTACGACAAGAAGGATGCCGACGGAAAGATCCACGACAGCTACCGCATCGACTACCTGCGTGCCCACATCGAGCAGATGGCTGAGGCTGTAAAGGACGGTGTAGACCTGATGGGCTACACCCCCTGGGGCTGCATCGATCTGGTGAGTGCCTCCACCGGTGAGATGGCAAAGCGCTACGGCTTCATCTACGTCAACAAGTTTGACGACGGCACGGGTGATCTGAGCCGCGAAAAGAAGGACAGCTTCTACTGGTATCAGAAGGTCATTGCCACCAACGGCGAAGATTTAGGATAACAAAAACAGACCTCCGGGTGCCATGTTTGCAGTACCGGGGGTCTGTCTTTTTGAAAGAAGGAGGTCATTTATGGAAAAGGCATTTTGCTGTGCGCCGGATTTCCCGGTGGTTCAGACAAATTATGGTCCGGTGCGGGGATATCGCTTCCGGGAGATCAGCAGCTTCAAGGGCATCCCGTATGGGCGGGCGGTGCGCTTCCATGCACCCCAGCCGCCCCAGCCTTGGGCAGAGCCGCTGGACGCTTCCAGTTACGGCTGCGTCTGCCCTCTGCTGAGCATCGACAAGCCCGGCGGCGAACTGCGTGTGCCCCACCGCTACTGGGTGCAGGATGAGGACTGCCTGAACCTGAACATCTGGACCCCGGCCTGCGATGCCCAAAAGCGGCCGGTGCTGGTCTGGCTCCATGGCGGCGGATTTTTTGCCGGCTCGTCCATTGAGCAGGTGGCTTACGAGGGCGGAAACATGGCGCGGGAAGGGGACTGCGTGGTGGTGTCACTGAACCACCGGCTGAACATCCTGGGCTACTTGGATCTCTCCGATTTTGGGGAGGAGTACGCAAACTCCGGCAATGCGGGTGGGGATGATATCATCCTGGCACTGCGGTGGGTGCGGGACAATATTGCAGCGTTTGGCGGCGATCCCGGCTGCGTGACGGTATTCGGCCAGTCCGGCGGCGGTGCCAAAGTGACAACGCTGCTGCAGACCCCGGCAGCAGATGGCCTGTACCACAGGGCGATGATAATGAGTGGTGTGCTGGAAGGTTTGCTGAACGACAGTGTCGGCAGCGGCAGGGACTGCGTGCAGGCACTGATGCAGGAGCTTGGCGTGCAGACAGCACAGCAGCTGGAAACCGTGCCCTACCACCAGCTGGCGCAGGCTTACCGGAACGTCAGCCCGGCTCTGAAAGCAAAAGGCGCGAATGTGGGCCAAAGTCCCCACCCGAACCGCTTCTATCTTGGAGATCCGCTCCACAACGGCAGTGGGTTTCGGCCCGAGACTGCGGACATTCCGGTGCTGATCGGTACGGTTTATTCGGAGTTCTACGGTTTCTTTGATGGTCTGAAAGGAGTCGGCCCGGAGGAAGCAGTGGGCCTGTCTGCCGCAGAGACCCTGCGGAAGCAGTTCCGCACTGCCTACCCGCACCGCCCGGAGGAAGACCTGCTGCTGGCAGATACCAGCTTCCGCGCCCCCACGATCAAATATGTCCGGGAGCGTGCCAAGGCGGGCGGAAAGGTGTACAGTTATCTGTTTGATCAGGACTTCCCTCTGATGGGAAAAAGTACCCCGTGGCACTGTGCGGATATCCCATTTGTGTTCCACAACACAGAGCTTGTGCCAGTGTGTGCCTTTGAGGGAGCAAAGCAGCTGGAAACGGAAATTTTTGGCGCTGTGATGCAGTTTGCCCGTACCGGTGCGCCGGGCTGGGCTGCCAGTACGGAGGATGTGGAACAGACCATGCTTTTCGGCCCCCAAAGCCGTCTGGTGCAGAACCACGATCACGCACTGATCGAAGCATTGGCACCCTTCACAGATTTACGGATGAAAAAAGCGACCCGGGCAGGCGGACAGATCCAGCATTAAAAAGCGCTGTTCAATACGCGGGAATTCCGGGAAACATAAAGCAGAACAGGCATCCTGCGTTACCGTTTGGCGGTATCGGACAGGATGCCTGTTCTGCTATGATGAAGAAGAATGGGGGAGAATGGCTCAGTTGAGGAACTTCTCGTTCAGGGTCACGCCAAAGTTGCGGGTGGTGCTGCCCCGGCCAGCAGTGCGCCGGCTGCCGTCAGCACGGCTTCCTCTGTGGAGGAGGTCAGTGCCATGGACGGTTACGACTACCTCAATGATTATATCGGTCTGCATTCTATAATTGCCACTTGACCCAACCCGTGGTATAATGAAAGAATCGAATACTATGGGAACAAAGGACAGGGGTCAGAACAGAAAATGGCAAAACGAAAGCGAAAAACAACTGCAAAGCGCGCGTCTGCACGCAGAAAAAGCCGGGCCGAGGAGCGGATGCCGGCGGGGCTGGGCACCCTGTTTGTGGGGCTGCTGCTCATCGTGCTGGCGTTCGTGGAGGGGGACTCCGTCTGGAAGAGCGCCCACCAGATCCTATTCGGGCTGTTCGGCTGCGGCAGTTTTGTGCTGGGCGCGGCGGTGTGCTATCTGGCCATCCTCTACACCCGGGGGCAGGACCTGCTGATGCAGGTGTTCAAGCTGCTGCTGGGGCTGATCTTTGCCAGCGGCACGGTCATCGTGTTTTCGGATATCCCCGCCGACCTGACCGCTGCCCAGATGATCGCTGCCTGCTACCAGAACGGCGCAAACGCCTGGCTGGGCGGCGGCGTGCTGGGCACTCTGCTGGGCGGCAACCTGCTCCTGCTCTGCGGGCGGCCTGCGGCCAATCTGGTCATGGCGGTGCTGGCCCTGTGCGCCAGCCTGTATATCTTTGATATCACCCCTGCCGAGTGCTGGCAGTGGCTCTGCAATGTGGGCGGCGGCGTGCATGAAAAAGGCGTGGCGGTCTATGAGCAGAACGCCGCCCGCCGTGCTGAGCGCCTTGCGGCCCGGCAGGCGGAAGAAGAGTACTGCGCCGAGGAACCTGCGGACGATTACGATGACAGTTCCGATGAGGAAGACGTGCCCGGCGGCATTCCGGTGCCCGGGTGGCTGTCCGGCGTGTTCAGCTGGGGCCACAAGGTGACCAAGGAGATGGAAGGCGAAGCGGAACCTGCTCCCGTGGACGATTCTCTGGGCTACGAGCCGCCTGCGCCGGTGGAGCCGGAACCGGCTCCCGCCCAGCCTGCCCCAGCCTTTGAGCCGGTCAAGGTGACCTCCAACCATCCCCGCGCGGCGTTTGATATCGACCTTGGACCGGATACCTCTGTTTCCGAGGGCGGAAGCGAGCCCATTGAGCCCATCATCATCGGGCCGGGCGGGACCTTTGGGCAGGACCCGCTCCAAAAGGCCCCGCCCCGGGCCATCGTCAAACCGGTGGTGCCGGATGCCGTGGAGACTGCCGCCGAGGATTTCTTCGCGCCCGCCGGATCGCCTGCTCCGGCCCCGGTGGTGAACCCCACCGTGCCGCCTGCGGCCCCGGAAGCCCCTGCGGCTGCACCGGCAGAGCCCGTGCAGCCTGAGATGCCGGTGTTCCAGACCCCCACCCTGCCCACTACGGACGAGCCGGTGGTGCCGGTGCGGGTCAGCGCGGAAAACGCGGTGGCCATGCGCAGTGAACCGGACGAGGACGGCTGGATCAGCATTACCAGCGAACCGGTGGAGGAAAAAGACCTGAACACGCTGGTGGCGGCTGCCATGGAAAAACCCGCCGCAGGCGAGCAGGCTGCCGCCACCGCCCCGGCCGAGGAGCCGGAGGTGGTGGAGACCTTCCAGTATCAGTACCCCAGCATCGAGCTGTTTGAAAAGTCTGCCGAGGAGAGTGACCCCGGTGCCCAGGACGAGCTGAAGGCCAACGCCCAGAAGCTGGTGGACACACTGGAAAGCTTCGGCGTGCGCACCCGGGTGCTGGATATTTCGCGGGGACCCTCCGTTACCCGGTACGAGGTCCAGCCCATGGCGGGCGTGAAGATCAGCCGCATCACCTCGCTGGCCGATGATATCGCCCTGAACCTTGCCGTGGCCGATGTCCGCATGGAAGCACCCATCCCCGGCAAGCCTGCCGTGGGCATCGAGGTGCCCAACCACAAAAAGACCCCCGTTTTTATCCGCAGTGTCTTTGAAAGCCAGGCCTTCCTGCGGATGACTTCGCCCTTGGGCGTGGCGCTGGGCAAGGACATTGCCGGTGTGGCCCAGGTGGCCGACCTGTGCAAGATGCCCCATCTGCTCATCGCGGGCAGCACCGGCAGTGGTAAATCTGTCTGTGTGAACAGCATCATCATCAGCATCCTGTTCCGCTCCAGCCCCGAGGACGTGAAACTCATGCTCATTGACCCCAAGGTGGTGGAGTTGGCTGAATACAACGGCATCCCCCACCTGCTGATGCCTGTCATCACCGAGCCGAAAAAGGCGGCGGGTGCTCTGAGCAGCGCGGTGCAGGAGATGGAGCGCCGCTACCACCTGTTTGCGGAAAACAATGTCCGTGACATCAAATCCTTCAACAAGCTGGCGGCCACCGATCCCATGCTGGAAAAGATGCCCTATATCGCCATCATCATCGACGAGCTGGCCGATCTGATGATGGTCGTGGGCAAGGACGTGGAGGATTCCATCTGCCGCATTGCCCAGAAGGCCCGTGCCGCCGGAATGCACCTCATCGTTGCCACCCAGCGCCCCAGCGTGGATGTCATCACTGGCCTGATCAAGGCCAACATCCCCAGCCGCATTGCTTTTGCCGTGTCCAGCCAGGTGGACAGCCGCACCATTCTGGATGGTGCCGGTGCCGAGAAGCTGCTGGGCCAGGGCGATATGCTCTTTATGCCTGTGGGCGCGCCCAAGCCGGTGCGTATCCAGGGCACCTTTGTGCGGGATGAGGAGATCAGCCGCGTGCTGGACTTCATCAAGCAGAGCGCCACCGTCCAGTACGACGAGGCCATGATCGAAGCCATGGAAAAGCACGCCATTCAGGATGGCAAGAAGGGCGCATCCTCTGCAGATGCGGATGAGGAGACCGGCAGCGACCCGATGCTCAAGCAGGCCGTTGAGGTGGTCATCGATGCCGGGCAGGCATCCACCAGCCTGCTGCAACGCCGCTGTAAGCTGGGTTATGCCCGCGCCGCCCGCATCATGGATGAGATGGAGCAGAAGGGCATCATTGGCCCCTATGAGGGTGCCAAGCCCCGCGCTGTCCTCATCAGCCGCCAGCAGTGGCTGGAAATGCAGATGAATCAGCCGGATGAATGAACAAATTTTGAGGAGCAAGGAGAAAAATGCAGCGACCTCTGACTTGTGTTGAAATATGTGCGGGCGCAGGAGGACAGGCTTTAGGCTTGGCAATGGCTGGTTTTGTCCATGTGGCGCTTGTAGAATATGAACGGGATTATTGTAAAGTTCTGAAAGATAATCGCCCGGAATGGAATGTGATCTGTGCGGACGTTCACAGTTTTGATGGACGGCCATACAAAGGTGTGGATTTGCTGGCTGGTGGTGTTCCGTGTCCGCCGTTTTCTGTTGCAGGAAAGCAATTAGGTAAGGATGATGAGCGTGACCTGTTTCCGGAAGCAATTCGTTTGATTCGAGAGATTCGTCCAAGAGCTGTTATGCTGGAAAATGTTCGAGGTTTTCTGGACTCTGGCTTCGAGGAATACCGAGACCATATTTTTACAGAGATAAAGAAGCTAGGGTATGTTACACACATTAAATTATTGAATGCCTCAGATTATGGGGTACCCCAGCTTCGTCCAAGGGTTGTTATAGTTGGAATCCGAAAAGATCAGGCAGGGGCATTTGAATATCCACAAGAGCATCCAGGAGAATCTCCTACGGTTGGAGAGACACTGTGCGATCTGATGTCACAAAATGGATGGAAAGGTGCAAAAAAATGGGCTGAAGGAGCTGATAGGATTGCACCTACACTGGTTGGAGGCTCTAAAAAGCATGGCGGACCGGACCTTGGCCCGACAAGAGCAAAAAATGCATGGGCAGAGCTTGGCGTTGACGGAAAGGGAATTGCAAATGAGGCACCGGAACCGGATTTTGACGGGATGCCTCGACTGACGAGCCGGATGATGGCAAGAATTCAGGGGTTCCCTGACACATGGACTTTTGGAAATAAAAAAACTGTTGCGTGCAGAATGATTGGCAATGCTTTTCCGCCACCGGTGGCGCAGGCTGTTGGAATTGAAATCAGGAGGTGCTTAGAAAATGCCGAAAGATGAAGTCTTGATTGCAATGGAACGCAAGAGATACCATGAGAGACTGCTGCAGACTGGTACATTGGCAATCAATGCAAATGGTGTTGCCACAAATGCAGACAAAGACAGTGTGATATCTGTAATGATTGCTAAAGGAATTGCCGAGCAACTGATGGCAGAAACCAATGAGCGTGTTGCAGGTCAAACAGCAGGAGCGTCATTTGAAATGCTTACGATGGAGTTTGTAAAGAGAACGTTCCCACAGCTGCAACATCTTAGACCGGGCAATTGGGAAGTCCTTAAACTTGGAAATAGAAGCAGGACGAAAACATCAACATTCGCTCAATATGAACATTTGGCGTATTTGACCGAACTGACAAAAGCTAACAGAAAATTGTCAGCTATGATTGGAAATGACTATATGGTAGCACCTGATATCGTTGTTTACCGAAACCTTTGTTCTGATGAGGAAATAAACGCAACAGAACCTATCGTAAATGATACTGTGTGTCGGTATGCTGATTTGAGAGAAAAGAATGGTGGCAAAGCAATCTTACATGCTTCTGTTTCGGCAAAATGGACAATGAGATCGGATCGAGCACAAAACAGTCGTACGGAAGCATTAAATCTGATTCGTAATAGAAAAGGGCATCTTCCGCATATTGTTGTTGTCACGGGAGAACCTCTTCCATCCAGAATTGCATCACTTGCACTTGGGACAGGGGACATTGATTGTGTATATCACTTTGCTTTGCCGGAATTGATTGCATCAGTTAACTCAACAGAACGGGCAGATGTGATAGAAACACTTAAAACATTGGTGGAAGGAAAAAGATTGAAAGATATTTCGGATTTGCCGTTAGATCTTTCCGTATAATGAGATGAATTGCGTTCTAAAAGACTTCATAAGTGTGAAGTGAGGATATAAAGGATATGCAGGAAAATACTTCCCCGATCTATACCGAATTTCTTCCCATCAGCCGGGCGGACATGGAAGCCCGGGGGTGGGATCAGCTGGACTTTGTGGTGGTGGGCGGCGATGCCTACGTTGACCACCCCAGCTTTGGCACCGCCATCATCAGCCGCCTGCTGGAGGCCGAGGGCTATAAGGTCGGCGTGCTGGCCCAGCCCCGCTATTCCGACTGCGAGGACTTCAAGCGGTTCGGCAGGCCGAAGTACGGCTTTTTCATCGGCGGCGGCAACGTGGACAGCATGGTGAGCCACTACTCCGTGGCAAAAATTCCGCGTGCCGAGGACGAATACTCTCCCGGCGGCATCGGCGGCGCGCGGCCTGACCGCAGCGCCACCGTTTACACCAGGCTGGCCAAGGAGGCCTACCCCGACCTGCCTGTGATCCTGGGCGGTCTGGAGGCTTCTCTGCGCCGGTTTGCCCACTACGATTACTGGCTGGACACCGTTCTGCCCAGCATTGCAGAGGACTCCGGAGCCGATCTCATCAGCTTTGGCATGGGCGAGCACCAGACCGTGGAGATTGCCCGGCGGCTGGCGGCAGGGGAGCCGGTGGAGTCCATCACTGATGTGGACGGCACCTGCTACCTGACCGACTTCGACCACCTGCCTGAAAAGTATGTGGAGTGCGCCGGTTTCCGGAAAGTGGCCTCCGATAAGGTGGCCTACGCCAAAGCCTGCCGCATCCAGATGGACAATCAGGATGTGGTCAGCGGCCAGATCATTGTCCAGAAGCAGAGTGAAAAGTACCTTGTGCAGAACATCCCGGCAAAGCCGCTGGTGCGCTGGGAGCTGGACAAGGTGTATGCGCTGCCCTACACCCGCCGCTACCACCCCATCTACGAGAGCATGGGCGGCGTGCCTGCCATCCGGGAGGTGCAGTTCTCCATCATCCAGAACCGCGGCTGCTTCGGCGGCTGCAACTTCTGCGCCA
>ENA-OZFE01000909-OZFE01000909.1-human-gut-metagenome-genome-assembly--contig:-NODE-909-length-10330-cov-4.161655_pt1 | contig 10330 bp, 7 predicted proteins | sample MGYA00245077_ERZ653627 | MGnify/ENA primary metagenome ERZ653627 (study PRJEB26926, sample SAMN06165121) | human gut metagenome | biome: ENVO:00009003; feature: ENVO:2100002; material: ENVO:00002003...
GTCGGCAGCGTCAGATGTGTATAAGAGACAGACGTATTGAAGACCACCTGTTTTCTTGCAGATATGGGTGATTTTGCGGCATTCAATGAAGTGTATGCAAAATATTTCACATCAAAACCAGCCAGAAGCTGTGTTGCTGTTAAGACACTTCCGAAGAACCTTCTTTGCGAAATTGAAGTGATCGCAGCAGTGGAAGAATAGGATAGAGAGATATCCTGAAAAAGTAGGAGGTTTGGCATTATGGCAGAAGAAAAAAGCAGCGGATGTTCGCCGGAATCATGTTCTTCCTGTGCACATGCGGGTTCATGCAGCAGTGCGAAGAAAGATCTGAAAGCACCGGCAAATCCGTATTCACAGGTAAAAAAAGTAATTGGAGTAGTCAGCGGTAAAGGTGGAGTCGGCAAATCAATGGTGACAGCATCTCTTGCACGTATGATGGTACAGCAGGGATATTCAGTTGGTATTCTGGATGCGGATATCACAGGACCGTCCATCCCGAAAATGTATGGCCTGAAAGGACCTGCAAACGTAGATGACAAGGGCGTTTACCCGGCAGTTGCAGCAAACGGCGTAAAGGTAATGTCCATCAACCTCCTGCTTCCGGGCGAGGAAGAGCCGGTCATCTGGAGAGGACCTGTCATCGCAGGAACCGTAAAACAGTTCTGGACCGACGTCATCTGGGGCGACCTGGACTATCTCTTCGTCGATATGCCGCCAGGAACCGGTGATGTTCCGCTGACCGTTTTCCAGTCTCTTCCGGTAGACGGCGTAGTGATCGTATCTTCCCCGCAGGATCTGGTGCGCATGATCGTCATGAAAGCCTACAAGATGGCACAGATGATGAGCGTTCCGGTGCTCGGTATCGTAGAGAACTACAGCTACCTCGTATGTCCGGACTGCGGCAAAAAGCTGTCCATTTTCGGCGAAAGCCACATCGATGAGATCGCAGCCGAGATCGGCGTGCCGGTTCTCGGCAAAATGCCGATTCATCCGGAGTTTGCCGAGCTGGTGGACGAAGGAAGATTTGCAGAAGTGGATAACACCGATATTGCAAAGATCAACATCTAATCATTAAATATAGAAGCAAGTAATGGCATGAAAAACTCGTTTTTCCTTGATTTTACAAGGAAAAGCGGGTTTTTTTGACAAGATTTTTACGTTTCTTTTGGCAAAAACTATTTTATTTTAAACGGATTTTGTGTAACCGGTTACACACGACTGCGCAAATGAGACAAAAAGCGACAAATATGAAGGGTTAATGAGAAAAACTTGCATAAAAAACATGCATAATATGGCAAAAACAAGGAAATAAATTCAATATTGACATTTAAAGAGAAAAAGTGCATAATCTACCTCAACGATAGGAAAACAAACAGCTATTGATTAAGAAAGAGGTGAATCGTATGTCACACTGCGTAGTAAGACTCAATGGAACTGAGGAAGTAGAGGAGTTTGTAAAAGCAGCTTCCAAATGTGATTTTGATATTGACATTTTTTACAACCGCGTTATTATTGATGCAAAATCCATTCTTGGCATCCTCAGCATGGATCTGAACCGTGATCTCACCGTACACTGCTATGGTGACAGTCCGGCATTCAATAAAACCCTGCAGAAATTTGCTGTAGCATAAATTTTATTAAGGGAAACGAAAAAAATTCAGCCTGCGCCGCCAGCGAGAGTAGAGACAGAATTTGCGCAGGGGACTTTCTGAAGAAAAACTAATCACACGAGACACATAACTTCAGAGAGAAAAAAGGAGACTGTTGCGGCAGTCTCCTTTTTTCTGTATAATGATAACTATTCAGAGCCATGCGAAATTCCAGAAAAGGACACGAATCATGCTTGCATGAATGAGCGTTCTTTTCTGGAATTTCATATGGCGAGAAGCCACATCGAGATGCAGCGCAGCGGAATCGAGATGGGGCTCTGAATAGTCTGGTTAGAAAAGGAGCGGGCTAGTGGAAGAGAAGAAGAAAGAGATCCGGATTTCCGTGCGGAATCTGGTGGAGTTTATTCTGCGCAGCGGGGATCTGGACAACTCGTCGGGAGGTTTTGGCGAGCGCGATGCCATGCAGGCGGGAACGCGGGTGCATCAGCAGATTCAGAAAAAACGGGGCGCCGATTACCGTGCGGAGGTTCCGCTGGTTCACGAAAAAGAATATGAGCATTTCATTCTGCGCGTCGAGGGAAGAGCGGACGGCATGTACGAGGACGGAACCACGACCGTGATCGAGGAGATCAAGGGAACGTACCGTGACCTCGAAGCGATGGAAGAGCCGGTTCCGGTGCATCTGGCACAGGCGAAGTGCTACGCTTACATCTACGGCCTTCAGAACCGCAAAGAGGAGATGGGCGTGCTGATGACGTACACCCTGCTCTCCTCCGAGGAGGAAGGCCTTCTGCGCCCGCTCACCAAAGAAGAGGTAAAGCCGGAGCATTCTAACTGGCGCATCCGCCATTTTCTGCAGACGTACAAGCTCCCGGAACTGGAGCAGTGGTTCGATGAGCTACTCGACGCCTGGTTTATCTGGGCGGAATTCCAGTACCAGTGGCAGAAAGCGCGAGATGCCTCAATGCAGCACCTCGAATTCCCCTTCCCGTACCGGAAAGGCCAGCGGGAACTGGTGAGCGGCGTCTACCGTACCATTCTGCGGAAAAAAGAACTCTTCGTCCAGGCGCCGACCGGCATCGGAAAAACAATGTCCACGGTCTTTCCGGCCATCCGCGCGATCGGAGAGGGCTGCGGCGACCGTCTTTTTTATCTGACTGCGAAAACCATCACCCGTACCGTGGCAGAGGAGGCAGTCTCCATTCTAAAAGAGAAGGGACTGCAGTTCAAAGCAATCACGCTGACCGCAAAAGAAAAAATGTGCATCCTCGATGAGCCCGAATGCGATCCGATTCACTGTCCGCGCGCGAAAGGCCATTTTGACCGGATCAACGCGGCGGTGTACGAGATGCTGACGGAATGCGATTCCTACACAAGAGAGGAAGTCCTGCGCCAGGCGGAAAAATGGAACGTCTGCCCGCACGAGCTCCAGTTTGATGTGGCTTCGTGGGTGGACGGCGTGATCTGCGATTACAACTATGCGTTTGATCCGACCTCGAAATTAAAACGCTTTTTCGCAGAAGGAACGAAGGGTGACTACATCTTTCTGATCGACGAGGCGCACAACCTGGTCGAGCGGGGCCGCGATATGTTCAGTGCCACGCTCGTCAAAGAGGAGATTTTAAAGGTCCGCCAGCTCCTCCGCCCGTATGCACCGGGCAAAAAGCTCGAGAAGGCGCTGAACCGCTGCAATCACCAGATGCTCGTCTACAAAAGAGAGTGCGATTCCTGCACGGAGCTGGAAAGCGTATCGACGTTTCTTATGATGGTCAATCAGCTGCTGGAAGAACTGGCGGGCTGGCTGGAAGCGCATAAGACAAGCGAAATCCGGAAGCAGGTTCTGGAATTTTACTTTAACTTGCGAAATTTTTCCGAGATTTACAATTTAGTGGATGAAAATTATCTGATCTACACGAGTTATCTCGATAACGGCGATTTTGCACTGCGCCTGTTCTGCGTCAACCCGGCGGAGAATCTGCAGCAGTGTATCAACCAGGGGCGGTCGGCCGTCTTCTTTTCCGCGACGCTGCTGCCGGTGCAGTATTATAAGAAGATGTTCAGCACGAATACGGACGATTACGCAATTTATGTGGAGTCCCCGTTTGATCCCACGAAGCGGTGTCTGGCGATCGGAAGCGAGGTCAGCACGAAGTATCAGCGGAGAAACCGCGCAGAGTTTGAGAAGATCGCCGCCTATCTGAACGAGATGATCCAGAGCCGGAAGGGCAACTATATGGCGTTCTTCCCGTCATACCGCCTGATGCAGGATGTCTATGCGGTCTATGAGGAACTGTATGCAGATGAAAACGTGACCTGCCTGATCCAGGAGTCGGCGATGCGGGAGCAGGAGAGAGAAGAGTTTCTGGAAGCGTTTGCGAAAGACAACGAGAAAACGCTGGTGGGATTCTGTATCATGGGAGGCATTTTCTCGGAGGGAATTGATCTGGACGGGGAAAAGCTGATCGGCGCGGCCGTTGTAGGAGCCGGAATCCCGCAGGTGGGGCCGGAGAGAGAACTTTTAAAGCAATATTTTGACCGCAGCGGAGAGAACGGTTTCGACTACGCGTACCGCTATCCCGGCATGAATAAAGTATTGCAGGCGGCAGGGCGCGTGATCCGTACGACGGAGGACACGGGTGTGATTCTGTTGCTCGACGAGCGGTTCCGAAACCGGGAGTACCGCGAGCTGTTCCCAAGAGAGTGGGAGGACTGCCGGATTGTGCAGCGCAGCAGCCTCCCGGAGGTAATCCATTCGTTTTGGGAGAGGGTGGATTGTGAGAGCGGATCAAAAGCCGGGCAGCAGGAAATGAAATCTCGGTACAGCGCTGAACGTTACGTGTGATCCGCGCGGTTCCGGTATTCGCTCGGCGAGCAGCCCATCTGCTGCCGGAAAATTTTAGAAAAATAGGCAGGGCTGGAAAATCCGGTCTGTTCCGCTACGGAAGTGATACTGGCCTGGCGCTCGAGAAGGAGCGGCAGGCTTTTTTCAATACGGTAATCGAGAAGATAGTCAAACAGGGATTCGTTCATGCATTTCTTGAAAAAACGGCAGCATTCACTGCGGCAGATGTGGATCTGTGCGGCGAGATCCTCGAGCGTCAGATGCTCCATATAATGGCGGTGGATGTAGTCGAGCAGAATGCGGAGCCGCTCAACATCACGCGCTGCCGCCGTGTTCTGGGATTCACCGGAAAACGATGCGTGGCGGTAAATCTCAATCCAGATCGACAGCAGAAGCTCCTGGATTTCCATCTCAAACGCGGACGGCTGCGAAAGCGAGAGGTCGTAGATGCGGTGCATACAGGCAAGTACCTTGTTCTGCCAGTCGATCTCCGGCGAAAAGACGATGGAGGCGAGCTGCATATCCGTCAGCACCGGTTCGACGTAGCGCGTCTGGATCATACTGTTTGAAAAACCATAGAGAAAGCGCGGGGCGAACGTGGTTGAAATATAGACGCAGTCCATCCCGTCGATCATGTGGCCGCTGTGAAGCGCATTCGTGTTGCAGAAAATGCCGTCCCCTTCTTTTAAGACATACGATTTGCCGTTGACCTGATATCCGATCTGCCCCGAGAGGACAAACGTCAGCTCAATTTCCGGATGCCAGTGCCAGGAAAAGGAGCCGCGCTCGTAGCGGGAGAGCTGTTCGTAACTGATGTTGACAGGAAATTCATAGCTGCCGTGGGCCTTCAGCTCACGGTTTTCTTTATCCATGCGGATCTGCATGAAACGTACCTCCAATCCATAAAATCCATTAAAAATCATACGATAAGTAAAGTATGCGGCAAAAAGGAAAAAAAAACAAGAAAAAATCGAAGATCACCTCAATATAATTATCGTTTGCCCCAATATTGTTGTTGCAGATGGGCGTACGGCTCACTATAATGATACTTAAGAAGATAAGAAAAAACACACAAACACACAATACACACACAACACACAAAACGAAACCATGAAAACAACACACCAAAAAGAAAAGGAGGCAACAAAATGAAACAGCAGGTACTGGATTGTTTTGCAAAACTGTTCGGGGGAGAGGGCGACATCCGCACCTACTTCGCACCTGGACGTGTGAACCTGATCGGTGAGCACACCGATTACAACGGAGGCCACGTATTTCCATGCGCACTGACCATCGGAACCTACATGGCAGCAAGAAAACGAGAGGACAGAAAGCTTCGTTTTTACTCTATGAACTTTGAAAAACTCGGCGTGGTAGAATCTTCTCTCGATGAATTCCTGATGGGAAAAGAAGGCAACTGGACCGCATATCCGAAGGGAATGATGTGGGCATTTTGCCAGAAGGGCTTCCCGGTAGAGCAGGGCTTCGATATCGTGCTCTACGGAAACATTCCGAACGGCTCCGGCCTTTCCTCTTCCGCATCCGTTGAGACCGTAACCGGCGTAATGCTGCGTGACATGTTCGGCTACGACACCATCTCCATGATCGACATCGCTCTGTACGGCCAGTTCTCCGAGAACAACTACAACGGCGTCAACTGCGGTATCATGGATCAGTTCGCCATCGCCATGGGCAAAAAGGACTGTGCGATCTTTCTTGACACCAGCGATCTGAAATATGAGTACGCACCGGTTAAACTGGAAGGCGCAAGAATTGTCATCTCCTGCAGCAACAAGAAACGCGGCCTTGGCGACTCCAAATACAACGAGCGCCGCAGCGAGTGCGAGACTGCTCTGGCTGAGATTCAGAAAGTCAAAGACATCAAGAGCCTTGGCGAGCTGACCGAGGAAGAGTTTGAGGCAGTGAAAGATGCCATCAAAGATCCGGTCCGCCAGAAACGTGCAAAACATGCTGTTTACGAGAACCAGAGAACCGTTCAGGCCGTTGCAGCTTTAAAGGCAAACGACATCGCAAAATTCGGCGAGCTGATGAACGCATCCCACGTTTCCCTGCGTGATGACTATGAGGTAACCGGCATCGAGCTGGATACTCTTGTGGAAGAAGCATGGAACTGCCCGGGTGTCATCGGATCCCGTATGACAGGCGCAGGCTTCGGCGGATGCACCGTCAGCATCGTAAAAACAGAAGATATTGACAACTTCATCGCAAAAGTAGGCGCAGCTTACAAAGAAAAAATCGGCTATGCCGCAGACTTCTATGTCGTAGACATCGGAGACGGCGCAGGCGTATTAAAATAAGAAATAAAAAAGCTGGATCGGCAGCAGGGAGGAAGCTACAGTGATTAACGAGAGTATTGCAAAACTGGTAAAATATGGAGAAAATGCCGGTCTTGTTTCGGGACTGGATAAAATCTATGCGACAAACCGGATTCTGGAAGTCATGCAGATTTCCGATTACGAAGAGCCGGAGCAGATTCCGGAGACCCCGGATCTGGAAGAGACTTTAAATGAACTGCTTGATGATGCAGCTAAGCGCGGTCTTCTCGAACACAACAGCGTCGTTTACCGCGATCTGTTCGATACGAAACTGATGGACTGCCTGATGCCGCGCCCGGGAGAGGTGGTAAAGAAGTTTGAGGAACTCTATGCGAAGAGCCCGCAGGAGGCAACCGATTACTTCTACAAACTGAGCCAGGATTCCAACTACATCCGCAGATACCGCATCGCAAAGGATATCCGCTGGAGCGTACCGAGTGCCTACGGCGATATCGATATCTCGATCAACCTCTCCAAACCGGAGAAGGACCCGAAGGCGATCGCGGCTGCAAAACTGGCAAAACAGAGCGGTTATCCGAAATGCCTGCTCTGCAAGGAGAATGTGGGCTATGCGGGACGCGTCAACCACCCGGCGCGCCAGAACCACCGCATCATTCCGCTGACGATCAATCAGACGGAGTGGGGATTCCAGTACTCGCCATATGTGTATTACAATGAGCACTGCATCGTGTTCAATTTCCAGCATAACCCGATGAAGATCGAGCGCGCGACCTTTGTGAAGCTGTTTGACTTTATCAAGCTGTTTCCGCACTACTTCATCGGTTCCAATGCGGATCTGCCGATCGTGGGAGGCTCCATTTTAAGCCACGATCATTATCAGGGCGGTCACTATACCTTCGCAATGGCGAAAGCGCCGATCGAGCGCCATTTTACCATCAAAGGATACGAGGATGTGGAAACCGGCATCGTCAAATGGCCGCTGTCCGTCATCCGGATCCGCCACAAAGATGAGAAACGGCTGATCGATCTGGCAGAGCATATCCTGAACTGCTGGAGAGGTTACACGGATGAGGATGCGTTTGTATTCGCCGAGACTGACGGAGAGCCGCACAACACGATCACGCCGATCGCAAGAAAAGTGGGCGATACGTTCGAACTCGATCTGGCACTGCGCAACAACATCACGACGGACGAATGCCCGCTCGGTGTTTACCATCCGCATGCACAGTATCATCACATCAAAAAAGAGAACATCGGCCTTATTGAGGTTATGGGACTTGCGATTCTGCCGGCGCGCTTAAAAGATGAGCTGGAAGAGCTTTCCAAATGCCTCGTAGAGGGAAAAGATGTCCGCGCTGTCGCAGAGCTGGAGAAACATGCCGACTGGGTAGACGAATTCCTGCCGCGCCATCCGGAGCTGAACAGCGAAAATGTGATGGATATCCTGAAAGAGGAAGTCGGAAAAGTCTTTGTCGGCGTACTCGAGGATGCCGGCGTTTACAAGTGCACCGAGGAAGGCAGAAGTGCATTTGCAAAATTCATGGAAACGTTGTAGAATAAACTAAATGAACTAAATGCTTCAATTAACCCGCTGCGGCAAAAAAGCAGCAGCGAAGGAAAACATGGAGGATACCAAAATGAAAATCTTAGTTACTGGCGGTGCAGGCTATATTGGAAGCCACACCTGTGTGGAACTGCTGAACGCAGGCTATGACGTTGTTGTCATGGACAACCTTTACAATGCAAGCGAGAAAGCCATCGAGCGCGTAGAACAGATTACCGGAAAGAAAGTAACCTTCTACAAAACCGATATGCTGGACCGCGAAGGCGTAAAGAAAATTTTCGACAACGAGAAAATTGACGCTGTCATCCATTTCGCAGGCTTAAAAGCAGTCGGCGAGTCCGTACATAAACCGATTGAATATTATCACAACAATATGACCGGAACCCTGATTCTCTGCGATGAGATGAGAAACCACGGCGTAAAGAACATCATCTTCAGTTCTTCTGCAACCGTATACGGCAATCCGGCACAGATTCCGATCACTGAGGAGTGCCCGAAGGGAACCCCGACCAACCCATACGGCTGGACAAAAAGCATGCTCGAGCAGGTTCTGACCGACATCCACACCGCAGATCCGGAATGGAATGTTATCCTGCTTCGTTACTTCAACCCGATCGGAGCGCATAAGAGCGGCCTTATCGGAGAGGATCCGAAGGGCATCCCGAACAACCTGCTTCCGTATGTCGCACAGGTTGCCATCGGAAAACTCGAGTGCATCGGCGTTTTCGGTGATGACTACGATACTCCGGACGGAACTGGTGTCCGCGATTACATCCATGTTGTTGACCTGGCACGCGGCCATGTAAAAGCTATCCAGAAACTGGCTGACAACGAGGGCGTTTCCATTTACAACCTCGGAACCGGCAAAGGCTACAGCGTACTCGATGTGATCCACGCATTCGAGAAAGCATGCGGCCATCCGCTGAAATACGAAATCAAACCGCGCCGTGACGGTGATATCGCAACCTGCTACTCCAAATGCGACAAAGCAAAAGAGGAGCTTGGCTGGGAGGCTGAGTACGGCATCGAGGAGATGTGTGCCGATTCCTGGAACTGGCAGCAGAAGAATCCGAACGGATATAACGACTAATGTAATGTGAGTGTTATCTGGCGGTCCGCCGATACTTGAAAGAGTGTCGACGGGCCGTTTTTGTATAGATAAATTCAGTCTTTTTTCACAAAGTCCGGCTTGCTAATTAAGAGGGAATCCGATATAATGTAAGAGTTAAAGTGTCCGTAAAAAAAGAGGGGCGGTTTGACATACAAGGAGGAAAAGCATGGACGATAGAAAAAATCAGAACCGGGAACCAGAAAACGGCTCCGGGAGAGGACCGAAAAACAGACAGACGATACTCATTATCCTGATCTGCCTCCTCGTCAGCCTGATGGTGATGGGACTTCTGAACAATGCCCTTGGGGGAATTACTTCCGAGGATCTTGACTATAGCAAATTCCTGGACATGGTAAACAACGATGAAGTGCAGGAAGTTGTCTTGAAATCGGGAACACTGACCGTAACGCCGAAAGACCAGAAATCGGAGGGAATCACCTATCAGGTAACGATGATGGGAGATGAGCAGGAGCTGGTCGATCTGTTACAGGAGAAAGGCATTACGTACCACAAAGATCCGCCGGATTCTACCGGAACGATCATTTACACATTGCTGACCGTCATTCTGCCGGTTGTGATGCTTGTCGCTGTCATGGTATGGGTGATGCGCAGCATGAACAAAGGCGGCGGAGTCATGGGCGTAGGAAAGAGCAGAGCAAAGGCCTACGTACAGAAAGAAACCGGCGTGACATTCCGCGATGTTGCGGGACAGGACGAGGCAAAAGAATCGCTCCAGGAGGTTGTGGATTTCCTGCATAACCCTGGAAAATACACGACAATCGGTGCAAAACTTCCGAAAGGAGCGCTTCTTGTAGGCCCTCCTGGAACTGGTAAGACAATGCTTGCCAAAGCAGTAGCTGGTGAAGCAGATGTTCCGTTCTTCTCCATCTGTCTCTTATACACATC
>ENA-OZFE01000925-OZFE01000925.1-human-gut-metagenome-genome-assembly--contig:-NODE-925-length-10169-cov-7.189836_pt1 | contig 10169 bp, 3 predicted proteins | sample MGYA00245077_ERZ653627 | MGnify/ENA primary metagenome ERZ653627 (study PRJEB26926, sample SAMN06165121) | human gut metagenome | biome: ENVO:00009003; feature: ENVO:2100002; material: ENVO:00002003...
GTGATGCTGCTTATCCTTTGTGTGCTTCCGGCAGGAATGAGCCGTTCGGCATGGTTGGCGGCAGGAGTTTCCTGTCTGTGTGTATATGCTTGGCATATGGATTGGACGGATAAGTTCAGATTATTATGGCAGCAGCAAAGGCAGCGTGTGGTGATGGTAGTGGTCGGTGGATTCTGTGTCTTGCTATTGGCAGGCTATTTACTGTTTGTCTTGAAACCCGATTCTGCACGTGGCCGTCTTTTCATGTGGAAGATAACTTGTCGTGCCATTGCAGAAAAGCCGTTGACCGGATATGGGATTCATAATTTCGCAGTAGCCTATGGAAATGCGCAGGAAACTTATTTTGCAGCAGGTGATTATGAACCGTGGGAGGAACGTGTGGCGGGAAGTCCGGAATATGCATTCAATGAATATCTGCAGGCTGCGGTCGAACTGGGCATTCCTTTGGCGGTATGTCTATTGGTTGTGGTCGTGCTGTGTTTGTATAGGGGAGTCCGTAAAGGACGTTATGGTATCTGTGGGGCTATTCTTTCTTTGATGATATTCTCTTTTTCCTCCTATCCGCTACAACTTCCGGTATTTATCGTTACATTTGGAGGATTGCTTGTAGCGTGCTTGTCCGGTGCCGACCGTTGGCAATGGTTGGGGGTGGCTGTATCAGTAGGCATCATTGGCGGTTTTCGCCTGAAGAATGACTTGCAAGTGGAGCAGGCTTGCCGGGAGTGGATGAATGCGCGTGTGCTGTATAATGCAGGTGCGTATCAATCGGCAGAGAAAGAGTACGGGCGCCTTTATCCTCTGTTGAGAGACCGGGCATCTTTCTTGTTCGAATATGGGCATGGATTGCACAAGCAGCAGCAGTTCAGTAAATCCAACCGTATTTTGAAAGAAGCTTTACTGCGTAGTTGTGACCCCATGATACTGAATGTGATAGGCAAGAACTATCAGCAGATGGGTGACTGCTTGTCAGCGGAAGACTGGTTTATCCGTTCCACCCATCGTTTGCCGGGACGTATTTATCCCTATTATCTGCTTGCGAAGCTTTATGCGGAACCAAGCTTCAGGCAACCGGACAAGTTTGAAAAAATGAAGCGGATGGTATTGACGAAAGAGCCGAAAGTGCATTCTACGGCAATACGACAGATGAGGGAGGAAATAAAAAAGATTCAGCTTATTTTTGTCCATATCAAAAAAGATGAATAAAAACGGAAAGTGTTAATAATGAGCGAACTAATTGCTAAAGTGCTATGAAAAAAGTGTCCACATGCAAATATCGGTTCGTTTTTTTGAAACGATTAATTTTATCAATTTATAATTGAGTATGAATATGAAGACACAGAACTATCGATACCTGCTATGCATGGCCGTTGCCCTGCTTGCCGCCTGCTCCGATGCCGGAAAGGGAAAAGAGTCCGAGGAAGGGGTGGCAACCGTCCTGCCAAGTGAAAGCAATGAAGTGACCGTGAAAGTCCTGAAGCGGGCGACCTTTGAGCATGAACTGGTGAGCAACGGAAAAGTAACCGCCGGTGCCATGGCGGATTTGCGTTTTGAGACCACCGGTGTAGTGGCACACATCTACGTGAAGAACGGTGACCCGGTGCGCAAAGGGCAGAAACTTGCCGAACTGGATAAGTTCCGCCTGAAGAACAAGACCGCGCAGGCCAAGGATGCCTTGGAAAAAGCGGAACTTGAGTTGCAGGATGTATTGATAGGGCAAGGCTATCCGGTGGGGGATGCCTCCAAAGTACCTGCTGACATCATGAAGCTGGCCCGCGTGAGGAGCGGTTACGACCAGAGCCTCGCCCAGTATGAGCTTGCCGCGTATGAAGAGGAACACGCCACGCTGGTTGCGCCTTTTGACGGGGTAGTGGCGAACCTGTTCTCCAAACCGTTCAACGAGGCAAGTACCTCGGAAGCCTTCTGCTCCATTATCGGCACTCAAGGTATGGAGGTGGACTTCACGGTGCTGGAAAGCGAACTGCCGTTGATAAAGAGTGGCGACAAGGTGATTGTTACCCCTTATTCGGATGCCGGCTTTAGGCAGGAGGGGCGCATCACCCAAATCAATCCTCTGGTGGATGACAAGGGGATGGTTAAGGTGAAGGCTGCCGTCAATGGCAAGGGACGGCTGTTCAGTGGGATGAACGTGAGGGTGAACGTGCACCGCTCTCTGGGCGGACAGCTTGTAATCCCGAAGAGTGCCGTGGTGTTGCGTTCGGGCAAGCAGGTGGTGTTTACCCTGAAAGACGGAAAGGCGCAGTGGAACTATGTGCAGACCGGTCTGGAGAATGCGGAAAGCTATAGTATGGCCGACGATGCCCTGAAAGAAGGCGATACGGTCATTGTGACGGGAAATGTGAATCTGGCACATGAAGCATCGGTGAAGGTGGTTGATAGATAATGAGTGATAAGTGGTAATTCAAAATTCATAGTTCAATTGATAAAGTTTTTGATACAGCGGCCTATTGCCGTACTGATGGCATTTACAGCATGCTTCATTGTCGGGCTGGTGACTTACTTCACCTTGCCGGTATCCTTGCTGCCCGATATTGCCATCCCGGAAATTACAGTGCAGGTGTCGGCGCAGAATACCTCGGCGCGTGAATTAGAGAATACGGTGGTGAAACCTCTGCGGCAGCAGCTCATCCAGGTGGCGAAACTGAAGGACATGGACAGCGAGACGCGCGATGGTGCAGGCATCATCCGCCTGGGCTTCGACTTCGGTACGAATACCGACCTTGCCTTCATAGAAGTGAACGAGAAGATTGACGCCGCCATGAACTATCTGCCCAAGGATGCCGAACGCCCGAAGGTGATAAAGGCAAGTGCGACGGACATTCCTGTCTTCTACCTCAATCTGACCCTAAAAAGCGACAGTGCATACGGCAAGGTGGACGAACGCGCGTTTCTTGATTTGTGCGAGTTTGCCGAAAATGTCATAAAGCGTCGCATCGAGCAGTTGGCGGAAGTGGCAATGGTGGATGTCACGGGTTTGGTCGAACGCCAGTTACAGATTGTGCCCGACCCGGATAAGCTTGCTGTGTTGGGGCTCTCCATTGAAGACATAGAAAACGTGCTGGCGCAAAACAACGTGGAGCCGGGCAGCATGACTGTGCGCGACGGCTACTACGAATACAACATTAAGTTCTCCACCCTGCTGCGGACAGAGGAGGACGTGAAGGGCATCCTGCTGCGAAAGGAAGGACGTATCATCCGCCTGGGAGACTTCTGCCGGGTAGAGATTGTTCCTGCCAAGGAGAAAGGTGTCTCCATGAGCAATGGCAAGCGTGCCGTTACCCTTGCCGTCATCAAGCAGGCGGACGAGAATATGGAAGACATGAAGCTTGCCATCAACAGCACGATGGACTACTTCAAGAAAGTATATCCCGACATTGATTTTAGCATCAGCCGTAACCAGACGGAGTTGCTGGACTATACCATCTCCAATCTTCAGCAAAATTTGTCGTTGGGTTTCCTGTTCATCTGCATTGTGGCGGTACTCTTCTTGGGGGATGTCAAGTCGCCGTTCATCATCGGGTTGAGTATGGTGGTATCTATTGTCATCTGCTTCCTGTTCTTCTACTTGTTCAAGATGTCACTCAATATCATTTCTTTGTCGGGATTAATCCTGGCGTTGGGTATGATGATTGACAGCAGCATCATTGTGACGGAGAACATTTCGCAGTATCGCGAACGGGGCTATTCGTTGCGGCGGGCTTGCGTGACGGGAACGAGTGAGGTGATTACGCCCATGCTGAGTTCGTCGCTGACCACTATTGCCGTATTTGTGCCGCTGATATTCATGAGCGGCATTGCAGGGGCGTTGTTCTATGACCAGGCATTCTCTGTTACGGTGGGGCTGCTGGTTTCCTACTTCACGGGTATCATGCTGCTGCCGGTCCTCTATATGCTGGTCTACCGGACGGGGTTGCGCGGCAGGTCGTGGTTCTCCCGCATCCGCATCAACAATCCGTTGAAGGAACATACGCTGGACCGTTTTTATGATGCGGGCATCGACTGGGTATTTTCCCACAAGACGGTAAGTATCATATTCTGTGTGGTTTCTATTCCTCTTTGTGTCTTTCTGTTCTATTCCGTCGGCAAGGAGCGTATGCCGCAGATAGACCAGAATGAACTGATAGTCCACGTGGAATGGAACGAAAATATACATGTGGACGAGAACCGGCATCGTGTGAATGTGCTGTTCGGACAGTTGTTGGACAAGACTGTGGAACAGACGGCTGCCATAGGCCAGCAGGACTATCTGCTGAACCGTGAGCAGGCTCTCTCTTCTTCGGAGGCAGAATTGTATTTCAAGACTTCCTCGCCTGACGGGATTGCTCCCTTGCAGAAGCAGGCGGGCGAGTGGCTGACACGGGAATATCCGTTGGCGACAGTCTCCTTTTCTCCACCCGAAACCGTGTTCGAGAAGCTTTTCGTGACCGGGGAGGCCGATGTGGTGGCGGAACTTTATGCCCGCAATAAGGAGAAGGCGCCGGCGGCGGAAGAATTGCGCGGACTGGAACAACAGTTTGCGGAGCTTACGGGGACAGCGCCCGTAGGTATCGCTTTCGAGAACCAGCTTGACATAAGCATCCTGCAGGAAAAGCTGTTGCTCTATGACGTTTCGTATGACGAGCTTTACCGTACGCTGCGGACGGCATTCAAGGAGAACAGCGTAGCTATGCTCCATTCCTACCAGCAATACCTGCCTATCAGCATTGTGGGCGAGGAGCGGACAGTGAACGAGGTGCTGCAGCAGACATTGATACAGACCCGTCCGGACAGTAAGGGCGAAGTGGAGCATATTCCGCTTCGGGAGCTGGTAAAGGTGCGTCCGGCCGAGGACTTGAAGACGATTACGGCAGGACGCAACGGTGAATATATACCGTTCCGTTTCTATGAAGTGGACAATGCTCCGGAGTTGATGGAAAAGGTGAAGCGGGAGGCAGATGCCACGGGTGACTGGGATACGGCCTTCTCCGGCAGTTTCTTCTCCAACCGCCAGATGCTGGACGAGTTGGTGGTGATTCTTTTCATCTCTATCCTGCTGATGTATTTCATTCTTGCCGCCCAGTTCGAAAGCTTCGTGCAGCCGCTCATCGTGCTGCTGGAAATTCCGATAGATGTGGCGTTTGCCCTGCTTCTGTTGTGGATATGCGGGCATACCTTGAACCTGATGTCCGCCATCGGACTGATTGTGACATGCGGTATCATCATCAACGACTCCATCCTGAAGCTGGATGCCATCAACGAATTGCGGAAAGGAGGGATGCCGTTGCTCGAGGCCATCCACGAGGCGGGACGGAGAAGGCTCCGGCCCATCATCATGACATCGCTCACCACGATATTTGCCATGGTTCCGCTGCTGTTCTCGTTCGACATGGGCTCGGAGCTGCAGAAGCCGCTTTCCATAGCGATGATTGGGGCGATGTTCGTGGGGACACTGGTCAGTCTGTTCATCATCCCGTTGATATATTGGTTTATTTATAGAAAAGAAAGAGCATGAAGAAATTAAGTCTTATACTTTTGTTCAGTCTGGGAGCCCTTTCCGCTTTTGCCCAACAGCGGATAACGCTCGATTTGCAGCAGACCATTGCCCTGGCGAATGACAGTTCGCTGGAAGCCTTCCGCACCAAGAACATGTATCTGGCCGGTTATTGGGAATACCGCACCTATAAGGCAAACCGCCTTCCCAGCCTGACGCTGAACATGACTCCGGCACAGTACAACCGCGATATCACCAAGCGTTACGACTCCGAACAGGACCTTGACATCTATCGCAGCCAGCAATCCTTCTATGCATACGGCAATCTTGCCGTCAGACAGAATTTCGACTTGACGGGCGGTACGTTCTATCTGGATACGGAGCTGGGCTATATGCGGAGCTTCGGTGGAAACAAGTATACCCAGTTCACCAGTGTCCCGGTTCGTTTGGGCTACTCGCAGAGTCTGGTCGGTTACAATCCTTTCCGTTGGGAACGCAGGATTGAGCCGCTGAAGTACGAAAAGGTGAAGAAGGAGTATATTTACAATGCAGAGCGAGTATCCGAGCAGGCCACTACCTATTTCTTTGCGCTTGCCATGGCACAGGCGGAATATGACTTGGCCAAGGACAATGCCGTCTCCACCGATACCCTCTACCGCATCGGCATGCAGCGCCTGAAGATAGCCGCCATCAGCCGTGCCGACCTGCTGACGCTGAAACTCGACGTGGTGAACGCCCGCAATACCTTGCAGAATGCCGCCAGCGCCTTGAAGCGCGCCATGTTCTCGTTGGCATCTTTCCTGAATATGGAGAAGAACACGGATATCAGGGTGTCGCTTCCGGGACGTCCGAGGGCGCTGACCATACCGGTTGATGAGGCTTTGCTGGCCGCTCAAGCCAACAATCCGGAATTTCTGGGGCTTCGTCAGGAAGTGCTGGAAGCCGAGCAGACAGTAGACAAGACGAAGAAGGAATCGCGCTTCAACGCCAGCATCAACGCCAGCGTCGGCTTCAACCAGGTGGCGGAGAAATTCGGTGAAGCATACAGGCATCCCATGCAGCAGGAGATGGTGTCGGTCAGTGTCTCCATTCCACTGGTGGACTGGGGCGTGAGGAAAGGCAAATACAACATGGCGAGGAACAATCTGAACGTGGTGAAGACTTCTGCCAGGCAAAGTGAAATCAGCATTGAGGAGGAGGTTATCATGACCGTCAGCGACTTCAACGTCCAGCAAGCCCTCGTCGCCAGTGCCGAAGAGGCCCTCGACCTTGCCATCCTGGCGTATAACGAAACCCGCCAGCGCTTCATTATCGGCAAGGCAGACATCAACAGCCTGACCCTCTCGCTGAACCGCCAGCAGGAAGCGCAACGCAATTACATCTCCGCCTTGCAGGACTACTGGCTGAATTATTACAAGATACGGAAACTGACGTTGCACGACTTTGCCAGCGGATTTTCGCTGTCGGAAAAATTTGATTATAATAACTGATGAAACGAGTTTCTTCCTTCACCGTCATAGTGGCGTTTGTCTGCCTTGCTTTGGTAGGGGTGGCGTTGATACCGCTGCTCCCCGTCAAGCTGAATCCGTCACGCAGCCTGCCCGGCTTCACGGTGGGCTTCAGCATGCCTGGCACTTCGTCGCGGGTGGTGGAGATGGAAGTGACCAGCAAGCTGGAATCCATGCTGGCGCGTATCCGCGGAGTGAAGCGGCTGAACTCCACCTCGGGCAACGGCTACGGCAACATTACTGTGGAGCTGGACAAGCATGCCGATGTCGAGGCAGTCCGCTTCGAAGCTTCCACCATCATCCGGCAGACGTGGCCCCAATTGCCCGAAGGTGTCAGCTATCCCACCATTCACATGAAAGTGCCCGACGAGAACGCCTCACGCCCTTTCATGTCCTTCACACTGAATGCCCCTTCCACTCCGATATTGATTCAGCAGTATGCCGAGGAGCATATCAAGCCGCGGCTGGCAAATATTCCGGGTATCTATAAGGTGGAACTCAGCGGTGCCACGCCCATGGAGTGGAGACTGGAATATGACAGTGAACAGTTGCGCTTGCTGGGTGTGACCCTATCGGACATCAGCGAGGCAGTACAGCGGCATTACCGGAAGGAATTTCTGGGTACGCACAATGTGGATACAGGTAACGGTAGCCGGGAATGGATACGCCTGGCACTGGTGCCGGAGAGCAACTCCCTTGGTTTTAATCCTGCTGCCATCACCGTGACGGCTACCGACGGGAAACTGCTCCGCTTGGACGAACTGGTGTCGGCTGTCCGTATGGAGGAGGAGCCGCAAAGCTATTACCGCATCAATGGGCTGAATTCCGTCTATCTATCCATTACTGCGGAAGAAACTGCCAACCAGTTGCAACTGAACCGTGCCGTGATGGACGAGATGGAAGCTGTTCGGCAGGTACTTCCTGTCGGATATGAAGTGCATGCCAGCTATGATGCGACCGAGTACATACGGGAAGAACTGGACAAGATTTACTTCCGTACCGGTTTGACGGTACTCATCCTGCTTGTATTCGTATGGCTCATTACTCGTAAGTTGAAATATCTTTTTCTGATAGTTACCAGCCTGGCTGTAAATATAGCGGTGGCACTTATCTTCTACTACCTCTTCGGACTTGAGATGCAGCTTTATTCGCTGGCGGGTATCACTGTCTCGCTGAATCTGGTGATAGACAGCACCATTGTCATGACCGACCACATTCTGCATCGGCGTAATCTCAAGGCCTTCCTGTCGGTGTTGGCGGCAACCCTCACTACGATGGGTGCGCTTGTTATCATTTTCTTCCTTGACGAGAAGATACGGCTCAACCTGCAGGACTTTGCAGCGGTAGTGATCATCAATCTGGCTGTTTCCTTGATGGTGGCATTGTTCTTTGTTCCGTCGATGATTGAGAAGATAGGACTGGTGAGGCGGATTACGGGGAAGAAAAGGCGTCTTGTCTTGCCGGGGCTGACGCAAACATTCAAAACAAGGTTGGGACGGATTTTCAGACGTTTCCCCGTTTATTTCTCCTGCTGCTACTCTGCTCTCATCCGTTTTCTGTGCCGTTGGCGCTGGGCTGTATGCCTGCTGTTGCTGTTGGGTTTCGGTCTGCCCGTTTTTCTGTTGCCCGACAAACTGGAAGGAGGGGGAAAATGGGAAGCTGCTTACAATAAGGTATTCGGTTCGGATACCTATAAGGAGTCGGTGAAACCCGTTGTGGACAAGGCGCTGGGCGGCAGCTTGCGGCTTTTCATACAGAAGGTGTACGAAGGCAGTTACTTCACCCGTAATGAGGAGGTGGTGCTCTATGCCAACGCCAACCTTCCCAATGGCAGCACCCTCGAGCAGATGAACACTTTGATGAAACGTATGGAGACCTACCTCAGCCGGTTCAAGGAAATCAGGCAGTTTCATACTTCCATCTACAGCCCCCGGCGTGCCAGTATGCAGATTTATTTCAAGAAGGAAGCCCGGAACAGCGGTTTCCCCTATACACTGAAAGCCAATATGATAAGCAAGGCGCTGGAACTGGGAGGCGGCAGCTGGGGCATCTACGGATTGCAGGACCAGGGGTTCAGTAATGACGTCCGCGAGAGTGCCGGCTCCTACCGCATCAGGATGTACGGCTACAACTACGACGAACTCTATGAGTGGGCGGAGAAGCTGAAGGCCAAGCTGCTGACGCACCGGCGTATCAAGGAAGTGCTCATCAATTCGGAGTTCTCCTGGTGGAAGGATGACTATCGGGAATTCTACTTCAACCTGAACAAGGAGCGCATGGCGCAAGAGGGCATCGACGCGCAAGTGCTTTTCTCTGCGGTGCGCCCCATCTTCGGCAAGAATATGGAGATTGGTTCGGTAGCGACAGAGCAGGGGATGGAGAAAATCAAGCTCTCTTCCCGCCAGTCTGCCGAATATGACATCTGGGCGATGCAGTTCTTTCCCTATGGAGTAGGAAACGGCAAGCATTACAAGCTTTCCGAACTGACTACTGTGGAAAAGGGACAGATGCCGCAGGAGATTGCCAAAGAAAACCAGCAGTACCGCCTCTGCCTGCAATACGAATATATCGGCTCCAATGAGATGGGCAACAAGATACAGAAACGTGACCTGGAGGAGTTCAACAAACTGTTGCCGATGGGTTATACAGCCGAGTCGGACAGCAACAGTTGGTCATGGGGCGAGAAGGACAACCGCCAATACCTGCTTCTGCTGGTGGTGATAGCCATCATCTTCTTTACGACCAGCGTTCTGTTCAACTCCCTGAAGCAGCCGCTTGCCATCATCTTTGTGATTCCGGTTTCTTATATCGGGGTATTTCTTACTTTCTATTGGTTCCGGCTGAACTTCGACCAGGGCGGTTTTGCCTCGTTCGTCCTGCTGTGCGGCATCACGGTGAATGCCAGCATCTATGTCCTGAACGAGTGCAACAGCATCCGACGTCGTTTCCCCCGTCTTTCCGCTCTTCGTGCCTACGTCAAGGCGTGGAATGCGAAGGTCGTTCCTATTTTCCTCACGGTAGTTTCTACCATTCTGGGATTTATCCCTTTCATGATAGGTGAGGACAAGGAGGCTTTCTGGTTTCCATTGGCGGCGGGTACCATTGGCGGACTGGTGATGTCCGTCATCGGTATCTTCTTTTTCCTGCCGGTTTTTGTGCTGAAACAGCGTGAT
>ENA-OZFE01000936-OZFE01000936.1-human-gut-metagenome-genome-assembly--contig:-NODE-936-length-10107-cov-11.888778_pt1 | contig 10107 bp, 7 predicted proteins | sample MGYA00245077_ERZ653627 | MGnify/ENA primary metagenome ERZ653627 (study PRJEB26926, sample SAMN06165121) | human gut metagenome | biome: ENVO:00009003; feature: ENVO:2100002; material: ENVO:00002003...
GGCTGGAACTGATCGTGTTCTGCATCACCGGCATTGCAGTGCTGTTTTTGGCCGCACAGAAGGGTGCTCCCGCCAAGGATAAGCGCAGCTACACGCTGGTGTTCGTGCTGCTGATGCTCAGCAAGCTGGCTGCAGGCGGCTGGGCGGGCGACCTGTGCTCGGCACTGGTGTGGCCGGGCCTGCTTGCCATCGAGTACGGCCACGGCAGGCCCGTTCAGCGTCCGCTGCAGCTGGTGTGCATCTCGGAAGCGCTGCGCCTTTTGTTCTGGCTGCTGACGAAGTATGCGGGCATGAGCGCCCTTGCCTTCTGGACGAACATCATGTTCGTGCTGCTGGCCTGCGCCCGGGGCTGGGCAGCGCTTGTGCTGTATAAGACCCAGGAGGAGACCCTGTGACCCAGCGGCGCAAGTCCAAAAAAACGGAAGCGGAACCACGCCGTGTGAACCGGCGCACCTTTCTGGCGGGGGCCGGTGCTGCTGCCTGTGTGGGTGCGGGGCTGTGGCTGCGCAGAAAAAAGTTTTCCAAACAGGACAAAACGAAAGCGGAAAAACAGTCTGTTGAGAACCCTGCCCTGCCTGCAGGCGAGTGGCGGGCCGTATGGGTGAGCTACCTGGAATGGACAGCAATGGATTTTTCCTCGGCGGATAGCTTCCGCGCCGGGTGCGTGCAAATGCTGGAAAACTGCGCGGGCCTTGGGCTGAACACGGTGCTTGCGCAGGTGCGGCCCTTCGGAGATGCGCTTTACCGGAGCAGCCTCTTCCCGTGGAGCCACCTGTGCACCGGCGTGCAGGGGCAGGACCCGGGCTTTGACCCGCTGGACGTGCTGCTGACCGAGGCCCACGCCCGGGGGCTTTCGCTGGAGGCATGGGTCAACCCCTACCGGCTCAGGAGCTCGGTCTCCATGCCCCCCATCCTTGCAGAGAACAGCCTGCTGAACACCCACCCGGAGTGGGTCTGCACCGTGAACGAGGGGGCCTACCTGAACCCCGCCATTCCGGAGGCTGCCGACTATGTGGTACAGGGCGTGGCAGAGCTGGTACAGAATTACGCCGTGGACGGCATCCACTTTGACGACTACTTCTACCCCACCACCGATCCTTCCATTGACGCGGCGCAGTTTGCAGCCAGCGGGGAAACCGACCTGACTGCATGGCGGCGGGCCAACGTGACCCGGCTGGTCAAGGCCGCCCACGATGCCGTCAAGGCCGCCGACCCGACCCTGCGGTTCGGGGTCAGTCCCCAGGGCAATCCGGACAACGACCGGAACGAGCAGTACACCGATCTCTCCGTCTGGCTGACGGCCTCCGGTGCGGATGCCGTTGTGGATTACCTCTGCCCCCAGATCTACTGGGGCTACGGCTATACCCTCTCCTCCGGCAGCACCCGCTTTGCCTTTGAGAATATCACCGCCGAGTGGCTGGCCCTGCCCCGGGCAGAGAGCACGGCCCTCTATTTCGGGCTGGGAGCCTACCGGGTCGGTGTGGGAGACGGTGGAGCCAACGCCGACAGCGTCAGCCAGTGGTGCACCGGCAGCGCGCTGGCCCGGCAGGTGACCGACCTGCGCAGCGCCGGGGCCGGGGGCTGGGCGCTCTACCGCTATGGCTCCCTGTTCCGCTCCGACGAAAGCGGCCTTGCCGCCGCCGAACGTGCCGCTCTGACAGCATTGGACGGCTAAGACACAGAAAATCTCTTGTAAGCAGGAAAAAAATGCGGTATACTATGGTATCATGCAAAAATATCGCATTTTTCACCTGCTGTTTTTGAGGATAGAAAAACATGAGTAAAACAAAACGAATCCTTGCCTTTGCGCTGGCAGCTGTGCTGGCCGTTGTCGTCCTGAGCGGCTGCAAGAGCATTGCCCAAAAGGTGTTCGGGTCTTCCAACGAGGTGCAGGAGGATGACACCACCCAGTGGGCCGTGCTCAGCTCTGACCCGCTGATGCTCGATGGCATTGCCGATAGCACGGCCAAATACGCCACAGCCCGGGCCAACGGGGCGCTGAACATCGTGTTCAACGGCATCTGGAGCCGCAAGACCGAATACTTCACCGTGCCCAGCGGCCTGCTGAGCATTTACGGCTGCGGCACCACCGACGGCGGTGCCCAGAAGTTCAAGGTCTCCCTCTGGAAAAAGGTGGACGGCGGCGCGCAGTATGTGGACAACACCACCTTCTATTTCACCGCCGACGGCCAGAACTACCACTGCGACATCGGCAACCTTGACCCCAATGCAAGCTACCGCGTTACCATTTCCTACGATTCCAGCCGTTACTACCTCTACGGTCTGATGAAAGTGGAGGGCATCGGCTAAGATGAACACACAAACAAGACACTCTCTCATGCTGATGCTCTGCGCCTTTATCTGGGGCACGGCGTTTGTGGCCCAGAGCGCAGGCTCCGGCATGGGGGCTTATTCCTTTCTGGCCGGGCGCAGCTGGCTGGCGGTGCTGGTGCTGCTGCCCACCGTCCGCGCCTTTGATGCCCTCCACCGCAGGCACGGCGCAGCCTATGGCTGGCCCAAAGCCCCTGCCGACCGCAGACATCTGCTGACGGCGGGGCTTTGCTGCGGCACTTTGCTGTTTGCGGCCTCCGCTGCCCAGCAGATCGGCATCACGCTCAACCCTTCTACGGCCAAGGCCGGTTTCCTGACCGCCATGTATGTGGTGCTGGTGCCGGTATTCGGGCTGTTTCTGGGGCGGCGGGGCAGTGCCCGGCTCTGGCTGAGCATGGTCATCGCCGTGGGCGGGCTCTATCTGCTCTGCATGAAAAACGGCTTTGGCGGCATTGAGGCCAGCGATTGGATCCTGCTTTCCTGCGCCGTGCTGTTCAGCTTTCAGATTATGACGGTGGACCACTTTGCCCCGCAGGTGGACGGTGTCCGCCTGAGCCTGCTGCAGTTCTTTGTGGTGGCCGTAGAGAGCACTGCTGCCGCCTTGCTGTTCGAGAATCCCACCCTGGCCGAGTTCGGGGCCAACTGGCTCCCGCTGGCCTACTGCGGCGTGATGTCCAGCGGCGTGGCCTACACCCTGCAGATCCTGGGCCAGCGGGACGTAAACCCCGCCATTGCAAGCCTTATCATGTGTCTGGAAAGCGTGTTCAGCGCGCTGGGCGGCTGGCTGCTGCTCCACCAGAGCCTTTCCATGCGGGAGGTCTTTGGCTGCACCCTCATCTTTGCAGCGGTGGTCCTGGCCCAGCTTCCCGTGGAGGACTGGCTGAAATGCCGCAGCGCAAGCCGGAAGTGACCCGGCGCACCGCCGCAGGCATTCCCTATGAGCTGACCCGCAAAAAGGTCAAGCGGCTCAACCTGCACATCCGGCGGGACGGCACCGTGGCCGTGAGCATCCCGTGGTCCTACACGGTGGGCTTTGCCGATGCCTTTGTGACAGAGCAGGCCCAGTGGATCCGGGAGGCGGTCTCCCGCCAGCTGCGGCGGAACGCCCGGAATGACCAGCCCCTGCCCTCCCAGGCGGAGGCCCTGGCCTGTTTTACCGCCATGAGCGACAAGGTCTACCCGGCCTTTGCCGGGGTGCTGGGCGGGCAGAAGCCCACCATCAGGGTGCGGGACATGACCAGCAGGTGGGGCGTATGCTACATGAAACGGCGGCAGATCACTTTTGCATTGCAGCTCTACAATATGCCGCCCGCCGCACAGATCTATGTGGTGGTGCACGAGTACTGCCACTTCCTGCAGCCCAACCACAGCCCGGCCTTCTGGGCCGAGGTGGAAAAGCTGCTGCCGGACTGGAAAGAACGGCGGGCTTTATTGAAATAACCTCTCCACCGCCTATGGCGGCACCTCCCCTGGTAGGGGTGGCAAGTCAGGCACCACTGTTTTCTTGGCTCTCCTATCAGGAGAGCTGCAAAGCGAAGCTGAGAGGTTTTGCCCTGAAGTATATAAAAACTATTAGGAGTGTGTACCTTTCGTGGAAAGTGAAAAAAAGACCTCCGGCGGCGACAAATATTCAAAGCTGGCCGGAAACACCATTATCTTTGCCATTTCGAGCTTTTCGTCTAAGCTGCTGACCCTTTTGGTGCAGCCGTTCCTGACCTACGCCATGGCCGAGATCGCCGATCTGGGCCTGGCGAAGATCCTGAGCCAGTATGCAAACCTGCTCATCCCCTTTGTCTCGATGGGCATGTCCAACGCCATCATCCGCTTTGGCCTGGACAAGGGCAACAGCGAAAAGCAGGTGTTCACCAACGGCCTGCTGACCATTCTGGGGGGCTTCGGCATCCTGATTCTCTGCTGGCCTGTGGCGCAGTTCCTGCCCGATATGGCACAGTACGGTTTCCTCATCTACATCTACGTCCTGATGAGCTGCCTGCGCACCCTCTGCACCCAGTTCGTGCGCAGCCGCCAGTGGAACAAGCTGGTGGCCGTGGACGGCGTGCTGTGCACCGTGGCCACCATGGCGTTCTATGTGCTGTACCTGGTGGGCTTCAAGTGGGGTGCCAACGGCTACCTGCTGGCCATCATCAGCGGTGACCTGGTCAGCGTGCTCTTCCTCTGCATCACCGGCAGGCTGTGGAACTATGTGGAGCTCAAGGGCCTGAACCGGGATCTCTGGCAGCAGATGCTCCGCTTTTCCCTGCCCATGATCCCGGCCCAGATCAGCTTCTGGGTCATCAACGCATCGGACCTGTTCTTCGTGCGCGAGATGTGCGGCGGGCTGGACGGCCACAGCGGTGACGCTTGGAGCGGCCTGCTTTCCACCGGCTACTTCCTGCCCACCATCCTGACCACGCTGGGCCTGATCTTCTACGATGCCTGGCAGCTCTCCGCCGTGACCGAGGAGGAGGGCCGCGCCCGGTTCTTTACCAAGATCTTCCGCACCTATTCCTCGGTGCTGTTCTGCTGTGCGGCGGGCATCATCTGGCTCTGCCGCCCGGTCATGCACGTGATGAAAGCCAACTACTACTACGCCTGGCACTTTGTGCCCTTCCTGACGCTGGCTTCCACCTGCAGCTGCTTCAACCAGTTCCTCAACAGCGCATACGTTGTCAACAAAAAGTCCACCCACAGCCTGTGGACCATGCTGGCCGGTGCCGTGAGCAACTGCATTATGAACTACTTCTTCATCAAGTGGTGGGGGCCCATCGGCGCAACGGTGGCTTCCTTCTTCGGTCTGGGCATCGTGTTCGTGCTGCGCGCGCTGGATGCCCACAACATGATTGGTATGTCCATCCACCCGGGCCGGGTGGTGGTGAACTTCGGCGTGCTGGCGGGCGAAGCCCTGCTCCTGCTGGCCGAGCCTCCGCTCTACGGCTTGTGGACAGGCCTCCTGACCGCCGTCATCATCCTGTTCAACTTTGCAGGTGTCTGGGCCATGGCCCGGATGCTCCTGCCCAAGCTCCTGGGCCGCCGGGGCAGGGCTCTGGTGAGTACAGTAGACAACTGGATCAAAAAGTAAGCAAAAAAACGACCCTCTCCGGGAATTGCAATGCAATGCGGAGAGGGTCGTTTTCTCTTAATATTCCAACTTATACGCCAAAGAACTCCTTGGCAATATCGGCACTCTGCTTGGCATCCTTGGCGTACCAGTCGGCACCGATCTTTTTTGCATATTCGGGGGTCAGCACAGCGCCGCCCACCATGATCTTACAGTCCAGTTTGGCATCGTGCAGGGCCCGGATGGTCTCCTCCATGCTCTTGAGGGTGGTGGTCATCAGGGCAGAAAGCCCCACCAGATGCACATCCTTCTCCCGGACGGTATTCACGACCGTTTCCACCGGCACGTCACGGCCCAGGTCGATGACCTCAAAGCCATAATTCTCCAGGATGACCCGGACGATGTTCTTGCCGATGTCGTGGACATCGCCCTTGACGGTGGCAATGACGATGCGTCCCTTGCTGGCGCTGCCCTCGCCCTTTTGGGCAATGGCGGTCTTGATCTCCTCAAAAGCCCCCTGCGCGGCAGTGGCCGCCTGCAGCAGCTGCGGCAGGAAGAGGGTGCCCTTTTCATACTTTGCGCCCACGATATCCAGCGCCGGAATGAGGGCTTCGTCCACCAGCTCCAGCGGCTCCTTTTCCTCCAGCAGCGCCCGGGTGCGGGCAGCTGCCTCGCCCTTCAGACCCTTTTCCACCGCCTTCATCAAGGAGGCATAGGGACCGGCGGCCTCCGGTATTTCGCCTGCTGCCGGGGCGATCCGGGCATTCTGCACGGCCTGCACCAGTACGGCAGAAGCGGGCACCCGGTTGGCATACCGCTCAATGTACTTCGTGCTCTGCCGGTCCCGGTTGGTCAGAACGTTGTAAGCGTAGACCGCCGCCATCATCTCCTCGCTGGAGGGGTTCATAATGGCAAGGTCAAGCCCGGCATACATGGCCATGGTGAGGAAGGTGGTGTTCAGGTAGGAGCGGCAGGGCAGGCCAAAGCTGATGTTGGACACGCCCAGAATGGTGCGCACCCCCAGCTCCTCCTTGCAGGCGTAAAGGGCCTGCACCGTAGCAAGCACATCCTCCTGCTGGGCACTGGCCGTCAGGGTCAGGCAGTCGATAAAGATGTCCTCCTGCGGGATGCCTGCCGCCAGTGCCGCGTCCCGGATGCGGCGGGCAATGGCCACGCGGTCCTCGGCTTTGGGCAGGATGCCCCGCTCGTCAATGGCAAGGCCGACCACCGCCGCGCCGTACTTTTTGCACAGGGGCAGAATGGTGTTCAGCTTTTCCTCCTCGCCGTTCACCGAGTTGACGATGGGCTTGCCGTTGTAGACCCGCAGGCCCCGTTCCAGTGCCTCGGCATGGGAGGAATCCAGCTGCAACGGCAGGCTGACCACGCTCTGCAGGGCCTTGACCACCTGCTCCATCAGGGCAGGCTCATCCACGCCGGGCGCACCTACGTTCACATCCAGGATCTGGGCCCCGGCCTCGGTCTGGCTCACGGCCTGTTCCAGCACATAGTTCATATCCCCTTCCCGCAGGGCCTGCTGGAACCGCTTTTTGCCGGTGGGATTGATGCGCTCACCCACCACCGTGATGCCGTCCACATTCACGCAGTCCATGGGGCTGCACACCACCGACTTCATGGGGTGGTCAGGGCGGCCCGGCCTGCAATCGGCAAACACGCCGTTCAGCAGCTGGATGAACTCCGGGGTGGTGCCGCAGCAGCCGCCTGCAGCAAACAGGCCCAGTTCCCGGTAGGGCTTCATCTGCATGGCGTAGAGCTGCGGGGTGATATCGTAGCCCGAGCCATCAGCGCGGGGCAGGCCCGCGTTGGGCTTGACGAACACCGGGAAGCTGCCGGGCAGGGCCTCGGTCAGCCGCTTTGCCATGGGGAAGATCTCCTTGGGGCCAAGAGAGCAGTTGATGCCCACGGCATCGGCCCCTAAACCCCGGGCGGTGGCGGCAAAGCTCTCGACCGTGCAGCCGGTAAAGGTGCGGCCGCCTGCTTCAAAGCTCATGCTGGCCAGCACGGGCAGGCTGCTGTTCTCCTTGACGGCCAGCAGGGCGGCCTTCAGCTCATACAGATCGGTAAAGGTCTCAAGGAACACGAGGTCAGCCCCGGCGGCCACGCCTGCCCGGACGATGCGGCCATACTCTACCACGGCATCCTCAAACGCAAGGGTGCCGTTGGGTTCCAGCAGTTCCCCCAGCGGGCCCACATCCAGCGCAGCCAATGCACCGTAAGGGGCACAGGCCCGTTTGCAGTTGGCAATGCCCGCCGCAATAATCTCCTCCAGCGTGTACTCGCTGCCCGCCAGCTTGTGGGCGGAAGCGCCAAAGGTATTGGCATTGATGATGCGGCTGCCTGCGGCGGCGTACCGGGCATGGATGCTCTCGATGAGCGCCGGGTCGGTGATGTTCAGCTCCTCGGGGCGGGCCCCCAGTTTCAGGCCCGCAGCCTGCAGCATGGTGCCCATGCCGCCATCCAGCAGGATGGTATTGGGCCGGTCAAACAGTTCATTCGCTTGCACAGGTGATCCCCCTCTTTCTATATTCGCACCGGGTGCGGAGCACGCAGTGCCCGCATCCTGCCAGATGCCCCCGGACCGGGTGATCGCTGACCCCCAGAATGGCCGTGATGCTCTTGCGGGGGGTCATCAGGTTGTTTTCCGTAACACAGAGCCCGGCGCGGCGGGCGGTGTCCAGCGCGGCTGCCAACAGCGGCTGCACGGCAAGGGGCCAGTCCCCGTAGCCCGGGGAATAGCGTCCCGTCAGATACTTTCCCTGCCGGGCAGCCCACTGGCGCAGCTCAGCCTCAGCGGCCTCCGCAGCCTGTTCGGCCAGCGCGGAGCCCAGCGCATCCGATGCCACACCGGCGGCGATATCGCCCACACCGGCCCGGCGGATCTGGGCATCCACACCTGGGCCAAGCGTTACAGCCAGCAGCAGGGCGGCGGTGCAGCCTTCCAGATGCTTTGCCACATCTTCCCCCGCCAGAATGCCCGCCGCTGTCAGGCTGTCGGGGTCGGCCTCCAGCCAGACTGCCCGGGGCGTGGCCGCCGCCAGCAGCGGCACGGCGCATTTTTCCAGCAGCGCCTGGGTGGCCGCGTCCGCGCCGCCCCGGGCTCCAAAGTACCGCGCCGCCTGTGCAAGGTCGATGCCCTCCGGCTTTTCCAGCCGCAGCGGCATACTTGGCCCAATGCTCATCTGCCCGCCCTCCTTTACAAGAATAAAGAATAGACTTAGTATACAGCACCGGGGGCCAGCCGTCAACGATTTCAAAATTTCCAACTTTTTTGCAATAAACCTATTGACAATCTGGGTAAATAGGGATATAATCCAGACAACAAATCCACCAACCTAGTGGGAAATTGAAATCAAGTTTCCCGGGGTCGTAGAGGATTGGGAAAATCGTTGAAAGGAGGGCACCAAAATGACGCTGATCTGGAAAAACCTGCTCCACGCGAACTTCCGTTGTGGGCGAATGTACACCACCCGGGCAGAATATGGGACCGAGCGCTGTGCATTGCCCTCTGCAGACCGAATGTGTGTGCGAATGTGATGGCAAAGCTGCCAAAGCGCTAAACCCGAATTTTGCCCGGTGCACTGAAATGGTGTCAGTGACCGGGATTTTTTATGCGTCAGAATTATACTTTAAGTACAGATAGAGAGGTTAATTACTATGTCTAACTATAAATTTGAGACCCTGCAGCTTCACGTTGGCCAGGAGCAGGCCGATCCCGCAACCGATTCCCGCGCCGTGCCCATCTACCAGACTACTTCCTATGTGTTCCGCAACAGCCAGCACGCCGCTGACCGTTTCGGTCTGGCCGATGCGGGCAACATCTACGGCCGCCTGACCAACTCCACGCAGGATGTGTTCGAGAAGCGCATCGCTGCTCTGGAGGGCGGCGTGGCTGCTCTGGCAACCGCCTCCGGTGCTGCTGCCATCACCTACACCATCGAAGCACTGGCACAGGCCGGTGACCACATCGTGGCACAAAAGACCATCTACGGCGGCAGCTACAACCTGCTGGAGCACACCCTGACCCAGTTCGGCGTGACCACCACCTTTGTCAACGCCCATGACCTGGCCGAGGTGGAGAACGCCATCCAGCCCAACACCAAGGCGGTCTATCTGGAGACTCTGGGCAACCCCAACAGTGATATCCCCGATATCGACGCCATCGCAGCCATTGCTCACAAGCACGGCCTGCCGCTGGTCATTGATAACACGTTTGGCACCCCGTACCTGATCCGTCCCATTGAGCACGGCGCGGACATCGTGGTCCATTCCGCTACCAAGTTTATCGGCGGCCACGGCACCACCCTGGGCGGTATCATCGTGGACAGTGGCAAGTTCGACTGGAAAGCCAGCGGCAAGTATGCGAACATTGCGGCACCCAACCCCAGCTACCACGGTGTTTCCTTTGCTGAGGCGGCCGGCCCCGCTGCATTTGTGACTTATATCCGCGCCATCCTGCTGCGCGATACCGGCGCTACCATCTCTCCGTTCAACGCGTTCCTGCTGCTGCAGGGCACCGAGACTCTGAGCCTGCGCATTGAGCGCCATGTGGAGAACACCAAAAAAGTCGTGGAGTTCCTGGCAAATCATCCGCAGGTCGAGAAAGTCAACCACCCCTCTCTGCCCGATCACCCGGATCACGCCCTGTATGAGAAGTATTTCCCCAACGGCGGCGCTTCCATTTTCACCTTTAATATTAAGGG
>ENA-OZFE01000944-OZFE01000944.1-human-gut-metagenome-genome-assembly--contig:-NODE-944-length-10024-cov-12.198315_pt1 | contig 10024 bp, 8 predicted proteins | sample MGYA00245077_ERZ653627 | MGnify/ENA primary metagenome ERZ653627 (study PRJEB26926, sample SAMN06165121) | human gut metagenome | biome: ENVO:00009003; feature: ENVO:2100002; material: ENVO:00002003...
AGGACAGCACACGGGCGGTAAAGGTGGAGCAGTTGCCGCCGCCGTGGTCGGCGTGGACCAGCAGGCACATATCCAGCAGTTTGGCTTCCTCGTGGGTGAACTTCTGGTCCGGGCGGTAGGTGCTCAGGATGTGCTCCGCGGTGCTCTGGCCGGGCTTGGGCATGTGGAAGAACATACTCTGCTTGTCATAATAGCGGCGCTTCATCTGATAAGCGTTCACCATCATGGTGGGCATACTGGCAATCAGATTGATGCTCTGGTTCAGGATATTCTCCAGCGTCAGATCCTCGGCATGCTCGTCATAGGAATACAGGCCCAGCACGCACCGCTGCATCTTGTTCATAATATTGGGCGAAGGAGCATTCATGGTATCCATAAAGCCATCGGGCAGGGCGCGGTGCTCTGCCAGCAGCTCACAGAAATCGTCCAGCTGCTCCTGGGTGGGCAAGCTGCCGAACAGCAGCAGCCAGATGACCTCTTCAAACACAAAGCGGTCATTGCGGTAAGCCTCATTCACGATCTCGTTGATGTCCACGCCGCGGTAAATCAGACGGCCCGGAATGGGAATGACATGCCCCTCCTGATCCTTTTTGTAGCCCACAACGTCACAGACATTGGTCAGGCCTGCCAGCACACCGGTGCCATCCGGGTTGCGCAGGCCGCGCTTGACACCGAGACGCTCACTCGTCTCCGGGTCGATGTAGTTGTTTGCCAGATACTCTTCACACAGCGTCCGCATGGTCTGCGGGTCCAGCGACGCTACTTCTGCATGGGTATAGTTCATGCGCGAATTTCCCCTTTCTCTTATTTCTCTCTTATATACTTTCCGGCCATCCACCATGATGGCACACCCTTATGATAGCGCTTTTGTGAAGTAAATTCAAGTCTTGGATGAAATGTGCGCTTTTTCACCCCGCCGGGCTGGTACACTATGCCCAGAAAAATGCCTGTCCGGGAGGGAAAACTACGATGAAAAAGACATTCTTTCTCCTTTGCGCCCTGCTGCTGGTGCTGGGCACACTCCTGCCGATCGCCGGTTACCGGCTGACACTGGCGGTGTTCGGCCCGGCACAGGGGGCTCCTTCTGCTCCTCTGCCGGGCACTGCGGCTTCGGAATCCGCCCCGGACAGCGCCGCCGTGCCGCCCTCCGATCAGGACAGCGAGAGCTTTCTGCTGGCCGACCAGAGCGCCGGGGCCGTGGTCTCGGTACCCCGGCGGGAATATCTGATCGGTGCCGTGGCGGCGGAAATGCCCATCAGCTGGCCGGACGAGGCGCTCAAGGCGCAGGCCATCGCGGCCCACAGCTATGCCCTCTACTGCCGCGACCATGCCGCCGAACCTGCTTCCGGCTGGCTGAGCGTGGACCCCGTCCGGCGGCAGGGATACTTAACAGATGCAGTCCTCCGCAGCTACTGGGGCACCGCCTATGAGGAAAACTATGCCCGCCTCTCGGCGCTGGTGGACAGTGTGCTGACCGATGTGCTCTACTATGGCAGCGCCCCCGCCGGGACAAGCTACTTTGCCATCTCCAACGGCATGACCGAGGCCAGCGAAAACGTCTGGGGCACTGCCCTTCCCTATCTTGTGGCCGTGGACAGCTCCACCGACCTCAATGCGGACAACTACCTTTATACCGTCCAATTCACCAGCGAACAGATGCAGCAGACTCTCACCGGGCTGGGCCTTCTCCCTGACCCTGCCGCACCTGCCAGCTGGTTCGGAGAGGCCGCGCTTACCCCTTCGGGCTATGTAGCCTCCCTGCCCGTCTGTGGGCAAAGCGTCACTGGCCCGGCCCTGCGCAAGGCGCTGGGCCTGCGGAGCGCCTGCTTCACGGTGCAGTATCAGGAGGGCAGCTTTCTCCTCACCACCAAGGGCTATGGCCACGGTGTGGGGCTGAGCCAGTGGGGTGCCAAGGCGCTGGCCGAGCAGGGACAGAGCGCGGAGGAAATTCTGGCGCACTATTTCCCGGGGACAGAGCTGCGGAGGTGAACGGGCTCACCCTCTCCGTCATCGCTTACGCGATGCCACCTCCCCCAAAGTGGGAGGCCTTGGCAGTAAATGCAAGGTTTGCGGTTTTGTCAAGAGCCCTCCCTTTGGGAGAGCTGGACGCGAAGCGGCCTGAGAGGGTGAGGATGCTAACAAAAAAGGCAGCTGACTCAACGGCCAGCCGCCCAGAAGATCAATATTCAGCCAAACAGGCTCGTCCACCAATCCTGACTGCTACTTTCCTCGCCAGCAGCGGCTTCAGTCTCTGCCGCAGTTTCAGTTTCCGCGGCGGCTTCCTCCGCCTGCACAGCCTCTTCCAGAAGCTCCAGACCATCGTCATTGCCATCCTCGGTGATGTACCAGTAGCAGGACGCGCCGCCAATGGAGATGCTGGCGGCAGACAGCGGCACACGGCCGGAGGCAACCCCGTTGGAAGGATCGGAACAGTAGAACACGCCGTCGGTGTAGTCCGTCAGGAGCACGGCATGGGGTCTGGTGCGGTCGTACAGCACGATGCCCTCCGGATGCTCTGCCAGAATGGAGACCAGCGCTTCCGTCTTGGCCGCCTTGCCCGATGGCAGGGTCGCATAACCCACATGCATATCGTTGTATGTAAAGCTGTGGGAGAGCCCACCCGACCAGGCCGTGCTCTTGATGCCGTTTTCGGTCACATCCACCCAGCTGTCCATCCCATCCAGATAAGCCCGGCGGCGAAGCATCATTGCGGCAGAGGCCAGGGTGCAGGTGCCGCCCCGGCTCTGTTTGAAGTAGAACCCAACATCAACGTTCAGGTCCACGGCCAGTGCCCCGGGGAGCAGCACGGCCATCAGGGCCATCGTTGCAAGCAGGGCAGCGAGAGTTTTCCGAAGTTTGCTTCCAAAGTGCTTGGCTGTTTCCACGTCAGTATCCTTTCTTCACAAAAGAGCGTTTCATTCACTGGTGTAAAGTATATCATCCTGTTACTCTTTTGTAAACAGTTTTGCAGCCATTTTCTCAATATTTACACGCTTTGGTCACAATTCAAGGGCAGATTGCACAACCGTGCAGTGAAGTGGTTGGTTATTTGCTACAAAAGTCCGGAAAAGTTTTTCATTGTGCTTTCCGCTTTTCTTCCCAACTGCCGGTTTCTTTTTCAACGCAATTATGGTATAATCTGCCCTGAAGTTGAATTTTCAGGAGCATCTATATATGAAAGCAACCATCGTCATCCCCAACATCAACGGCAAAGGCTGGCTCAAGGACTCCATCGAGTCGGTCTATGCCCAGACAGAGCAGGATTTTGAGCTCATCATCGTGGACAACGGTTCCACCGATGAAAGTCTGGAGCAGGCCCGCAGCTACTGCGGCCGCCCCAACTTCACCCTGATCGAAAACGGCACCAACACCGGCTTCTCCCACGCCGTGAATCAGGGCATTGCCCGGGCCAAGGGCGAGTATGTGGTCATGTTCAACAACGATGCCTTTGCCGAGCCGAACTGGCTGGCCGAACTCATCCGCACCGCCGAGACCGATCCCAAAATTTTTGCCGTGCAGAGCCTGATGCTCCGCCACTTTGAACGGGAGCTTGCCGACGATGCCGGTGATTACGTCACCTGGATGGGCTTTGCCTGCAAGACCGGCGACGGCCGCCGGGCCAGCCGCTACACCAAACAGAAGCGCATCTTCTCGGCCTGCGGCGGCGCGGCGCTCTACCGCAAGAGCATTCTGGAGGAGATCGGCACCTTTGACGAGAACTTCTTCGCCTACTTTGAGGATGTGGACCTGAGCTGGCGTGCCAACAACGCAGGTTACAAGTGTGTCCTCTGCCCCACCGCCAAATGCTACCACATCTGCGGTGCCAGCACCGGCGCGGTGAAGTACAACGCCTTCAAGAGCCAGCAGAGCGGCCGGAACAGCATCCTGCTCCCCCTCAAGAACGAGCCGCTGCTCATGCTCATCCTGAACTTTCTCCCGCTGGCGCTGGGCTATCTGCTCAAGTGCTACAAGTTCCACAAGCAGGGCTTTGGCGAAGCCTGGGACAAGGGAATGCACGAAGCCTTTGCCCTGCTCAAAGAGGGGCGGCTGGGCAAGCGCCCCTTCCGCCTGAAGGACCTGCCCAACTATATCCTCATGGAGCTGTGGATGATCTGGAACATGGTGCCCTACCTGTGGTATCGTCTGGTCGTGGTCAGGTTTGATCTGAAGTAATCTGGAAACAAAAACACCCCTGCGTGGAATGCTTCACACATTCCGTGCAGGGGTGTTCTGTCAGATTTCGGTTTTCGGTTATGCCGCCGGGCTCTCAGAGGAAGCCTCGGTGCTCTCCGCCGGGGTGCTCTCCGCCGCCTCTTCCACCGGGGCAGCCTCGTCAGCAACGGCGCTGGCGGCCACGCTGTCGGCGGCAGAATCGCCTGCGGTTGCAAGGATGGCATCGTTGACCTCACTCTCGGCCAGCGGGGCAGGCTCCGCGGCAGAGGCTGCACTGTCGGCAGATTCAGGCTTGGTCTCGCTGTCGGTCAGGCCGGTCAGGTACCAGCTGCCGCTCTGGCGGCTGAACAGGTAATCCATATACTTGGTGGGCGTGTCGGACGAGTTGTTCAGGATGCTGTCATCACTGCTCTGGGTGGGGATATAGCCCACGGTAACGTGGAGCAGGCCGTCCTTCTTGAACAGTCTGGTGACAGTAGCGCGGAAGGTGCCCACGCTGCCGGTGACGGGGATCTTATAGCACTGGGTCGTCTCATCGAACTCGACAGTCATGTCGTCCATCTCAAAGCTCTTGTGGGTCAGCTTGAAGCTGGGACCCACCAGCTTTGCCAGATAGGCATCCACATCCACCGAGGGCAGCAGCAGCTGTTCGGTGTCGGGGTCCGTGTTGTAGTTATCAAAGCTTCCCTGGGTCTCCTGGATGCTGTACACGCAGCCCCAGACGGCGGCTTCGCGCAGAGTCAGGTCATCGATGTTCTCGATGCCATCAAAGGGCAGCGGGTCAAACAGGACCAGACCTTCCAGCCGGTCCTCATATTCCGCTTTCTGCTGGGTGTCGTCAAACAGGGTGGCCACACCCTTCACACCGGCCCGCACGACCGTTACAATGCCCACCAGCGCCAGCACGGCGATCAGCAGGCCAAGGGTCTGCCGGGCGCGGCGGCGGTGGAGCCGGGCGTGTTCTTCCGGGGTCATATAGGTCTTCATATCCTTATCGTCTCCTAAATCAGGTCATCTTTTTGGGAAATACCAGCTTTCAGTATACCACAAACTGCCTGCCGGTGCAAAACCCGGGGCGTGGATTTTTTGTGAAAGCGCGATTTATTCCCACGTTTTCCAGATCTCGGGCTGGTAGCCCACGGTGGCCTTTTTGCCGTTGCGCACGATGGGCGTTTTGAAGAGCTGCTGATTCTCGAACAGCTTGTCCTCCTTCTGCCAATCCACCAGTGCATCCAGCAGGGCCAGCGTCTGCTTATCCTTTGCCGCCGGGTTCACCAGCTGCTCCCAGCCGCCCAGCGCGCGGGCCACGTTCTCAAACTCGCCCCGGCTCATCTCTTTTTCCTTCAGGTCGATCATCTGGAACTTGATGCCCCGCTCCTTGAAATAGCGCTGGGCCTTTTTGGTATCAAAGCACTTGCTGGTGCCAAAGATCTGAATGTTCATCGTTTTTCCTCCTGGATCCTGTGTGCTCTATTGTATCATATCTGCCGGAAAAAACCTAGGGATAATTCATCTTCTTTCCGTCCATACTTGCTTTATCACAAGCCGACCCTGAGATTGAACGAAGGGCGGGCCATTTCAGAAAGAGAGGAACTTCCCATGAAAGCATTCGTTGACCCCGATCTCTGCATCGGCTGCACCCAGTGCACCGGGATCTGCCCCGAGGTGTTCCAGATGACAGGCATCCTGGCCGTCGCTATGCCGGGCGAGCTGCCGCCCGACACCGTACCCACCGCCGTGGAAGCCGCACAGGCCTGCCCGGTGAGCGCCATCACCATCTCGGAGTAACACCTTCACCTGCCTTCCCAACATGGGAGGGCATTTTTGTTTTTTCTGCAAAAATCCCCCGCTGGTCCCCATTTTGTGTTATACTATAAATTGAGTTATAATGCAATGGAGGAGACTGACTATGCGTTTACTGGTCATTGACGGCAACAGCATTGCCAACCGTGCCTTTTACGGCATCAAGCTGCTGACCACCAAGGACGGCCGCTATACCAATGCCATCTTCGGCTTTTTGAATATTATGAATTCCCTGCTCCGGGAGTGTGAGCCCGACGAGGTGGCCGTGGCCTTCGATCTGAAGCACCCCACCTTCCGCCACGAAATGTACGACGGCTACAAGGGCACCCGCCACGCCATGCCGGACGAGCTGGCCCAGCAGATGCCCATCCTGAAAGAACTGCTCACCGACCTGGGCTACCGCCAGGTATCGGCAAAGGGCTGGGAGGCCGACGACATTCTGGGCACGCTGGCCGCTGCCTGCGAGGCCCGCAGGGACGACTGCTTTCTGGCCACGGGAGACCGCGACAGCCTGCAGCTGGTGAGCGAGACCACCACCGTGCTGCTGGCCACCAGCGCCATGGGCCGCAGCAAAACGGAGACCATGGATCTGGATGCCATCCACGAAAAGTACGGCATTGAGCCCAAGCAGCTCATCGAGGTGAAGAGCCTGATGGGCGACACCTCCGATAACATTCCGGGCGTGAAGGGCATCGGCGAAAAGACTGCCATGACCCTGGTCAAGAACTTCGGCACCCTGGACAGCGTGTACGACCATCTGGACAGCCCGATCATCAAGCCCCGTCAGCGGGAAAATCTGCTGGCCTGCCGGGAGGATGCCTACCTCAGCCACACGCTGGGCACCATCCGCACCGATGCCCCCATCGACACAGCGGAAGGGGCCTACAAGGTGACCGAGGGCAACAAGCCCGCCGCTGTCCGTCTGATGCAGGAGCTGGAGATTCAGACCCTCATCACCCGGTTCGGGCTGGACGGCATCGTACCGGAACAGGACCCCGACACCCTGCCGGAAGTGGACGCAGCCATTGCGTCCCTGCCCGCAGAGCCTTCCGGCCACTATCTGGTGGCCGCACGCCCTGCCGTTCTGGGCAAAAAGAGCGCGGTCGTGCAGCCAGAGGCCTGGTACGCCGTGCAGGACACCACCGTGTATCCCCTCTCCGAGGAGGATCTGGTCTCCCTGCTGGACGACCCCAAGGTGACGCTGGACGTATTCGATTCTGCCCCCCTCTACGCCAGAGCCATGGCCGCAGGCCGCTGGGGCAGCAGCATCGTCTGGGACGGCAAGCTGGCCGCCTACCTGCTGGACGCTTCTGCTTCCCACTATCTGCTCACCACCCTTGCCACCAGCTACCATGCAAGGTCAGCGTTCTCCTGTGAGGAGTACCCCGATGCCGGTTTCCTGGCAGACCTGTTCGCCAGAATGAAGGCGGAGATCACTGAAAATGGCGAGGACGCGCTCTACACCAACATTGAGTTCCCGCTGGCACAGGTGCTGGCCGATATGACCCGCACCGGCATCCTTGTAGACCGTGAAGGCATCGAAGCCTTCGGCGTGCAGCTGCGGCAGGAGCTGGACCAGGTGCTGACCCGCATTGAGATGGAGGCAGGCACCTCCGATTTCAACCCCAACAGCCCCAAACAGCTGGGCACCCTGCTCTTTGATACCATGGGCCTGCCCCACGGCAAAAAGACGAAGAACGGCTGGTCCACCGATGCCGAGACACTGGAAAAGCTGCGGGACATCCCGCTGGTGGAGGACATTCTCCAGTACCGTGCCTGCCAGAAGCTGAACTCCACCTATGTGGAGGGTCTGCTCAAGGTCATTGGCGAGGATGGCCGCATCCACACCCGTTTCAACCAGACCGAGGCCCGTACCGGGCGGCTCTCCTCTGACAATCCCAACCTGCAGAACATCCCCATCCGCACCGAGATGGGCAGCAAGCTCCGCGCCTACTTTGTGGCAAAGCCCGGCTGCGTGCTGGTGGATGCCGATTACAGCCAGATCGAACTGCGCATCCTGGCCCATGTCACCGGCGACGCACACATGCAGGAGGCGTTCCTCTCCGGTGCCGACATCCACCGCAGCACCGCAGCCAAGATCTACAACATCCGGCCTGAGGATGTCACGCCCCGCCTGCGCTCCAGCGCCAAGGCCATCAACTTTGGCATCATGTACGGCAAGGGCGCTTACAGCCTTTCCAAGGACATCGGCGTGAGCGTCAAGGAAGCAGAGGCCTTCCTGCAGACCTATCTGGCCACCTTCCCCAATATCGACGGTTATATGGAAAAGACCATTGCGGATGCCCGCCAGTGCGGCTACGTTTCCACCCTGTTCGGCCGTCGCCGCGCCCTGCCGGAGCTGAACAGCAACAACCACAACATCCGGGCCAGCGGCGAACGGATGGCCCGCAACACCCCCATTCAGGGCACGGCCGCTGATGTTATCAAGCTGGCCATGGTGCGTGTCTGGCGGCGGCTGCGGGACGAAAAGATGGAAAGCCGCCTGATCCTGACGGTCCACGATGAACTGATCGTGGAAGCCCCGGAAGCAGAGGCCGAAAAGGCCGCGCAGATCCTGCGGGAGGAAATGGAAGGCTGCGTGCACTACGCGGTGCCCCTGAGCACCGATGTGCATACTGGCAAAAACTGGCTGGAGGCCCACTGAACTATGATCGTTTTAGGAATCGAATCCACCTGCGACGAGACCGCCGCATCCCTTGTGGAGGATGGCCGTCGCCTGCTGAGCAATGTCATCTCCACCAGCGTCAAGGAGCAGGCTCTTTATGGCGGCGTGGTCCCTGAGATCGCCAGCCGCCGCCACTGCGAGTTCATCAGCGCCACGGTCAAAAAGGCTCTGCTGGACGCAGGCAAGACCATGGACGATGTGGACGCGGTGGCTGTCACCTTTGCCCCGGGCCTGATCGGCGCGGTGCTGGTGGGCGTGAACTTTGCCAAGGGGCTGGCCTATTCTGCCAACAAGCCGCTGGTTCCGGTGCATCACCTACGGGGCCACATTGCGGCCCTTTACCTGACCCATCCGGAGCTCAAACCGCCCTTCCTCTGTCTGGTGGCATCCGGCGGCCACAGCCATATCGTGGAGGTGCAGGACTATACCCACTACCACATTCTGGGCCACACCGTGGACGATGCCGCCGGTGAAGCCTTTGATAAGGTTGCCCGCACCCTGGGTCTGCCCTATCCCGGCGGCCCCAGCGTGGCAAATGCCGCCAAAACAGGCGACCCCAAGGCCTACCGCCTGCCGGTGCCCCATGTGGACGGCAAGTACAACGTCAGCTTCTCCGGCCTGAAAACCGCTGTGCTGAACGAGGTAAACAAGGCCCAGATGAAGAACGAGGAGATCAACGTGCCTGATCTGGCGGCAAGCTTTCAGGAGCGCATTGCGGGTATTCTGGCCGAAAAGCTGCTGCTGGCTGCTGCCGACACCGGGGCCAAGCAGGTCTGTCTGGCGGGCGGCGTGGCCGCCAACGGCCGCCTGCGTCAGCTGGTGAACGATGGTGCCCAGAAGTTGGGGGCCAAGGTCTACCTGCCGGAACTGAAATTCTGCGGCGACAACGGCGCAATGATCGCGGCGCAGGGCTACTACCAGTACATGGCGGGCCACACGGCAGGCCTTGATCTGAACGGTCTGCCCACCCTGCCCATCGACTACGAATAAACGAAGCAAAACCAAAGCTCCCGGAGCGGTGCGGCATTCAGTGCCACCGCTCCGGGAGCTTTTTGCCCTGCTGCGGGCGCACAACCAAAAAGGCACCCTCGCCTTTCAGCGAGAGTGCCTTTTGTTTCAAGAATAAGAATTCAAGAAAGAACGTTCAGAAGGGATCAAATTACTTGATCTCGACCTTAGCGCCAGCCTCTTCCAGCTTCTTCTTGATGTCCTCAGCCTCAGCCTTGGAAGCCTTCTCCTTGACAGCCTTGGGAGCGCCGTCAACGATAGCCTTTGCTTCCTTCAGGCCCAGACCGGTGATCTCCTTGACCAGCTTGATGACCTGCATCTTGGTAGCGCCAGCCTCAGCCAGGATGACGTCGA
>ENA-OZFE01000949-OZFE01000949.1-human-gut-metagenome-genome-assembly--contig:-NODE-949-length-9990-cov-5.228686_pt1 | contig 9990 bp, 11 predicted proteins | sample MGYA00245077_ERZ653627 | MGnify/ENA primary metagenome ERZ653627 (study PRJEB26926, sample SAMN06165121) | human gut metagenome | biome: ENVO:00009003; feature: ENVO:2100002; material: ENVO:00002003...
CTAGCTTCGTCGGCAGCGTCAGATGTGTATAAGAGACAGACTTGGATTAGCACCTTTCGGCTTAACGCTTTTACCCGAAATCACCGTTGTTACACTTAATGTAAATGCTCTTATCTACGGAGGAGAAACTGCCGTAGCTGCCTATGCGGTTATCTCTTATGTTGCTTACGTGATTCAAATGCTCATTCAAGGCGTTGCTGATGGCAGCCAGCCGCTCGTAAGCCAGTGCTACGGCGCAGGCAAACTGAAACTCGTCCAAAAAATTCGCAACACCAATTTTGTTGTAGCAATTTCGATTGGGCTTATTGGGCTAGGTGTTATGACCGCTCTGCGCTACCAAATCCCAAGCTGGTTTGGAGCCTCTGAAGCAGCAACTGAAATTGTCGCCTTCGCTCTTCCTGTCATTGCATTCGCCTACATGTTCTTCGGTTTAACCCACGTAAGCACTTCATACTTTTACGCAACCGACGACGCACGAGGTTCAAGTTTGTTGGTTTACGGAGAAGCGGCTCTGGTTGTTTTATACACCTGTGGTCTTGGTTTTGTTTATGGACTCACGGGAGTTTGGGGCGCTATCGGAATGACACAGATTACCCTTGCGTTTGTTGCTGCTGTTCTATTACGCAGACATTCCCACAAACGCCTTGGATTGACCTCGGCGCACAAAGGACATAAAGCTGCCACACATCGTCATATCGCTGCGGCAGGAAGATAACGCTACCGCATAAAGCATCCTTACAAAAAAGTGAGATGCGCAAAGACAACTGCAGTAAAAACGGCATAGAAGAGCAAACCGCGGAAGAGAATAGCTTACTCTTCCGCCAGGAAATCAAACGCATATTGCGCAGCAGCCATTGAGCCTTTAATCAAAACACTTTCGTCAACATTGTAAAAGCAGCTATGTTGGGGGTATTCTGCTCCCACCTCAGGGTTTCTTCCGCCAATAAAAACAAATACACCAGGAACAAGTCGTAAGTATTCGGAAAAATCCTCACCTGAAAGCGTTCCTTCATATTCAATGAGCGCGTCTTCGCCCAATATTCGCTTAATAGATTCCTGAGCTCGCAAGGCACATGCCTTATCGTTAATGAGAGCCGCATTGCCGGGCGTCCATTCAAACGTAGCTTTCGCCCCAAAGGTATTGGCAATGAAATTCACCATACGCTCCATTTTCCCCGCCAAAGAATCACGAAGCTTAGGATTAAAAGAACGAACAGTACCCGTTAAGTAAGCAGAACCCGCCATAACATTGCGGGCAACACCTGCGTGGAACTCGCCAATTGTTAAAACAACTGGTTCGAATGGCGAAACATCACGGCTTACAACGGCCTGCAAAGCCTCAATCATCGAAGCGCCAACAACAATAGCATCAACGCCCTTGTGAGGCATAGCACCATGAGCGCTCGCGCCGCTAATATCAACCCTAAACCAGTCAGTGTTAGCCATACGAGGCCCCACATCTGCGGAAATCTTTCCCGCAGGAACCTCACTCCAAATATGCGCACCATAGATGGTTTCAACGCCATCAAGAGCACCTGCTTTGATCATCTTGCGAGAGCCAATTGATATCTCTTCGGCAGGCTGAAAAATTACACGAACTTCGCCCTGAAGTTCTGAACGATACGCATGCAAGATTCTGATGGCACCCAACATCATAGCCATATGGCAATCGTGCCCGCAGGCGTGCATTACCCCTTCATTCCGCGAAGCATACTCCACCTTCGTGAGCTCATTGACCGGCAAGGCGTCAATATCAGAACGAAGAGCAATGCAATGATGTGGTTTCCCGTTCTCATCGTAAGCGTTGGGCGCTTCGCCTTTAATAGTAACGATAAGCCCCGTTTCATAGGGACGAACATATGAGACACCAATTTCATCGAGTGCCGCAGCGAGAGCATCAGAAGTTTTAACCTCATGCATACTGAGCTCAGGATGTGCATGAAAATAACGGCGTTTCTCAATAACGTAAGGTTCAATTTCTTCAGCCATGGCACGAATACGGCTGGTAATAGCAGACTTTGTCATTGTTATCAATCTCCTCAAGTCGGCAAGGATCCGACTAAAAAAAGTATATCAAAGCCGACAACAAGAACAACTCATCAAGCAGCAGTAATAACCTCTATAATGAAGGACGAAGACGCTTTTGCAGGAGGGTTGATGCAGGAGCTTCATATTCAAGGAGGAGGATCTTATGGCTTACAAGAAAGTTCTTGTTCCGTTCGATGGATCAGATCATGCCAAAAGTGCGCTTGGTATTGCAAAACAGCTGCTCTCAAAAGACGAGGATGCAAAAATCTTCGTTATCAACATTGTTCCCATGAGCGTTATTCCCGCCATTACCAATGCAGGTCCCGCATTGGGTACGTCGGTCACCTTTACCGACTACGATGCTTATTCAGAACTTTTCGAAAGCACGCTCGAAGGATTCCGCGAAGAGATGATCGAATCAATTGGTGATGCACTCGACGATATTGATACCAGCAAAATCCAGATTGAAGCAGTAGCACACCCTTCCCCCGTTCACGGGATTATCGACTACGCCGACGAGCATGATTGCGACATCATTGTTATGGGTCGCCGTGGCCTGGGAGCTGTTCGCGGTTTACTTGGAAGCGTAAGCTATGGCGTTTTACGCTCAATAGATATTCCTGTTATGACGGTAAAATAGTTCTCTTTTTAAAATGCCCGAAGGGTCAGAGCGCAAAACGCCCTGACCCTTCCAACTGCTCCTTCTGAACCGCAGCGCATGAGTGATGAATGACTTTGCTTTGCGGTACTTACAAAAAGACTAAACAACTAAGTCCGCTTCTTTTACAGGAATAGCCGCTTTGAGCGAATCTAAACTTGTTTCTATTTGACATCCAATGCGTCCACCTGAAAACAAAATAGAATCGAACAATTCGGCCGTTTCATCAATGGTGGTCGTGAAGAACTTTTTCATACCCAGAGGAGAGCAGCCTCCATGAACATACCCGGTAAGTCCCAATAATTCCTTAGATTTGACCATATGGATCGCTTTTTCTCCGACCGCGTTGGCGGCTTTTTTTAGATCGAGTTCCTCCGCCACTGGAATCATAAACACGTAGTGTTCGCCTGATTTCCCAATAGTTACCAACGTTTTGAAAACCCGATCAGGATCTTGCCCGAGCATCTGAGCAACCTCCACGCCGCTTAAAGCCTCTGGACACTCAAAAGTATGAAACGTATACGGAACCTCAACGCGGTCAAGTTCGCGCACGGCATTAGTTTTCTTTTCTGCCTTTTTCGACATGCCATATCCCTATTCAGATTAGTTCTACTTGCAAAATACCCCGAATGCTCTGTTAGCTTTTTAGATACCCATAAGCTCTTCAGCAAAACGAGCGGAGTTTTCCAGATCCTCTACCAAAACATACTCGTCAACCGTATGAAAGTTAGTCATTCCAACTCCCACAACTACCGGAGTTGCTCCCTTTGAGGCCAGTACATTTGCGTCAGATCCGCCACCTGTTGTTTTGTATATCGGCTTAAGCCCTGCTTTTTTGGCTGCATTGCTTAAAAACTGAATAAGTTTGTCAGATTCCTCATAGAAAAACCCGGGATATTCAAGTGTCCACTCAAGATTAAGTTTGACTTGACTATTTTCTGGGGTAGACGCTTCGAAGGAAGTCTTACTCTCTTTGTTTGAGGGAGAAAACTTTTCGAATGCTGCTTCAAAGGCGCTTGTTATCTCTGTTCGAACCTCTTCAACCCTGTCGCGCGAAAGCGAACGACACTCACCCGTCACGCTGCAGGATTGTGCAACAATGTTGTTTACCTGCCCACCTTCAATACGTCCTATATTCGAAGTGGTAGCCTCATCTAGTCGTCCCCACGAAATGCGAGCAAGGGCATCTGAAGCAATAGAAATAGCAGATATGCCTGCTTCAGGTTCAACGCCAGCATGAGAAGCGCGCCCTGTGATTTCCGCCACGAACGTATAATGATAAGGCGCACCAACAATGATGGTTCCCGCGGCACCATCAGAATCAAATACCGCACAGGGAACAATCCCTTTACTTTGCGCTTTTTCAGATGGAGTAGAACTAGATGCGGCGGAGCTCGTCGAGGAAGAATTCGCTGAAGAAGAATCGACCGAGCCCTCGGTACTTCTTTCCGAAGTAGTCTTTCTCACTTGAGCAAGTGCATAATCAAACAATTCTTGATCCAAATACTTTGCACCCAAACAGCCAATTTCTTCGCAGACAGTAAATACAATCACAATTCCTTTATGAGGCGCACCCGACTCAACAATACAGCGCGCAGCTTCCAAAATTGAAGCCACACCAGCCTTATCATCGGAGCCAAGAACCGTTTCGCCTTTCGAGCGAACAAGCAATCCTTTGCCTGACAGCGTTAAGTCTTTAACAACTTCGGGTTCAACACCCCCACACGGCTGAACGCAATCCATATGAGCGGTGAGCACAATTGGAGCCGATTCAAAACCATTTAACAAAGGCGAATTCTTCGATGCAGCTTCAGTGGCAACAACTCCTTTAGGAGCAAGCCATGCAACGAGGTTCCCCGTTTCTGAACCCGTTTGCTCATTTGAGGCATCAAAACATACCGTAAAGCCAAGGTCTTCCAGAACATGCTGGCAATAATGAGCGACGCCTGCTTCTTTACGCGAAGGGGAATCGATTTTTACCAGATCAAAAAACGTATTCATTAAGCGTTCTGCTTGCATAACAATCCTTCTATTTACGCCCTATTTTTGCATGAAATAACAGCTCTTACCTTAACACCAAGAGTTACGAGAATTGCAGTTTTTATCAATCGTCAACCCAACAACATAGACTTCTTTTATTCCTATTTGCCTACCAAACGCCTATCAAGATTGGCGCAACTGCGTTGCTATAATGAGACCAACGAGGGAGGTAATAGCCTAAAAGAGCAACAAGGGAGGAAGCTATGGCTATCGACGCATCGAACGTACATGTTTTTTCACACAGCAATATTAGAATTGAAGGAACCACAGAAAGCACGGATACTTGTTCCAGTGCGAGCATTTGTTCTAGCGCCTCTGATGCTAAAACCGCACATGTGTTGTATTTTGATGTCTTTGAAATGGACACCGAGCCACATGATGCAGACATCCTTTTTATCACGCACGACCATTACGACCACTATTCACCCAAAGATGCAAAGAAAGTCGTCAATGAGAACACGATAATCGTGGCGCCCGTGAGCCTTGTTGAGTATTCAAAAAAGGTAGAGGCTGATCCCGCTTCCGTTGCAACAAGCCCTGATGAACCACCTTTTGAACCCTTGTCAGCCCTTGGCGCAACACGCATTATAGGCGTTAAACCAGGGGATGAATTTTTCCTCGAAGGAATAGAGATTGAGACTGTTCACGCTTACAACGTTAAGCCCGAACGATTAGAGTTTCATCCGAAAGAAAACAATTGGGTGGGATACGTTGTGACAGTTGACGGCATACGCTACTACATAGCAGGCGACACCGATCAAAACCCCGACAACGAAACTATCGATTGTGACGTAATGCTTGTCCCCGTTGGAGGAACCTACACTTGCAACACTGCTGAAGCCGCCGCATTCGCTAACGCAATAAAGCCCACAATTGCTATTCCTACACACTATGGTTCAATCACAGGCAAGAAAACCGATGGCGATGAGTTCGCGAAGCTCGTAAATTCAAGCATTACCGTAGTTAAAAAACTGCCCTGGTAATTACAGGGCCATTTGATAGTTTTGCAACTAGCTGCGTAGCTAATTACGCGGCTAGTTACACAGTTCAAGCCTACAAATAGTTATATGGATTTACCGCGGCGCCATTAAGTTCAACTTGGAAGTGAAGATGCGCTCCAAAGGAATTGCCGGTATTGCCAACGTAGCCAATCTGTTGACCCTTCTCTACTGATTGACCAGCCGAAACCGCCAATGCACTGTGGTGCATATACTTGGTAACAAGGCCATTGCCGTGACTGATAACGACCCAGTTACCAGCACTGCTGCTGTAACCCGCAATCATAACGGTACCAGCGGCAGCAGCATAGGTTGGGGTTCCTTGAGGCGCCGCTAGGTCAATTCCTTTATGGAATGAACTATCAAAGCTGCGATATCCAAAACCAGAAGAAAGCGTTCCTCCAGGGCAAGGGTTAGTGAACTGACCGTTGCCAGAAACAACGTTTCCGCTGTTAGGCTCCTGATAGTTTCCTCCATCTGCCCTGCTTGCCGCAGCGGCAGCTGCCTTGGCAGCCTCTGCCTGAGCCTCTTCCTGAGCATGAAGTTCGGCTACTTCAGCAGTAATCTTGTCGGCCTCAGCCTGTAAGCTTGCCTTCTTATTTTCGATATCGGTCTTTAATTCAAGAGAACGTTGCATTTCTTCAGCTGCAACTTTTTCCTGTTTGGAATATTCTTCGTGAGCTGCCTGAGCCTCTGCACGAACATCCTTGGTTTCCTGAACAAGAGCAGCGTCCTGAGACGAAATCTTTTCAAGAGCATCCCACGCAGTTAGAAAATCTTTGAAATCAGTAGCTCCCAAAATTACATCAAGAAACGAGGTGGAACCACCCGCTTTATACATATCGTTTGCACGCTCACCCAAACGCACTTGTAATTCACCGATACGTTTTTCTGATTCTTCAATACGTTTTTTTGCTTCGTCCATAGCAGAAACAGCAGCATCATGCTTTGCTACTGAAGCGTCATAATCGCTATTTGCCTGATTAAGCTGAGTTTGCAATTCGTCGATTTTTTGAGTAATTGCATCAGCCTCTTTTTGCTTTTCCGCCGCTGTCGCACCATGGGCAGCAGTTGATGGAACAAAAAAGCATGCCAACATAAGGGCAAGAGCGCACAATCCTATTGAGAGCGGCGAAAGGAACGTGCGTGATTCGTTTACGTGTTGCATATGCACCTATTTCTTTCGTACGGTTTACTTGCTTTTACGCGAAAGCGTCAGAAAAGAGTCCCAAAAACGTTCAATGTATTTTCAATGCATTAAACGCTTAAGTGTTGTAGTCTCAGTCTCATCCTTAGAGCAACCATTTGCTGTTGACTCACTAGGAAACAAACAGCAACATCCCAACAATCTTTCGCAAATCAATTTTGCCGTATCGATGATACTAACAAGATTGTTTAATTCGCGCCACGTATTTAACGGAAGGAACACAACATTTTACGAACAACGCGGACAATACCCTCCGGCTCCGTTGTCCGGGTTCAATCACATCACACATCTCCTGAAAGAGCGATAGGTCTTTTCGCATCGACGGGTATCAACGATCACCTGCACCAAATTGTTACGAGCGGGCTGTTGAACGGAAAGAAGTTGCAGGTCACAACCGAATATTTCAGAGACTCCCATCTGATCGAAATCGAGAATTTTCTCTTGCACGAGAGAGTTAAAACGCCATAGCATCTCCTAATCTTGCCAAGTAGAACTGCAAGAAATTGCAAATTTTGCTGTTCTATTTTGCAAGATTCCCCCGATCATCTAGGAAATTGTTCATTTTGACCTTGAACAAGATAGGAAGTGTTTACATATCATTTCCCGGACAATACCCTCCGGCTCCGTTGTCCGGACCAGTTCGTTCTCGTGCGGCTTAAGCAGGTCGTAGAGATTCACATGAAGACCACGATAATCAGGGCAAACGCGCTCGAGTACCGCAATGCAGCTTTGCGGCGTAAAGCGCGCTATCCAGCGTGTTTCACACAAAAGCTGATTGAGCCACGCTTGCACGTAGTCGATTCCACAAAGCGATTCATCTGTAGGCGCACTTAGCTGATATTGAAGGTTACCGAGCGGCACCTCATGCGCTGCAAAGTAGGTATCATAAAGCGATTTGAGCTCCCCTATTTCTGCAAGAGAATCCCTTAGGGACACGTTGTTCAACGGCGGCATGATTGCACAAACAAGCCTCCAGGTTGCCAAAGCTTTTTCGACACGCGCGGTAAGATCAGCCTGTCTGCAGCGAAACAAGTCATCAGGATCTAGTTCAGCAAGCTCGATAAAGGCGCGCCCTTCACACTCTTCATTGTCAGATGCATCAATTCCCAACACGAACGCGAGAGATTCCGCAAGCTGAGCCGCCTCTGCACGAGCGAGCGACCCCACATCACCCATCGCAAATAACTTTACGAGCTTGCAATACAGGTACTTAAAATTCGTAAATGCCCTTTCTCGCACATCTCTACTCGGCTCAATCCCTCTCTTCATAGTCGCCCTCCCATGCCTCGCCATCCCAGCCCGGCGTATACTCGTCGTATACCCAGTCCTCTTCATTCCAGAAATAAGCGTTGTGGGTTTCGCTTTGCGCCAATTCTTCCGCCAAGGAGGGTAAAGCAGGAGAAAGCGACGCTATGATTTCATGGGCGTCAATACACTCAAAAGCACCATTTTCGCAGCTCAATGCTTCGATAATCGCGCTTGCAACCTCTTCATCGCTCACGGTTGCGTCTAATTCACCTCGTATCTCATAGAACAGGGATATGGCGGGTAATGCAACTTCCAGAAATCGATCGGAATCGACGCCGCCGCTTTCTGCAAGTTCTTCGAGCAGCACATTGAACCCCCCCCCACGAATCGAATTCAATACGTTCGGAGTCCATTAGCTTATCCTTGCGATACTCCTCGATTTCGGTAATTTCTTCCTGTGTCAGATAAACACCGCTCGACTCTAATAAAGCAAGCGTTCGATCAGCTACCGCGTGATGCTCAGACGACAACAACAATATGGGTAAAAGTGTGTTCATAGCGTTCTCCCTACAAATACGTTTGATGCTTAATACACCCTTCAATCTGAAAGAACAAGACTAAAAGTAACCGATTTATTATGATATGGTGACAGAAAGATATTTCCCGCGAAAGCGAATACTTGCCCTGAATATGTGATTTACAATCACACCGCACGTTTCATTATCCAGGACAATACCCTCCGGCTCCGTTGTCCGGCTAGGACTATAATCAGAACAGAAAACCACCTAGAGGGAAGAAGCTCTATACCATGGACAGCGAACGTTACTCGATTATCTTTAGCAGCAAAACCGGGAACACCAAAATGCTTGCCGACGCAATTCGGGAAGAACTTACTCCAGAAGCGTGCGATTACTTCGGAAACACCGATATCGACTATCCGCAATCAAAAATGCTCTACATCGGGTTCTGGACAGACAAAGGCATAGCCGACCCCGCTGCGCTTCAGTTACTGGAAAAGCTGCACAACAAGAAAATATTCCTCTTCGGCACGGCTGGATTCGGTGGCAACAACACCTATTTTCAAAGCATCCTTCAAAAAACACGCGAACACATCGAGGCAAGCAATACCATCGTTGGAGAATATATGTGTCAAGGAAAGATGCCACCTTCTGTTAAGGAGCGGTATCTAAAAATAAAGAGCCAGCCCGAACATGCTCCCAACATCGATGCAATGATCGAAAACTTCGATAAAGCCGCAACCCATCCGGATACAAACGACATAGAACGACTCAAAGAGGCAGTTGCAGAAAGCGAAGCTCAAACGCATGCGAACTAGCGAGTCATTCATCCAGACAGAAATGTCCCGCTTCTGAGGGGAGTTAATTTGTTTTCATGGGTTACTGCGGCATTCGCTTCGGCTCTGTTCGCTGGCGCTGTTTCTATTCTTGCGAAGTGCGGCGTTAAGACCACTGATTCCGATATCGCAACAGCACTGCGAACATGCGTTGTTGCAGTGTTCTGTTGGATTGTGGTTGCTATAGTTGGGTCGTTTAACCAAATCACAAGCTTATCTTCCACCGCTTGGCTCTTTCTTATACTGTCTGGCGCGGCCACGGGTGCCTCGTGGGTTTGCTACTTTAAGGCGCTCTCGTCAGGCGATGTAAACAAAGTCGTACCCATCGATAAATCAAGCACTCTCATGGCTGTGATCATCTCCATTGTCCTATTCTCAGAAACGAACAACTTGGTTCTGAAACTTGCGGGAACCGCCATCGCTACTGCAGGAACGTTTATGATGATCGAAAAAAGGA
>ENA-OZFE01000967-OZFE01000967.1-human-gut-metagenome-genome-assembly--contig:-NODE-967-length-9877-cov-4.335879_pt1 | contig 9877 bp, 5 predicted proteins | sample MGYA00245077_ERZ653627 | MGnify/ENA primary metagenome ERZ653627 (study PRJEB26926, sample SAMN06165121) | human gut metagenome | biome: ENVO:00009003; feature: ENVO:2100002; material: ENVO:00002003...
CAGCGTCAGATGTGTATAAGAGACAGATTTTCATCAACCTTTAAGGAGGAAAAACAAACTATGGCAAGAAAGATGAAAACCATGGATGGTAACCATGCAGCTGCTCATGCTTCTTATGCTTATACAGAAGTTGCTGCTATTTACCCGATCACACCTTCATCTGTAATGGCTGAAGCCACAGACGAATGGGCAACACAAGGAAGAAAGAATATTTTTGGTCAGACTGTTCAGGTAACAGAAATGCAGTCTGAAGCAGGTGCAGCAGGTACTGTACACGGCTCACTGTCAGCAGGTGCGCTTACTACTACTTACACAGCTTCCCAGGGCTTACTTCTTATGATTCCTAACTTATATAAAATTGCTGGTGAACAGCTTCCGGGTGTATTCAACGTATCTGCCCGTGCAGTAGCTTCACACGCTCTTAATATTTTTGGTGATCATTCAGATGTTTACGCCTGTCGTCAGACTGGATGCGCAATGCTCTGTGAATCCAGCGTACAGGAAGTTATGGACCTGACACCGGTTGCACACTGTGCAGCACTGAAAGGCAAAGTTCCATTTATCAACTTCTTCGACGGATTCCGTACCTCCCACGAGATTCAGAAAATCGAGACATGGGATTACGAAGATCTGAAAGACATGGTAGATATGGATGCAGTAGATGCATTCCGTAAACATGCCCTGAACCCGAACCATCCGTGCCAGAGAGGATCCGCACAGAACCCGGATATCTTCTTCCAGGCAAGAGAAGCATGTAACCCGTACTACGATGCTCTTCCGGCAATCGTACAGGAGTACATGGACAAAGTAAACGAGAAAATCGGAACCGATTACAAACTGTTCAACTACTATGGAGCAGCAGACGCTGAGCACGTAATCATCGCTATGGGTTCTGTCTGCGATACCATCGAGGAGACCATCGATTACCTCGTAGCAGCAGGCAAGAAAGTCGGCGTTGTAAAGGTACGTCTGTACCGTCCGTTCTCCGCAGAAGCACTCATCAATGCAATTCCGGAGACTGTAAAACAGATTTCCGTTCTGGACAGAACAAAAGAGCCGGGATCTCTTGGCGAGCCTCTGTACCTGGACGTAGTAGCAGCACTAAAAGGCAGCAGATTCGAGAGCACACCGGTATTCACAGGCCGTTACGGACTTGGTTCCAAGGACACCACACCGGCTCAGATCGTTGCTGTATATGAAAATACAGAAAAACAGAGATTTACCATTGGTATCGTAGACGATGTTACCAATCTGTCTCTGCCGGTTGGCGCTCCTCTGGTAACAACTCCGGAAGGAACCATCAACTGCAAATTCTGGGGACTTGGCGCAGACGGTACCGTAGGTGCAAACAAGAACTCCATCAAGATCATCGGTGACAACACAGACATGTACGCTCAGGCTTACTTCGATTATGACTCCAAGAAGTCCGGCGGTGTAACGATGTCTCACCTGCGTTTCGGAAAGAAACCGATCAAATCCACCTACCTGATCCACAAAGCAAACTTTGTTGCATGTCATAATCCTTCCTATGTGAACAAATATCACATGGTAGAGGAGCTGGTAGACGGAGGAACCTTCCTTCTGAACTGTCCATGGGATGAAGCAGGACTGGAAGAGCATCTGCCAGGTCAGGTAAAAGCATTCATCGCAAACCATAACATCAAATTCTATGTGATCGACGGCGTTAAGATCGGTATCGAGACCGGCATGGGACCGACCCGTATCAACACCATTCTTCAGTCTGCATTCTTCAAGCTTGCGAAGATCATTCCGGAAGAAAAAGCCATCGAACTCATGAAAGCAGCAGCAAAAGCTACCTATGGCCGTAAAGGTGATGATGTCGTAGCAAAGAACTGGGCAGCTATCGATGAGGGTGCAAAACAGATCAAAGAAGTTGCAGTTCCGGAAAGCTGGAAAAATGCAGAAGATGAAGGTCTGACCACAACTCATGCAGAGAGCGGCCGCGCTGACGCTGTTAAATTCGTAAATACCATCCAGGCAAAAGTAACTTCCCAGGAAGGAAACAACCTGCCTGTATCCGCATTTGCAGACTACGTAGACGGAACAACTCCGTCCGGCACATCCGCATACGAGAAACGTGGTATCGCCGTAAACGTACCTGTATGGAATCCGGAAAACTGTATCCAGTGTAACAGATGTTCCTTCGTCTGCCCGCACGCTGTTATCCGTCCGGTTGCCATGACCGCAGAAGAAGCAGCAGCAGCTCCGGAAGGCATCCAGACCATGCCGATGACCGGTATGCCGGACTACACCTTCACAATGGCTATTTCCCAGCTTGACTGTACCGGATGTGGTTCCTGTGCAAACGTATGCCCGGGCAAGAAGGGTGTGAAAGCACTGGCTATGGAAAGCCTTGCAGCACACGAAGCAGAGCAGAAATACTTCGATTATGCAGCAGCTCTTCCAGAGAAGACAGACGTTGTAGCAAAATTCAAAGAGAATACCGTAAAGGGCAGCCAGTTCAAGAAACCGCTGCTTGAGTTCTCCGGCGCATGCGCAGGCTGCGGCGAGACTCCTTACGCAAAACTGATCACCCAGCTGTTCGGTGACAGAATGTACATCGCAAACGCAACAGGATGCTCCTCTATCTGGGGTAACTCCTCACCGTCCACTCCTTACACTGTAAACGAGAAAGGACAGGGCCCGGCATGGTCCAACTCCCTGTTCGAGGACAACGCAGAGTTCGGTTATGGTATGCTTCTCGCTCAGAAAGCAATCCGCGGCGGCCTGAAAGCCAAAGTTGAGGATGTTATGAACTCCGAGAAAGCTCCGGAAGAAGTAAAAGCAGCATGCAAAGAGTATCTGGATACCTTTGACTGCGGCGCTACCAACGGAACTGCAACCGAGAAACTTGTAGAAGCAATCAAAGACGCTGACTGCGACGTTTGCAGAGACATCGTTAAGAACAAAGACTTCCTCGCTAAGAAATCCCAGTGGATCTTCGGTGGTGACGGATGGGCTTACGATATCGGATTCGGCGGCGTAGACCACGTACTTGCCAGCGGAAAAGATATCAACGTAATGGTATTCGATACCGAGGTTTACTCCAACACAGGCGGACAGTCCTCCAAAGCTACTCCGACCGGTGCAGTTGCACAGTTCGCAGCAGGCGGTAAAGAAACCAAGAAGAAAGATATGGCAAGCATCGCAATGAGCTATGGCTATGTATACGTAGCACAGATCGCTATGGGCGCTGATTACAATCAGGCAGTCAAAGCAATCGCAGAGGCAGAGGCATATCCGGGACCGTCCCTCATTATCGCTTACGCTCCATGTATCAACCATGGTATCAAGAAAGGTATGAGCAAAGCACAGACCGAGGAGCAGCTCGCTGTTCAGACCGGATACTGGCATTGCTTCCGCTTCAATCCGGCACTCGCTGCAGAAGGCAAGAGCGCATTCACACTGGATTCCAAGGCTCCGTCAGGAGATTATCAGGAATTCCTGAACGGCGAGGTACGTTACAACTCTCTGAAACGTGCAAACCCGGCGAAAGCAGAAAGACTGTTCGGCAAGAACGAGCAGGAAGCAAAAGACCGTTACACTTACCTGAACAAACTCGTAAAACTGTACGGCTCAGAAGAGTAATTCTTTCGTTCAGATTACTCCGAACCTGTAACATAAACGCTCAGGCGGTACGTATTGCCGCCGCCTGAGAAAAGAAAGAGGCCATGCCCCAAAAGGGTGTGGCTTCTTTTTGTGAACTTTTCCTTTTTCCATTGAAAAGGTTCTGCTTTTGCATGTTCTATGCTATAATGTCATAAAAACGGGGTTACAAGCCCGATATGAACAAAGAAAAGGAGATTTTGATGAACTACACAATCTACGACTACCTCGGGCTGTTCTTCCTTTATGCCTTTCTTGGATGGCTTCTGGAAACGACAGTGGCGGTTGTTCGGAAAAAACACATGGTAAACAGAGGCTTTCTGAATGGCCCGCTGTGTGCTATCTACGGAATCACGGCTGTTTTCATGACCCGCTACCTGTACGAACTGCAGTCCAGCCCGGTCTTTCTGTTTCTCGGCTGTATGATCATCGCCACCGCCGCCGAATGGATCGCAGGCCACGTCCTGGAACGGATCGGCCACGGCAGATGGTGGGATTATTCCAACAAAAAATGGAACATGGACGGCTACATCTGCCTCCAGTATTCCGTTCTCTGGGGAATCCTTGGTGTCCTTGCCCTGAAATTCGGCAACATCCTTGGCCTTACCCTCCTCCATCTTGCCCCAAACGGCGTAATGCACATCACCCTGTGGATCCTGTTCGGAGTCCTCGTCGTCGATGCCATCGGTTCTTACGCCGTCCTGCGCCACATCACCAAAAAGATGCCGCGCATCGCCGCCATGAACGACCAGATCGACGCCTTCACCAAACGGCTTTCCGTCCGCCTGTACCGCTACCTGGAAGCCCGTGTCGAGCGCGCCTACCCGTCGGTGCAGCCGATTCCGAAGCAGAAAGAAAAATCGAAAGTATTTGCCGATGGATGCAGCTTTTATAAAATCGTCCTTCTGTTCATCATCGGCGCCTTCTTAGGTGATATCGTAGAAACCATCTTCTGCCGCATCACCGCCGGTGTCTGGATGAGCCGCAGCAGCCTTGTCTGGGGCCCGTTCAGCATCGTCTGGGGCCTCGCCATCGCCCTCGCCACCTGGTTCCTCTATAATTACAGAAACCGCTCCGATGGCTTTTTATTCGCCTTCGGAACCTTCCTCGGCGGCGCCTACGAATACCTCTGCAGCGTTTTCACCGAAATCGTCTTCGGAAAAGTTTTCTGGGACTACAGCGACATTCCCTTCAACCTCGGCGGCCGCATCAACCTCCTGTACTGCTTCTTCTGGGGAATCGCCGCCGTCGTATGGCTGAAAAAACTCTACCCCCTGTTCTCCAAATGGATCGAAAAAATCCCCCTGAAACAGGGCCCCATCATTACCTGGATACTGATCATCTTCATGCTCGCCAACATCCTCGTCTCCACCCTGGCCCTCACCCGCTACGACCAGCGTGCCCACAACGAGCCAGCAATAAACGCCATAGAGCAGCTCATTGATGAACGTTTTCCGGACAGCCGGATGGAAAAAATCTATCCGAACGCAAAAATGGCGAGCTGAAGCAATAAACCTTTGGCAACCCATCAAAAGTATGATATAATGTCACATAGATATTTTGAGGATAAACCGTCCTCTAAGAGCGAAGAAAGGACTCAACCACAAATGACAGTAGACAACAGCTTCACCATGAAGAAATTCCAGAGCATGGAAATCATCTATGTGACCTTTTCCCAGATCACAAAACTCCCATACGTAGAGTGCGATCCGGAAACCTTTGATGATCAGGTATACATGTTTACCGAAGAAGAAGCAGCCAAGGAGTTTGCAAAATCCTATGTAGAAAAGAACACCCCGCTGCTCACCGTAAAAGTCCTGCGCAAGCAGATGCCGAACTTCTATATGGGCCTCTACGCCGAAGGCGTCAATATGGTCATCTTCCACGAAGGCGACCAGACCCGCCGCATCGAGCTCGAGCAGATCTTCCCGAAACCAGACATGGAGAAAATGAACAAACAGCACCTCCCGGTTTTGAACCCGGGCGTACAGCTCACCGTCGTATACTTTCTGCAGGAACTCAGAAAACCAAACCAGAGAAGAGACGATGTCGAGCGCATGCAGCACCTGCGTGAACTCGAAGAAGAAATGCTTGTCAACCTGATGCGAAGCAAATTCATCCTTGCCATCGACATCTCCCAGGTACAGGGCGAATTCGATCCGGCCAACCCGGGACCAGACGTGCGCATCCCGTACATCAAAAACCAGAACGAAGACATCTTCCAGCCGCTGTTTTCCGATATCGGTGAATTCCAGAAATTCCGTCCGGATCCGCAGGCAAAACTCCGTCTGGCAGCCATCCCGTTCCAGCACCTTCTGCCGTACCTGATGAAACAGGCCAAAGGTTTCGTCATCAACCCGTCCGGCTTCAACCTTCTGTTGACCAGAGAACAGCTCCAGAGAATCATGGGAGCCCAGGCACAGAGCGTCCGCCCGAACCTTGAGGCAATGATGGCACAGGCCGCTGCAGCACAGGCACAGAAAAATGCACAGAACAACGCTGCAAACGACGAAGTAAAAGAACACGTCGACGAGACAGAGAACACCGCAGCAGAAACCGACAACGAAGAATAAAACCGACAGGGCCGCAGAAAATCCCAGCAAACGGGCACTGCGGTCCGTTTTTGACTGCATAAAACCGGAAATAATAAAGAAAAACAAGAAAGGATATACAAAAATGAACGCAGAACATTGCAAAGCCTATACCCTGCTGCAGGAACAGCAGATTGACGATATCCATGCACACGGCTACCTCCTCCGCCACAACAAGAGCGGTGCCCGCGTGCTCCTTCTCGAAAACGAAGATGACAACAAAGTATTCAACATCGCGTTCCGTACCCCGCCGGCCGACAGCACCGGCGTAGCCCACATCCTCGAGCACAGCGTCCTCTGCGGCTCCCGCGAATTCCCGTTAAAGGATCCCTTCGTAGAACTCGTCAAAGGATCCCTGAACACCTTCTTAAATGCTATGACCTACCCGGATAAAACCATGTACCCGGTAGCCAGCACCAACGATGCCGATTTCCAGAACCTGATGCATGTCTACATGGACGCCGTATTCTACCCGAACATTTACAAACATGACGAAATCTTCCGTCAGGAAGGCTGGAGCTATCATCTGGAAAGCGAAGAAGGCCCGCTGACCTACAACGGTGTTGTATACAACGAGATGAAAGGAGCCTTCTCCTCCGCAGACGATGTCCTGGAGCGTGAAACCTTCAACACCCTGTTCCCGGACACTCCGTACGGCGTAGAATCCGGCGGAGATCCGTCCTGCATCCCGAACCTGACCTACGAAAACTTCCTGAATTTCCATCAGACCTATTACCATCCGTCCAACAGCTATATCTACCTGTACGGAAACATGGATATGGAAGAAAAACTGGCATGGATGGATGAAAAATACCTGTCCCATTTTAATGCAAAAGAAGTAAAATCCGAAATTCCGTATCAGAAACCATTTGCAGAGACCCTCGACATTGTACACGAGTATCCGGTACTCGACGGCGATCCGCTTGAAAACAATGCGTACCTGTCCTACAACATGGTCATCGGCAGCGGTCTGGATGTAAAATTAAACGTGGCATTTTCTGTTCTGGAGTATGCACTCCTTGACGCACCGGGAGCCCCGGTCAAACAGGCACTCCTTGACGCACACATCGGAAAAGATGTTTACGGCTCCTACGAGGACGGCATCCTGCAGCCATTCTTCTCCATCGTAGCCAAGAACGCCGATGAAAATGAGAAAGAAAAATTCCTGTCCATCATCCGCGGCACCCTCGAGGATATCGTGAAAAACGGTATGGATCAGAAAGCCATCGAGGCAGGCATCAACTATTTCGAATTCCGTTTCCGTGAGGCGGACTTCTCCAGCTTCCCGAAGGGCCTGATGTACGGCATTGACGTCTTCGACAGCTGGCTGTACGACGAGAACAAACCGTTCGCCTACCTGCAGCAGCTTGCGATCTACGATGAGCTGAAAAAACTGGCAAAAGAAGGCTATTTCGAAAACCTGATCCAGGCGTATCTGCTGGACAACACCCATGCCTCCATCGTGACCCTCATTCCAAAGACCGGTCTTGCCGCAGAAAATGATGCAAAGACCGCAGAAAAACTGCAGAAATACAAAGAGAGCCTGTCAAAAGAAGAGATCGAGAAAATCATTGCTGACACCAAAGAGCTGGCAGCATATCAGGAAGAAGAGGAGAGCGAGGAAGCACTCGAGACGATTCCGCTCCTGAAACGAAGCGATATCAAACGAGAGTCTATCAAACTTTACAATGACGAGCATGAAGTCGATGGAACGACGGTTCTTCATCACAACGTATTCACGAACAGCATCGGTTACTTAAGCTTGCTGTTTGATACGAAAAATGTGCCGAACGATCTGATCCCGTACATGGGCGTATTAAAATCCGTTCTCGGCTATGTGGACACCGAACACTACACCTACGGCGAACTGTTCAACGAGATCAATGCACAGACCGGCGGCATCAACTGCGGACTGCAGGTATTCCGCATTCCGGAAAATGATGACGACTGCCGCAGAATGTTCGGCATCCGCGCGAAATTCCTGTACGACAAACTGGATTTCGTCATGAAAATGATCGAGGAAATCCTGAATACCTCCCGCCTGGATGACGAGAAACGTCTTCACGAGATCATCTCCAGCATGAAATCCGGCCTGCAGAACCGCCTGTCTTCCGCCGGAAATGCAACGGCTGTGATGCGTGCAGCTTCCTATTACTCCCCGATGAGCAATTTCCAGGACCGCATCGCAGGCATCGGCTTCTACCAGCTCTTAAAAGATCTGGACGAGAACTTCGATGAGAAAAAAGCAGAACTGATTAAAAATCTGCAGACCCTGATGAAATACATCTTCCGCAAAGAGAATCTGACCGTCTCCTATACCGCAGACGAGACAGGCTACGCACCGCTGGAAGAAAAAATCGCAGCATTCAAAGAGAATCTGTACACCGACGAAGTGGAGCCGGGCAGCATTGTGTATGACTTTGAACAGAAAAACGAAGCCTTCCAGACCTCCGGCCAGGTACAGTACGTGGCACTCTGTGGAAACTTCGAGCGCGAAGGCTACGATTACACAGGAGCCCTGCGTATCCTGCGTGTCATGCTGAGCTATGACTATCTGTGGATCAACATCCGTGTCAAAGGCGGCGCTTACGGCTGCGGCGGAGCTTTCGGAAGAGGCGGAAACGCGTGCATTTCTTCCTACCGTGACCCGAACGTCGGAAGAACCCTTGAAGTATACCGCGGTATCGGCGATTACGTGCGCAATTTCGAAGCAGACGAGCGCCAGATGACCAAATACATCATCGGAACGATCAGCGAACTCGACGTCCCGATGAACCCGTCCGCAAAAGGCCAGACCTCCGAGAGCGCATGGTTCAACGGCATCACCGAAGCAGACTTCCAGCAGGAGAGAGATCAGATCCTCGATGCAACCCTGTATGACATTCATGCACTGGCAGACCTTGTAGATGCAGCCTTAAAACAGAACAACATCTGCGTTGTCGGAAGCGAAGCAGCCATTCAGAAAGAGAAAGAACTGTTTAAGAACGTAGAGAACTTATAAATGAGGAGAAGAGACAGCAATGGAAAACAATGCAAATTATAAATCCGGCTTTGTAGCCCTGATCGGCCGTCCGAACGTGGGAAAATCCACGCTGATGAACCACCTGATCGGACAGAAGATTGCGATTACATCCAAGAAACCGCAGACCACCCGCAACCGCATCCAGACCGTTTATACGTGTGACGAGGGACAGATCGTGTTCCTCGACACACCGGGTATCCACAAGGCGAAAAATAAGCTCGGCGAGTACATGGTCGATGTAGCCGAGAAAACGTTAAAAGAAGTCGATGTGATTCTCTGGCTGGTAGAGCCGAGCAACTTCATCGGAGCAGGAGAGCGCCATATCGCAGAGATTCTGGAGAAAGTCAATGCGCCGGTCATCCTCATTATCAACAAGACCGATACCGTGGAGAAAGACAAAATCCTGGAATTCATCGATACGTACCGCAAGCTGTTCCAGTTTGCCGAGATCATTCCGTGCTCGGCACTCCGCCATCAGAACACCGATGACATTATTCCGAGCATCTTCAAATATCTGCCGTACGGCCCGCAGTTCTACGATGAGGACACCATCACCGATCAGCCGATGCGCCAGATCGTGGCTGAGATCATCCGCGAGAAAGCACTGTACCTGTCTCTTATACACATCTGACGCTGC
>ENA-OZFE01000979-OZFE01000979.1-human-gut-metagenome-genome-assembly--contig:-NODE-979-length-9769-cov-4.072473_pt1 | contig 9769 bp, 9 predicted proteins | sample MGYA00245077_ERZ653627 | MGnify/ENA primary metagenome ERZ653627 (study PRJEB26926, sample SAMN06165121) | human gut metagenome | biome: ENVO:00009003; feature: ENVO:2100002; material: ENVO:00002003...
AAAGGAAACTGCCGTGACCCTTCAACAACTCCGCTATGTCACGGCTGTTGCCGGCGCCGGCACCATCGAACAGCTGGCTGAGTACATCGGTGTGGAGCCTGCAGACCTTTCCGCTACTGTGGAGCAGTACAATAAGGTTTGCGCCGAGGGCTACGACAGCGACTTTGCCAAGGACCCGCACTTCCTGAATGCAGTTGCAAAGGCTCCCTTCTACGCCCATGTCACCACCCCGAGTCTGGGCTTTGCACTGGTGACCACCGGCGGCTTTGTGACCACCAATGACCAGCAGGTGCTGAACGAGGATTATCAGCCCATCGAGGGCCTGTACGCTTCCGGCAACACCTGCGGTATGCGCTTTGGTCCCGAGTATATCACCCCGATCCCCGGTGTGAGCATTGGTATGTGCCTGACGCTGGGCCGCGAGCTGGGCAAATACCTGGCTGCAAAGTAAGCGGCTGCCTTCGTCAAAGCCTGATCGGCTGCAGTAAAGCCCCATAAGCAATAAAAGATCCCGTCCACTTCTGGGTGAACGGGATCTTTTTTGCGTATCAGACAGGAAAAAGCGGCTCAGAGGTCGCTTTTCTCCTGCCCCAGATTATCGGATTCCAGATCGTACAGGCCGTGCTGCAGGTGCTCTTCCATCATGACCCGGGCACGCTTGGCGTCATGCTTGCGGAAAGCGTCCAACAGAATCCCGTGGTAGTAGATGCCGCCATAATAGCCTGTGGAAAGGATCAGCATCTTGCCCAGATTGGCCCGGCGCTGGAAGGTCTCGTTCATAATGGCAATGGTGTAGGCGTTGCCGCAGGCGTTGATGATCTCCATGTGGAACGCCACGTCCGCGGTGATGAACTCTTCGCACTTGCCCACAGAGGCCTTCATGGTCTTGAGGTAGCCCTCCAGTTTGGCGATCAGCTCCGGCGAGGCGGTCTGGGCCACCTGTGCGCAGACTGCCGGTTCCACGATGCTGCGGAACTCCAAGATCTGCTTCATGGTCTCGGTAGCATCGATGGTGGGAGCCGGTTCCTCCACATTGGAATAGAAGGCCGAAAGATCGTCCGAGATCAGGAAGGTGCCCTTGCCGTGCACGCTTTCCAGAATGCCCAGCGCAATGAACTGCTGCAGGGCGCTGCGCACGGACACACGGCTGACCCCCAGCTCTTCGCACAGCTGGTTTTCACTGGGGATCTTTTCGCCCACGGTCCAGTTGCCGTTGCGGATATTTTTGCGGATATAGTGGGCAATCTTTCCGGTAACGCTGCCCTTATCGGCCATAGTGGAACACCTCTTTGTATTACAACTTTTTCTAACTATATCATAGGATGTTGCAAAAGTAAATCAAAATCAGCGAAAACTGGCAGAAAAAACTTGTATGCAGACAACTGCTCACGGGATCAGGACGGCTTTGGTCAGGCTTTCGTCCCGGTGCACAAGGCGGTCGAACACCTGCGCACCCTCGGCCAGCGGAAAGCTCTGCCACAGGCCGGTCAGGCCGGCGCGGCCCTCGGCAATGGCCTGCAGGCAGACCGGATACTCCCCGGCGGAGGAATAGCTGAACTGCACATCGATCTGCTCGGTGATGCAGCGCTGCAGCGGGAAGTCGATGGTCCGGGCGTGGTTGCCGATGACCATGATGCGTCCGCCCTTGCGCACCAGCTCCATGGCCTGTGTAAAGGAGTTTTGGGAACCGACGGCATCGTACACCACATCGGCACCGCGCTCTGCGGTGAGTTGCGGCAGCTGAGCGCAGTCCAGTGCACCCAGCTGTGCGGCCAGCTGCATGGTCCGGGCGTGGTGGCCGCTTATGCAGACCTGTGCGCCCTGACTTTTTGCGGCGATCAGGGTCATCAGGCCAATGGTGCCGTCACCGATCACGGCAGCGGTCTGCCCGGTGGCAAGGCCGCTGCGCAGCACTGCGTGCATTCCCACGGCAAACGGTTCCACAAGGCAGCCCTGTTCAAAGCTGACGGTGGGCGGCAGGGCATACAAAGTGCGGGCCTTTACGGCGATGTACTGGGCCATGGCACCATTTTTGCGGTACTCGGTGCAGGCAACGCCTACGATGCGGCGCTGTGCGCAGAGGTTGTGCATCCCGTGGGTGCAGAACCAGCAGTGGCCGCAGTATTCGGTGGAATCAAAGGTGACGCGGTCGCCCACGGCCCAGCTCTGCACGGCTTCGCCCAGCTGCGCAATGGTGCCGCTGGCTTCGTGGCCCATGACCAGCGGCGGGATGCGCCGCCCGTTCTCACCGCTGCTGCCGTGCACATCGCTGCCGCAGATGGCGCAGGCCTTTACCTCCACCAGCACCTCGTCCGGTGCCGGTTCAGGGCGGGGAACATCCCGGTATTCAAAGGTATGCGGTGCGGTGAACACCAGTGCTTTCATCATGTTTACCATTCTGCCACGCTCCCGTCCTCATGCCTCCAAACCGGGTTCTTCCAGCTATGCGGGGTTTGGCCCTCTTCCTCCACCAGAGCCTTGTTCACCTCTACGCCAAGGCCGGGCTTCTGGGGCAGGCTGACAAAGCCGTTCACGAACTTGAAATCCTCGGGGTTCAGCGCATAGTCCAGCACGCTGCGGCCCTCGTTGTAGTGGATGCCGATGCTTTGCTCCTGAATGGCCGCGTTGTAGCAGGTGGCATCCAGATTCAGGCAGCTGGCAAGGGCCACCGGGCCAAGCGGGCAGTGGGGAGCAAGGGCCACATCGTGGGCTTCGGCCATGGCGGCAATCTTCTTGCGCTCGGTCAGGCCACCGGCATGGGAAAGGTCCGGCTGCACGATGTCCACGCCGCCAATGGCCAGCAGACGCTTGAAATCGTACTTGGTGAACAGGCGTTCACCGGTAGCAATGGGGATGTTGCAGGCCGCCGCAATCTCGGGAAAATACTCCATGTTATCGCAGAGAACGGGTTCCTCAATGAACATGGGGTCGAACTCTTCCAGCTTTTTGGCCACGATCTTTGCCATGGGCTTGTGCACCCGGCCGTGAAAATCAATGGCAATGCCAAAATCCTTGCCGCAGCTCTCACGCACGCTGGCTACGCGCTCCAGCAGGGCATCGATCTTGGCGTAGCTGTCCAGAAACTGCAGCTCGTCGGTGCCGTTCATCTTGATGGCGGTGAAGCCTTGCTTTTTCTTTTCCAGCGCAGCGCGGCCCACATCGGCGGGGCGGTCGCCGCCCACCCAGCTGTACACCCGCATCTTATCGCGGCAGCTGCCGCCCATCAGCTGCCAGACCGGCACATTGAAGTATTTGCCCTTGATATCCCACAGGGCCTGATCGATGCCGGAGATGGCGCTCATCAGGATGCCGCCGCCGCGGTAGAAGCCGCCGCGGAACAGCACAGTCCACAGGTCTTCGATCTTCATGGGGTCGGCACCAATGAGGTACGGCTCCATCTCATGGATGCACTCGCATACGGTGGCGGCGCGGCCTTCCAGCACCGGCTCGCCCCAGCCGGAAATGCCTGCATCGGTGCTGATCTCAATAAAAGCCCAGCGGGGACGCACCAGCCATGTCTGAAGTTTTGTGATCTTCATAGCAATGCTCCTTTGAGAACAAAAAACACTGTACGATTCCAGCCGTGTTTCTCCGTCAGGGATCGTACAGTGTCAAAGATTATTGCAAATTACGGAGTCTGCAGGCTGCCGTCGCGGTTGCGGGTTTGAGTCCAGGTGGTCACAGTATTCTCACAGGGATACTTTGCGGCCTCCTTCTCATTCAGGTCTACGCCGAGACCGGGCTTGTCGTTGGCGTAAACAAAGCCGTCGTTGCCGTACTCGGGCATACCGGGGAACACTTCCAGCAGAGCGCCGTGGTTATCCTTCAGCTTCTGGATGACGAAGTTGGGCGGTTCGATGCCGCTCCACTCCTGCAGGCCCAGATTCTGAGCGGCCAGATCGATGTGGATGTTGGCTGCATGAGCCAGCGGGCTCATGTCGCCGGGGCCGTGCCAGCAGATGCGCACACCATACTGCTCGCAGAACATCTGCAGCTTGCGGGCCGGGGTGATGCCGCCCACCTGGCTCAGATGCACGCGCATGTAGTCGATGCTGCGGTTCTGCACCAGCTTCTTGTACTCGGCAGGGTTGTTGAACAGCTCGCCCTGGCTCAGCGGGGTCACGCTGGTCTGCTTGATCTTATCCAGCCATTCCACCTGCTCCAGAGGCACAACGTCCTCCATGAAGAACAGCTTGTAAGGCTCCATCTCCTTGACAAAGGTGACAGCCTCGGTGGGGTGGATGCGCTCGTGCACATCGTGCACCAGATCAATGTCGAAGCCTTCCTTGGCACGGATGCCGTCGAACAGCTTCAGGGTGTCGCGCATATACTTCTTGCTGTCCAGATACACGCCCGGCTCTGCGCCCTTGGCTGCCCACTCCGGAGCAGGGCCAAAGCCGCCGCCGCCGTAGCCGCCGCACTGGCAGCGGATGTGCTTGACACCGATGGAACGATACTTCTCGATGTTCTCGCAGATCTCGTCCACATTGGCACCGTCCACATGGCGGTACACCGGAACACCGGCGCGCATTTTGCCGCCGAACAGGTCGTACACAGGCATGTTGGCCATTTTGCCCTTGATGTCCCACAGGGCCATATCCACACCGGAGATGGCATTGTTGACGATGGGGCCGCAGCGCCAGTAGGCGTTCTGGTGCATCAGCTGCCACAGGTCGGAGATGTTGCGCACATCCTTGCCGATCAGCAGCGGACGCAGATAGGTCTCAATGAGATGCTGCACGGTCAGGTGGCGGTAAGCGAAGGTGGCGCAGCCCAGACCGTACAGGCCCGGCTCGCTGGTCTCCACCTTCACCACCACCAGATTGATGCCCTCGGGGGCGGTGCAGATCACTTTAATATCGCGTATGGTAGGGGCCATGACAGGGTTCCTCCCTTTTTATGTGTTGATTACTTGACCAGATAGCCGCCGTCAACGGGGATCAGGGCACCGTTCAGGTAGTCGGATGCAGCGGAAGCCAGGAAGACGACGGGACCCTTCATATCCTCGGGCAGGCCCCAGCGGCCAGCGGGGATGCGCTTGGTGCACTCGTCCTTGCGCTCCTGCGTCATGTTGGCGCACATCTCGGTGTCCATGTAGCCCGGGCAGATGCAGTTGATGTTGATGCCGCGGCCGGCGCAGTCAACAGCAACGCTCTTGGTCAGCTGAGCAACAGCGCCCTTGGTTGCGGTGTAGGCAGGCACAGTGGTGCAGCCGAAGTAGGAAGCCATGGAGCCGATGGTGATGATCTTGCCGCCGGTGGGCTGCTTGAGCATGACCTGCAGAGAACGCTGGATCATGAACCAGACGTGGTCCAGATTGATCTTCATGACCAGATCCCACTGCTCTGCGGGGAACTCCTCGGGCAGATAGCGGCGCTGGATGCCTGCAGCGGGGACCAGAACGTCCAGACGACCGTCCAAAATCTGCAGTGCTTCGTCGAAGGCGCGGTTCAGGTCCTCGCGGTCAGCCAGATTGCCGATGACAGAGTAGGCTTCCAGACCCTTGGCGCGGTACTCCTCGCACACCTTCTCGACCTTTTCCTTCTGCACGTCGATGATGACGACCTTGCAGCCTGCCTCCAGCAGACCTTCGGCCATGCCGCGGGACAGACCCTGTGCGCCGCCGGTAACGATCGCATGCTTGCCGGCAATATCAAACTTAGTAAGAGCAGCCATAATAATGATCTCCTTCTATTTTATAATGTACGTGTTTATATCAGGGCCAGAGGGTCAGTCCTCTGCGCCGTCGAACAGGATAACGGTCTTCTTGACAGCCGGATCGGGATGAACGATGTTGTCGAAGACCTTTTCGATCTCGCTGAACTTGACGAAGGTGGTTGCAAGACCTTCCATGTGGTACTTGCCCTCGGCCATCTTCTGTGCAGTGGGGACCCACTGGTTCAGGCTCATGCGGGTGCCGCAGATGGTCAGCTCGCGGCCATTGATCATCTGCTGGGTGATCTTTTCGGGCACGGTGCAGAAGCCCATGGGGACCACGCGGCCTGCATTGCACACGATGCCGGGCTGCATGATCATGGTCAGGCTGCCGGGGAAGCAGGCGGAGTCGAATGCGACGGTGCAGCCGTGGCCGTTGGTGATCTTCTGCACTTCGGCAACGATGTCCTGCGTTTTGCTGTTCACGGTGTAATCGGCACCGAACTGCTTGCTGCGCTCCAGACTGCTGTCGCTGATGTCGCAGCAGATGACAGTTTTAGCGCCCTTGAGCTTGCAGGCCTGTGCAATGATGGTGCCGATGGTGCCGGTGCCCAGAATGAACACCACATCGTCCTCGCACACGCCTGCACGGCTGGTGCTGTGCTCGCCGATGGTCAGCGGCTCGATCAGAGCGGCATCCTTCCAGGGGATGCTGTCGTCGATCTTGTAGACGTAAGGCTCTTCGACGCACCAGTATTCACGCCAGCCGCCGTTGGTGCCGCTGCCGCGCACCAGAACGTGCTCGCAGACATTGCCGCGGCCATGCTTGCACTGGTAGCACTCGCCGCAGCGGATCACGTAGTCAATCACGACGTGGTCGCCCACCTTGATGTTTTTGCAGTCTGCGCCAACCTTGGTGACCAGACCAACATTCTCGTGGCCGGGGATCAGCGGGTAGCGGGAGTTGGGGTTCTCGCCCTTATAAATATGGATGTCGCTGCCGCAGACACCAGCAGCCATCATCTTGATCTGGACTTCGTTGTCCTTCGGTTCAGGGATCTCAGTCTCGCGCATCTCAAAGTGGAGCGGCTTGGTGACCCAACACTCTTTCATAACAGTAGACCTCCTTGTTGGTGATCAGTGATCTTCTTGTAAATGTTCCGTCGTCGTATCTTGTTGTAATACAAGATTCATTGGCTTTAGTATACACGACAATACAAGAAAAGCAAGAGGAAATTTGAAAAAACAGGGTTTTAAGGATGATTTTCGACTAACTGCACAATTCTGAGCATGCCGTTTTGTGATACAAGACGGAAACCAATGTCAAGACAAGTGCTCGGCAGAGCATAAGAGCGGAATAGAAGGGGCATTAAAAATAAAGATACGGCAAAGAATAGCAGCTGCGGGCAGGAATTCTGACGAAACTGGACATGTATCACAGAAAAAATGGCAGGACGGATCGTTTTATGGATATTTCCTATTATAAATGCCTCTTGCGGAAGATGAACTTGTTTCGGCCCAAAAACAAGTTGGGGTGTGCCAGCGGTGCCGGATCGGGTCGGAAGAGGGGAGAAAGAGGCGGTGGACGGTGGAAGCCGGCAGAAGAAAGTGAAGCCAAAAAAGTGAAAAACGTCAACTTGAACGGACAAAAAGCACAGGAATATGAAGAGATGTGACAACGATAAAACGTCAAAAAAGTCAAAAGTGTAACAAAAGTGGCTAAAAATCTTAAGTTTTACCTTTGAATTGTACAGATTTGCATTTTGAAACAAGTGCACTCTGCACAAAAAACATGTAACTTGTAAAAAGAATGTTAACAAGGCTTGTATTACATGCTATTATGTTGGCAACAGAAAGCCCCACGCAGGTGGGCGCCAGAAAAGTACGTGCAGACCGGCTGACACAAGCCCGGTCATGATGTTTAAGAAAATTGGAGGACAACAAGATGAAACAGTACATCAACCGCCGTGATTTCCTGAAGGCTGCTGGCGTGACCGCAGCTGCCGCTGCTCTGGCTGGCTGCGGTGTCACTTCCGGCTCCACCGCCACTGCATCCAGCACGGCTGCATCCAGCACCGCCGCTGCCGGCAAGTACGATGATGTCAAGGCCGATGTCACCCTGACCATGAGCCACCAGATGGCTGCAAGCCACTCCATCAACAAGACTGCTGAGGAGTTCGCTCGTCTGGTCGCTGAGAAGTCCGAGGGCAAGATGAAGGTGGACGTTTACTCCGCTGCAACTCTGGGCACCGAGACCGAGAACCTGCAGGCCCTGACCAACGGCACTCTGGATCTGGCCGTGATCGCTGCCGAGTTCTATGCAAACTACGTGGACGAGGCCGGTTGCCTGTGCCTGCCCTTCGTATACAGCAGCTACGACGACTGCGCTGAGAAGCTGGCCGGTGAGGCTGGCACCACCGTTGCACAGATGATCCTGGACAAGACCAATGTCCGCATTCTGGACTACTACGTGCTGGCATTCCGTCAGATCTTTACCACCGATAAGCCTCTGAACACCGTAAACGATATGTCCGGCCTGATCATCCGCATCCCGGACTCCTCTACTTATAAAGAGACCTTCACCCAGCTGGGCGCTGCTCCCACTCCTGTGGCATGGGGCGAGACCTACACCGCACTGGATACCGGTCTGGTGTCCGCTGTGGAGAACATCCCCGAGTCTATCATGTCCGCCTCCATGCAGGAAGTGTGCAAGTACGTCAACGTTTCCAACCACATCATTGGACCCACCACCATCTCCGTTTCCGAGCAGGTGTTCCAGAAGCTGACCGAAGAGCAGCAGAACATCCTGACCGAGGCCGCTAAGGAAGCCTGCGAGTTTGGCCTGAATGCTACCAAGGACGGCAGCGATGCAAACTTCGACGCTCTGGAAGGTGCCGGTCTGGAAGTGGTGGACACCGATGTTGACAGCCTGAAGGCAAAGATCAACTACAACGCATATGCTTGCGCAAAGACCGATGTCGGCAAGCAGATCCTGACTTCCATGGGTGTTGCTCTCTGATAGACCGTCCGTCTTTCCCTGAAAAAATGTGCGGGCAGGCCACAAAGGGCTTGCCCGCACTTAATTGAAGAAAAGGAGATGAGCCCCCGCATGAAAAATGTGCGTAAAACGGTGGATAAGATCCTGAATGTGTGCATTCTGGTTCTCTTCATCGCAATGTTCGGTGTTACCACCCTGAACGTTATCATGCGTTATATCTTTAACTCGCCGCTGAGCTTTGCAGTCGAGTTTGGCCGCTACACCTTTGCAGGCATGGTCTATCTCGGCTCCATCTACGTCATGCGCGACGACGGCCACATCGGTCTGGACATCGTGGTGGATGCTCTTCCGGAGCCGCTGCACACCATCGTGAAAAAGTTCTCCCGCGTGCTGGTTCTTGCCTATCTGGCCATATTCTTCTGCATGAGCACCCGCATGGTTATTGAGAACTGGACCAACCGTTCCAGCACCATGCATCTGCCCATGTCTGTTGTGTATCTGGCCATGGTCATTGGCAGTGCCGGTATGTTCATTGAAGAGCTGCTTCTCCTGCTGGGCAAGGGCGGCAGCGAAAAATTAGATGCAGGCGACATGGGAGGTGGCATGTAATATGTGGATGATCATTGGTATCTTCTTTCTGATGCTGCTTATCGGCGTGCCTGTTGCGTTCGGCGTTGGCATCTCCTCCATGCTGTATCTGGCCCTGAATGGTAAGGATCTCGTCATCCTCACCCAGCGCATCTTCGCTGGTGGTGACTCCTTCACCCTGATGGCAATTCCGCTGTTCATCTTTGCAGGCGAGATCATGAATGCCTGCGGCGTTACCAAGCGCATCGTCGGCTTTGCAAACGAGCTGGTCGGCTTTATCCCCGGCGGTCTGGCACACGTCAACATTCTGGCATCCATGCTGTTTGCAGGCGTTTCCGGTTCCACCTCTGCCGACGTTGCTTCCATCGGCGGCATGCTGATCGGCTCCATGGACGAAGCCGGTTTCGACCGCGACTACGCCACCGCTGTCACCGCTGCATCCGCAACCATCGGTTCCATCATTCCGCCATCTATCCTGATGGTGCTGTACAGCTCCATCACCGGTATCTCCGTTGGTAAGCTGTTCAT
>ENA-OZFE01000984-OZFE01000984.1-human-gut-metagenome-genome-assembly--contig:-NODE-984-length-9748-cov-4.636232_pt1 | contig 9748 bp, 8 predicted proteins | sample MGYA00245077_ERZ653627 | MGnify/ENA primary metagenome ERZ653627 (study PRJEB26926, sample SAMN06165121) | human gut metagenome | biome: ENVO:00009003; feature: ENVO:2100002; material: ENVO:00002003...
ATTGACTTTTTATTTGCAGGCTGAAGTAACGAGAATGCGACGCGCAGTTTTCAAAAGCGGTTTTTACTAAAAATACGTCTGCCGTTTTTGGTCATTATTACTATGCATTGATACCTGGTCAAATTTCTTCCGAAAACAGATGATTTCAGGAATCAACTTGTCGGCACACTCCTTTGTAGTATGTTGTCTATCCTCCATTGAAATCCCTCTTCTTTGGTGATACAATATGTTACAATGCTTATCAAAAGTTACATCATTTTGGGGGACATTTACACTACAAAGGAGAATTTATTTATGTTTCAGGTTTTTGTTGATTCAGCAGCAAATCTGCCTGCTGTTACTGCGAAAAAATACGATATCCATGTCGTTTCTTTCGTCAATCTTGTGAATGGAAAAGAGCTGGTCTGCTTCGACCCGGATCTGTCACCGGAAGAGGAGCTTGCAAAAGGAAAAGAATATTACAATGCCATGCGCACCGGCTGTGAAATCAAGACCGGACTGATCAGCACCGCAAATTTTGCGGATGCGTTCCGCACCGCTCTTGAGGCAGATCTGGACGTCATCTATCTTTCCTTAAGCAAAAATATCAGCGGAACTTATAACTCCGCAAGACTTGCTGCCGAGGAGCTTCTTGAGGAATACGGCGGAAAACGTAAAATCCGCCTCGTCGATTCCCTGAATGCCTCTCTTGCACAGGGCATCCTCGCCATCTATGCCAGCGAAATGCGCGATCGGGGCATGAACGTAGACGAAGCGGCAGATCTTCTGGAAACCTACGTTAGCAAAATGAACGGTGTTTTCACCGTCGGCGATCTGAAATATCTTTCCCGTACCGGAAGAATCAAGGGAAGTGTCGCTGTGGTCGGAAATATGCTGAAAATCAAACCGATTCTGCGTGGAAGTGAAGATGGCTATATTGTTTCCTACAAGAATGTCCGCGGACGCAAGGCCGTTTTAAATGAACTGATTCGTCTTTTCTGTGAAACGATCGAAGAACCGGAAAAGCAGATCGTCGGAATCGCACATGCAGATGCCTATGAGGAATCTCTTTATATGATGGAAGAAATCCAGAAAAGAGTGAAGGTGCGTGAATTTATCAATACTTCTTACGATTACTGCACCGGAAGCCATGTCGGACCGGATACGATCGCTTTGTTCTATCTCGGAAAAGACCGCAGTCTTCTGTAAAAGGAGCAACCAGACTAACCACTGCTGTTCCCCTGTATTTTTCCGAAATTGCTGTAAACAGCGGAGATACTGTTTCTTCTTTCCATGCATAATTCCACCTGTTTTTCCACATACTACCCATACAGCACAAATTATGGAAAGTACATTGCGGAAACAGGAGGAATTTTTCATATGAAAGCGACGGGAATTGTTCGAAGGATTGATGATCTGGGGCGTGTGGTAGTTCCCAAGGAAATCCGGCGCACGATGCGGATCCGGGAGGGACAGGCCATGGAAATTTATACCGGACGGGAGGGTGAGATTATCCTGAAGAAATACTCACCGATCGAAGAGCTGGCGGAATGCGCAGCAGGGTTTACAAAATCGATTTCAACGGTGACCGGATGTCTCGTCTGTGTTTCGGATCAGGAACAGATTGTGGCGGCAAACGGGCCGGAACAGAAAAATTATCTTGGCAAGTCCATCAGCAGCCGGCTGGAGGAAGCGATTCTGAACCGGAAAACAGTACTTGCGCGTCCCGGTGAAAAGGCTTATTTTTCAATTTTGGAAAACACAGACAATACTACTCCTCTGCCGGAGCTCATTTTTCCGATTCTCTCCTCCGGTGATGCCATCGGTTCGGTCATTCTCTGCGGCAAAGACAGGGAGTCCCTGCCGGGCGATACGGAAAAGAAGCTCCTCCAGGTAGCTGCAACGTACCTCGGACGGGAAATGGAAAACTAAACAGGGGATTTATCGAAGGCAATTTATCAAAGGCTTTTTGCATCATCCGCATCGGTTATGCAAGAGGCCTTTTCCTGTTATTCTGTAATTCGAGATATTCCAATTTTATCTTGCTATTTACACCTGCATTGTCTACAATAAAAATGACGTGCACGAAAACCTTCAACCGATACGCCCGAAGCTTTTCTGTGCCTGCTTTTATAAGCCGGGAAAAATTCCCGGTGTATCCTACATTACACAAGGAGGAATTTCCATTCATGAAATACATTGCAAAGAAATTCGGCTCTCTCCTTCTTACGCTGCTTCTTGTATCCTTTTTATCGTTCTTTGCCTTTTCCGTCATACCCGGAGATGCGGCAAAATCGCAGCTTGGAACGGAGGCGACGCCGGAGCGGATTGAGGCTCTGCAAAAGGAAATGGGCCTGGATCGGCCGGTTCTGGAACGGTATGCTTCGTGGGTAACCGGCTTTTTTCATGGAGATCTCGGCACCTCGTATTCGTACTCGATGCCGGTCGGAGAACTGATCCGCGATAAAGTTCCGATTACCATCGCTATCACCGTTATCGCATTCCTGATGATCCTTGTTGTCTCGATTCCCATCGGCATTTTCACAGCACAGCACGCCGGAGGCCATCTGGACCGGCTGATCATGACGATCAATCAGGTGATCATGTCTGTGCCGGGATTTTTCATCGGTATTCTGATCACGTATCTTTTCGGTCTGATTCTCAAATGGTTTCAGCCGGGCGCCTATGTGCCGATTTCTGAAAATTTTTCCGGTTTTATCGGTTATCTTGTTGCACCGTCTGCCGCCATTGCACTTCCGCGCTGTTCCATGGCTGTCAAAATGCTGCGCAGCTCTGTGCTCTCGCAGCTCGATGCCGACTATGTGCGCACCGCCTATTCCCGCGGAAACAGTACACGCCGTGTTATGTATCACCATGTGCTGAAAAACGCCCTGATTCCGGTACTGACCTTCTGGGGCATGACAATCGCAGATATTGTGGCAAACAGCATTATTCTGGAACAGGTTTTTTCGATTCCGGGCATGGGCAATCTTCTGATCACTTCGATCTCCAACCGCGATTACCCCGTGGTTCAGGGCATCCTTGTACTGATCGCCGCCCTCATTATTATCATCAATTTCGTGGTAGATCTGCTGTATAGCAGAATTGATCCGCGTATCCGCGTAAAAGACTGACGGGAGCTTTCGATCATCAGCTCCCGCGACCGAAAGGTCGTGGGGAGCCGCCCACGACAAAGGAAAGGGTTTTCATTATGAAAAAGAAACGCAATCTCACGCTGATCATCGGAGCTGTTCTCACCGCTTTTATGCTTCTGTTTCTTCTGATCGGCTTTTTCTACACACCGTACGACCCGGATGCAATGAACGGCGCAGCCAAGTTTGCTGCTCCATCTCTGTCGCACCCGTTCGGCTGCGATCACTTTGGACGCGATATTTTCAGCCGCGTCTTAAAAGGAACCGGTACAACCTTCTTCGTCGCTTTCGCTACTCTGCTGCTCGGCGGAACCATTGGTGTTCTTGTCGGTGCGTTCACCGGGTATTTTGGCGGATGGATTGACGAAATCCTGATGCGCTTAAACGATGTCATTGTTTCCTTTCCGGGAATCCTGCTGGCGCTGGTATTTATCGCGCTGCTGGGTCCCGGCAAATACAATGTGATCCTTGCACTCGGTATCGTATTCATTCCGAGCTTTGCACGTATCACCAGAAGCGAATTTCTCGCACGCAAAGATATGGACTATGTCAAAAGTGCCCGTCTGATGGGTGTTTCCCATCTTCGGATCATATTTGTACATATCCTGCCAAATACGGTCCCGTCCCTTCTTTCGATGGCAGCAATCGGTTTCAACAACGCCGTTCTCTCCGAGGCCGGCATGAGCTTTCTCGGCATCGGTGTCCAGCCGCCCGATGCCTCGCTTGGACGGATGCTCTCAGAATCCCAGACGTATCTGATGACTGCTCCCTGGGGCTCTGTTTTCCCCGGTCTTGCCGTCATTTTACTGGCACTTGGCGTATCGCTCCTCGGCGACGGATTACAGAAGAAAGGCGGTAACTGATATGGCACTTCTCGATGTACGTGACTTAAAAATTGCATTTTACGATACCACGCCACCGACCGAAGTGGTAAAAGGCATCTCCTTTTCCTTAGAAGAAGGTGAGACGCTTGGCATTGTCGGGGAATCCGGTTCCGGCAAAACCCAGACGGCGCTCTCCATTCTGCACCTTTTAAAGGAAAATTCCGCCGTATCCGGCGGAGAAATTCTCTACGAAGATTCTTCCGTTGCGCACGCTTCCAGCCAGGATCTGCAGCGCATCCGCGGAAAAGAAATCAGCATGATTTTTCAGGAGCCGATGACCTCTTTAAATCCGGTTCTGACCATCGAAGAACAGATTGCAGAGGGACTGCTGATCCATGAGAGCTGCACACCGGCAGAACGTCATGAAAAGGTTCTTGCCATAATGCATGAGGTCGAGCTTCCCGACCCGGAAAAACTTTGCAAAAAATACCCTCACCAGCTCTCCGGCGGTCAGCGCCAGAGGGTGATGATCGCTGCGGCGCTTATTACAGAACCGAAGCTTCTGATTGCAGACGAGCCGACAACAGCTCTTGATGTGACGATTCAGTCGCAGATCTTAAAGCTGCTGAAAAAAATCAATGAACGCCATCACACGGCGATTCTTTTTATCTCACACGACCTCGGCGTCATCCGTTCGCTCTGTGACCGGGTCATCGTCATGAATCATGGGACGATTGTGGAATCCGGCAGTGTAGACGATGTCTTTTTCCACCCGAAAGAAGACTACACCCGCCGCCTGCTCGATGCAATTCCGAACCGACGAACATCGCTGCGAAAGCGAATCAAAATCGCTCCAACAGCTCAATGGCCGACAGGCTCTGACAAAAAAGCTGCTCCGCCGGCGAAAAAGGAGGAATAACCCATGGAAGAAATCAGTCCGAACAACATTCTGGAAGTCAGCCATATTTCTGCCTCCTATCAGGAGGGAAAGCAGAGAAAAACGGTGCTTCATGATATCTCTTTCGAGCTTCATGAAAATGAAATTCTCGGTCTCGTCGGAGAGAGCGGATGCGGAAAATCGACACTCTCCAAAGTGATCTTAGGATTTATCCGCCCAGATGAAGGCGAAATAATTTCGCAGGTCGACCATCCGCAGATGATTTTCCAGGACCCGTTTTTCTCCCTGAATCCGGCGAAGAAAATCTCCTGGATTTTAGAAGAACCACTTCGGATGCAGAAGGTTCCGAAAGAAGAACGAAAAAAACGGGTTCTTGCGATGGCCGAAAGAGTCGGTCTCTCCGCAGAGCACCTGAAACGCCGCCCGCATGAGCTCTCCGGCGGCCAGCGCCAGAGAGTCAGCATCGCGGCCGCACTGATCCAGGGCTCACGCCTGATCCTTGCCGACGAACCGGTTTCCGCTCTCGATGTGACGATTCAGAAGCAGATCATGGAGCTGATGGTTCAGCTTCAGGAGGAGCTTCAGCTCTCGATTCTCTTTATCTCGCATGACCTCAACGTGATCTATCAGATGTGCGACCGGGTTCTCGTGATGAAAGAAGGCCGGATTGTGGAGAACGCGGAGACGGAAGAACTGTTTGCGCATCCGCAGAATGATTATACAAAGGAGCTTCTGGCGGCATCACCGGAGCTGTAGTTTTATTTCCAGCATTCTCTAAACACCCGAAGTACATTCTTGGAAAAGACCTTCTCGATCTCCTCATCTGTAAAGCCTTCGTGGCTCATCACATCTGCGAGATGCTGCATATGCGCGGTGTCCGGCACATCCGTTTCACCGCTGAAACCGTCAAAATCGGTTCCAAGGCCGATGATATCGATACCGCCGACGTTGCGCAGATATTTCATATGGCGTACCATATCCATCGTCGATGCCTTTTTCGCTGCTGGCTCCTCCTCGCGCAGAAACGACGGACAGAAATTGATACCGGTGACGCCGCCACGCTCTGCGAGCTGACGAATCATTTCATCCGAAAGGTTTCTCAGATGGAAGCACGCGCCGCGCGCATTGGAATGGGACGCAATGACCGGACCTCTCGTATGCGCAAAAACGTCGCGGATTCCGGCATCATTTAAGTGTGATAAATCGATCACTATGCCGAGCCGCTCCATCTCCTCGACAAAGGCAATACCGGTCGATGTCAGCCCGTTTTCAAGATCCGGAAGATATGGCTTTCCCTCTTCCTGCGCCGGGTTCGGGAATCCAAGCTCATTCGGAAAATTCCAGGTCAGCGTGGAAATCCGCACACCGAGATCATACAGCGTATGCAGCTTCTCTATGCTTCCCTCGTAGACACCACCCTCTTCGACGGTCATCACCGCACCTATTTTTCCTTCCTTCTGTACCTGCATCAGATCCGCATACGTTTTGATCTGACAAATGCGGTCCGGATACCGTTCCACCTCTGATTTCCAGAGATCAGCCAGCTTTCTCACATGCTCAAACGGTGTTTCGTCTTTCAGTCCCTTCAGGAACGTAAACAAAGAAAAGCACTGGCAGAGGCTGCCGCCCTTTTCCAGCTTATCCAGATTGATCTGAAGATCCGCATCCGCAAGATGCTCCCGTTTTTCCTTCCACTGCAGCGCCGGGATGGTGTCGCAGTGCATATCAATTACCTGAAACATGGCAATAATCCTCTTTTCTGTTTTTTCTCTATTCTATCATATTTCGCTGCATTCCTTCACAAAAACTGGAAGAAAACGTAAAAAACCGCCTGGCTCATGGTAAACCCATAAGGCTAGAGAAAATATATCTTTCCGGAATCGCAAAAAATTTGGGGGTTCCGCGTTTTTTCTCGAAAAAAACTTGCAAATCTCGTCTGAGATGATATACTTTTTGCATTGTGTTACTTTATGAAAGCACTGATCTTCCAAAAAAGTGCTTCTGCTTATGAAAAAGAAAGAGGTATCTATGCTCCAACTGATTGAAACCATCAACAATGCCGTGAACAATTTTATCTGGGGTGTTCCGGCTATGATCTGTATTTTCGGTGTCGGTCTTTACCTGAGTCTGCGCACCCGTTTTCTCCAGATTCGAAAATTCCCGTATGCGATCCGCACAACGCTCGGAAGAATGTTCCGCAAACGAGATGCTTCCGATGGCGCAATTACACCGTTCCAGGCGGTCTGTACAGCACTTGCCGCCACGGTCGGTACCGGTAATATTGCCGGTGTCGCCGGCGCTATCGCTATCGGCGGACCCGGTGCCGTGTTCTGGATGTGGGTTTCCGCCCTGCTCGGCATGTGTACGAAATTTGCCGAGGTAACACTGGCTGTTTTCTATCACGAGAAAAACGCCAACGGAGAACTCGTCGGCGGACCGATGTATTACATCAAAAACGGTCTCAGCAAAAAATGGCATTTTCTGGCCTATCTTTTCGCTGCTTTCGGTGTACTGACTGTGTTCGGAACCGGAAATGCAACGCAGGTCAACACCATCACAACCGCAGTCAACTCCGCACTGATGAATTACCATGTGATCTCAAAGGACGCGATCCCTACCTCCAACCTGATTCAGGGTATCATCATTGCGGCACTCGTAGCGCTGATCCTGCTCGGCGGTGTCAAACGAATCGCACAGGTAACAGAAAAGCTCGTTCCGTTTATGGCTCTGTTTTATATTGTCCTTGCCATCGGTGTAATTTTGCTGAATCTCAACCGGATTCCGTCTGTTTTCGTATCGATCCTTGAGGGCGCCTTCCGTCCCTCTGCTGTTACAGGCGGTATCGTCGGAAGCATGCTCATGAGTGTAAAAAAAGGTGTGTCCCGCGGTATTTTCTCAAACGAGGCAGGTCTTGGTACCGGTTCGATCGCGCACGCCTGTGCCGACACAAAAAAGCCGGTCAAACAGGGTATGTTCGGTATCTTTGAGGTATTTACTGATACGATCGTGATTTGTACCTTAACTGCACTTGTTATTCTCTGCAGCGGTACTTCCATCATCTACGGACAGGCTGCCGGCGCAGAGCTGACCATCAGCGGTTTTACCCTTACATACGGAAACTGGGTTTCGCTGCTCACCGCGTTCGCGATGTGCTGCTTCGCCTTTTCCACGATTCTCGGATGGGGACTTTACGGTGCACGCTGCATCGAGTTTTTGTTCTCCGAAAGAATCACAAAATATTTTATGGCCGCCTATGCGCTGGTTGCCATCCTTGGCGCCACCGCAAATCTTGGCCTGATGTGGAGCATTGCTGAGACCTTCAACGGCCTCATGGCAATCCCAAACCTGATTGCGCTCTTCCTGCTTTCGGGCAAGGTTGTGGAACTTACAAAGGAATATTTTTCCGGAGAAGGCAAAACCCGGTAAAATTCCTTTTCTCGCGGCGCATTCCCTTCTTCTGTAAGAAAATCATGTAAATTCGCCTTTTCCCTTGACAATCAGGTTGCTACACCTTACACTGTTAAAAGTTTATAGCTTGGCTTCACCTTCTTCTCGGCAAGCATGTGGGTAGGCCAGCAGCTCGCTGACGGCCTCGATTTCTGGGGCTTTTTGGGATCACTGATCCTTGGTGGAATCATTCTTGGTATTTATACCGGTCTGCTCGGCTACGTCGGTGCAAAAACCGGTCTGTCACTTGATCTTTTGTCCCAGAGAGCTTTTGGCGAAAAAGGTTCCTATCTGCCGTCAGCCATGACCAGCTTTACGCAGATCGGATGGTTTGGTGTCGGCTCCTTCGTTTCCGGCGGAACCGCAACTCCGAACTTCGCACGTTTTGCAAAGAACGGAAAATCTGGTGCCATCACCACGGTTGTGGCTTTCTTTATCGGAAATTCCCTGATGTTTTTCTTCGGTGCTGTTTCCTCGATCTTTGTCGGCGGAAACGATATCTTCGAGGTTATGGTCCGCCTGAACCTGTTCTACCTGGCTGTTCTCGTTCTCGGTCTTAATATCTGGACTACAAACGACAACGCTCTGTATACCGCAGGTCTTGGTCTTGCCAACATCTTCCATCAGAGGAAAAAACCGATGGTTCTCCTTTCCGGTATCATCGGAACGGTTGCCTCCGTATGGCTGTACTACAACTTCTGCGGCTGGCTCAACATTCTGAACTGTACTCTGCCGCCGGTCGGCATGATTCTGGTGCTCGCCTACTTCATGAACAAAGAGGACTTTGAAGCCGATCAGCCGAAGCTTAAAACCGTAGACTGGTTTGCGGTTGCCGGTGTCATTCTCGGTGCCATTGTTGCGAACCTCTTACACTGGGGCATCGCTTCCATCAACGGCATGGTTGTTGCCGCTGTATGCTACTGTGTCGGACAGGCCGTAAACAAAAGAAAATAAGCAAAATCGTCCTGAATATGTTCCTGTATCTTATCTCCTGAACATGTTCAGGGCTTTTTATTTTTTCGGATTCGCGTTATAATATATGCATAACTCTGCATAGTTACAATTTTCGAAGCGAAAGGAAACTGCCCGGATGATCCATTCCACCGTATCTGCTCCCAAAGGAGAAAAAACAAAATACCGTCTTGCCGAATCCATGAAGGAGTGCATGAAATCAACCCCTGTCGAAGAGATCACCGTGCGCCAGATCTGTGAAATCTGCGGTGTTACCCGCCAGACCTTCTACCGCAATTTTCTCGACAAATACGATCTAATCAACTGGTACTTTGATAAATTACTGACAAAATCCTTCGAACATATGGGTCGCGGAAGGACCGTTTTTGACAGTCTGGAAAAGAAATTTACCTATATTCAGAAAGAAAAAGCTTTTTTCGCCGCTGCCTTCCGCTACGACAAGCAGAATTCTCTGCGCTGTCTCTTATACACATCTC
>ENA-OZFE01000987-OZFE01000987.1-human-gut-metagenome-genome-assembly--contig:-NODE-987-length-9718-cov-4.806685_pt1 | contig 9718 bp, 9 predicted proteins | sample MGYA00245077_ERZ653627 | MGnify/ENA primary metagenome ERZ653627 (study PRJEB26926, sample SAMN06165121) | human gut metagenome | biome: ENVO:00009003; feature: ENVO:2100002; material: ENVO:00002003...
CTTCTAGCTTCGTCGGCAGCGTCAGATGTGTATAAGAGACAGCTACAACACCATCGCAAGAGGAGCTGCAAGCAGCATTCATTGCCCGCTGTAAACTAACACCACGAGAAGTCGACATCTTGCATGCCGTTACTGCCAATGAGCAACCCCTAAAACAGGTAGCGGAAGATATGGGAATATCTCTTCGTATGCTACAGCGCCACCTAACGAGCATTTACACCAAAACAGGAACTCAAACACGTGCCGGCCTTACACGCGCCCTGTATTTCAATACTCGAGAAAAATAAAACAAATGCTTAAGAAATGTCGTATTTCTCTTTTCGTGTGAATCATTCTTGAAACGAGTGTTGTCACTCTTTAGCTTACGCTTGACAACAGCTTCTCTCCCGCAAGCTTCACTTACGTCGAAACATACCTTGCTATTGCTCTTACGTTCGTTTATCTCTTAACAAAAATTTCTTAAAATGCTCCCCTTGTAAAAATTACCATCTACGCTCTGCCGAGAGACGCATCCGCAGGTCTTTACCGAAAACCGTTCCTTTGCCCAAAAGCATATATAATTACTACAGACAAAGGAAACGAAGCCGTGGCTTTGAATCACATTGATACGTAGCAACGCTAACGAAAGGTCCAAAAACCATGGTGCGCATTATTACCGACTCAACCTCATCCCTTCCCAAAGACGTTTGCGAAGAGCTCGACATTGAAGTTATATCTTTAATCATCAATCGCAATTCTGTTGAGTATATTGAATCTGAAACCGATCTTGATGCCTTCTATAAAGATATCTATGAAATGGCCGACGCCATTCCAACATCAAGTCAGCCTTCACCTAAAAAAGTAAGAGATGTTCTTGAAAAACATGCCCTAGCGCACGAAGAAGTACTCGGTATTTTTATTAGTAGTAAAATGTCGGGCACATTTGAAGGTTTCGTACACGGAGCCCAAGAAACACGCAAGAACTATCCAGAGTTCACCTATGCAGCCATCGACAGTACAACCAACTGTATGGAAATGGGCTTTGCAGTTATTGCTGCTGCAGAAGCGGCAAAAGAAGGTAAGTCTTTAGAACAATGTATTGAAGCCGCAGAGGAAAGCCTTCACTGCTCAAGGTTTATTTTTGCGCCCGAATCACTTACCTTCCTTGAAAAGGGCGGAAGGATCGGAAAAGCAGCTGCGCTTATTGGCCACCTTATTAACATTTCGCCCATTCTTACGGTAAAAGACGGAGAAGCTGGAACCCTAACAAAAGCCCGAACCAAAAAAAGGCCCTCGAGAAAATGGTCAAAGTGCTTGAAAAAGACATTGCTCAATACGGTCTAAAAAATCTCGTTGTTCACTACATTGGGTCAAGAGTCCCTGCAGAAGAATGGGCTGACAAAATCATTAACCCAATCACCAATATGAAAGCAAAAGTTCTTCCCGCAAGCCCCGTAATTGGCGTTCATGTAGGACCTGCGCTTGGGATTGCCTACGAATGCAAGCACCGTATTCCGAACAAATTCACAACCACTTCACCAGAAAGAGTCCTCTCGTAAATCTTAGGTAGAATTCTTTCTGTCTTCAGTATTTAATATACCTTCCTTTAGCTTACAACGTGCTTAATCGACCCTTACAGAGCACGCTGGACAAACAAGCAAGTGCATTCGGAAGACTCTTCGACTACCCCCTTAAACCCTTCTTTTAGTAAAGACCCCAACTCGGCAGGGTCTTTACCGCTTTATTGTTATTCAGCGAGAAAAATAGGACTAAGACTCAAAAACAGCTTCTTTCGTCATAGACAACGAGGAACAACGAGGTGAAAATAAGAGCACGGATGCTTACAGCCGAAACAAGGAAAGAACCCACAAATAGCATCGGAGGTTTTTGCCCCCTGAGTCGCACTCAGCCTATATGTTTGGTAGCACCCTAACGTAGTTGAGCATCACCAAATAAAACCAATTAAGGAGGAACTGTGCGCAACCTACGAACTCTGGCCGAGGTAGTTAAGCATGCTGGACTTGGACCGCTTTCTCTTCTGTTTCTGTGCATCTACCTTTTATGTTCTGCCATCGTGTGGTTCGCAGACCCTACTGGTAAATCATTCGGAGACGCCATGTGGTTTTGCTTTCAAGTAGTTACCACAATTGGTTTTGGCGACATTTCCGTTGATGCAGGTATTGCACGTGGTGTAACCATAGTGCTGAGCATCTTTAGTATTTTCTATATCGCGCTTATCACGGGTGTGGTAGTAAGTTACACCACCGAGCGCATGCATTTACGACAGGAAGATACCCTCGCCCGCTTCGTCAACAACCTTGAACACCTCGACAGCATGAGCAAAGAAGAGCTCGCTTCCCTTTCAGAAAATGTTCGCGAATGGCGCAAAAAGTCTCGGTAGCGGTTTTAAGGTGATGTGCAATAGGGCGAAAACTCATTTAGCAAGATCCTCGAATACATCGACATACTCGTCCATGAAATCGACCGCAATATCTACAACTCTCTCTTCCCTTTTGGCTGGCTGAATTACCACCCAAGGTTTGTTATACTTCCTTTCTCTCTGACACACTCCGCAAACTCCTTTCTTACTTCTTTACCAAATTGTCTTTACTGCAGGGGCACACAAAATGGCTGTACCCTACCGCAAGGCGGGATGCAGCCATTGCCTTTGAGGATATCATGCCCTCAGTACAGAAAAGCACACTAAAGAGCACAAAAGAAAAGTTACTTTCCTCAAACCTCTTCAGCTATTTCACGAACAAGAGAAACCTTGGCCCACTGCTGTTCTTCAGTGAGTTTGTTCATAACCCAAAGCCCTTATGGTTTGCTACCATAAAAGAAAGTGCTCGCTCAACAAAAGGCCTCTCGTGAATGTCAATCAAACAACACAGAAAGATTCATCGCTTGATTTATCGACGCGCCTCGCAAGAGCCCTTCGAAAGCCAGGAGCGCTTACTCCTTTGATTCTTCTTATGGGCTTCATTGGCGCTTCGCTTCGTTATGTGCTTGAAACGATGTTTCCAGCTAATAATGGTTTTCCATTTTCAACCCTTATCGTGAACATATTCGGTTGTTTTGTGCTTGAAATTATCAATCAGTACGTTGGCAGAAGGCTCCATCTTCCGCCGCCCCTCGTGAAATCACTCGGCGTAGGACTTATTGGAGCTTTCACTACTATTGCCGCCTTTTCAACAGAATGTTTGTCTTTCTTCCATGAAGGGGCTTTTGCCCTCGCATGCGTCTATATTGCTGCGACTATAGTGACGACATTTATCTCTGCGCTCGCAGGAAGAATCACCGCTCAGTTTTTAGCACTCCGACGCTTTCGACGCTTGCGCAAGCAACATGCAGTGGAGCGTGCTTTTCGCAAAGAACGTTTTTATGAAGTAGATCTTTCCTCTTCTACTCCGCTTTCTTCTTTTGCAAATGCGTCTTCCAATAATGAACAGGATAATTCATCAAAACCTAATGAAGTAAAAAGAGCATACGATGATAATTCCATCGATACAAAACTTCAGCACACCTCTTCAGAAGAAAGTGATGAACGATGAGCTTTTTCGCCATTCTTGCTGTAAGTTTTGGTGGAGCACTCGGAGCGTTATGTCGCAATAGAGCGAGCGCGTTTCTGAAGCTACGCTTTCCTCAGCGGCTCCCTCTTCCCACGCTCTTTATCAACCTTACCTCCTGCACGTTGGCAGGAATCGCACTGTATTTCCAAGCGTCCATGGATCAAACGCTCTACCTTGCCTTAACCATGGGGTTCTTGGGAGGATTTTCAACACTTTCGACCATGAATTATGAAGCGGTTGAATTAGTGATTCAGAAACACTTTATTGAAGGTTTTGGATACCTAGCACTTACCTATGCAAGCACCATAGGCGCTGCGGCATTGGGCTATTTTGCTATGACTCTTCTTTGCTAGCTTGAACCTCTACCAAACAGGACAACACAGTCTGGCTGTGTTGTCCTGTTTTTTGTCTTATCTTTTATTGAATTAAGAGCGAGCCAAACCGTCGACGGAAAGCACTACACCAGAAATATAGCTTGCCATCTCCGAAGCCAAGAACACATACGCATTCGCAATATCTTCCGGCTCACCCATACGACCAAGAGGAATACTTGCAATCAAAGGATCGATTACCTCTTTAGGAAGAGCGTCTACCATATCGGTATGAGTAACACCTGGAGCAACTGCGTTTACACGAATCTGATCAGCAGCAAGCTCACGTGCAAGCGATTTAGTTAAACCGTTAACGGCAAACTTAGAGGCAGGATAAGCACAACCAGAAGGTTGCCCATAAATGCTTACCATGGAGCTAGTGTTAACAATTGCTCCTCCACCCTGTTCACGCATATAGGGAGCAACCGCTTTGCAACAGTAGAACACAGCATTTACATTAAGCGCCATAGTTTTGTCAAACACTGCTGGATCGTAATCATACAAGGATTCACGAGCAGAAACACCCGCATTGTTTCCTAAAATATCAATTCGTCCAAAGGCATCGTTAACCTTTGCAAATTCGGACGCAATAGACTCTGGATCTGTCATATCGGGCCAAATGCCCATTACTTCATAGGAAGGATTTTCAGCTTTGAGTTTCTCTACTGCAGCGTTTGCAGTTTCTTCCCTTGATCCACACAAAGCCACCTTTGCACCATTTTCCAAAAAGGCTTTTACGATTCCGAATCCGATACCTCGCGTACCACCGGTAATAATGGCGGTTTTGCCCTTTAATAATTCCATGGCAACCTCCTAAAAAGAAACTATAAGATTATTGATATCTTGTATTTTCTTTTCCTCAATGCACTAAACAACAAAGGCAAACGGAAGTAATAGCTCCTTTTTCGGCTCACTATCCTACGCAATAGCAATGCCTAAAAAACCATTGATTCACTCATCAGATTTATTGAGATGCCTCTTTTGAAACGTTAGGAATAACGTTTCAAAAATGGGCTACTAAAAAACATGGAATACTAAAAACGAAGCGCTTCAGGATTCAGGCAGTCCATAGGACGAACTCCTGTAACTACATCAATTGCTGCCTGCATAGCACGTGTGCGAAGTTCCAATCCCGATTCTTCAGACCAGTAAGCCGCATGAGAACTCAATACCGTATGGGGAGCCTTAAGAAGAGGATGATTGAAATCTACCGGCTCGCCTTCGAATACGTCAATGCCAGCACCCCAAAGCTTATCCTCAGATAGCGCCTTCGCTAATGCAATCGTATCAATTACGGCACCCCGCGAAGTATTAACAACGACCGCACCTTGTTTCATAAGGGCAAGATGTTTTTCGTCAAGTAGATGGTGAGTTTCAGGGGTAAGTGCTGTATGAAAACTAACCACATCGCTAACGCGCAGCAATTCCTCATAGGCCAGAACGTCAAACCCCTCGGGCGTTCTTCTCCCTGGAACCAAAGAACGGGAAGAGCAAACAACCCTAAACCCTAAACCAGACGCCTTACGTGCCACCGCTCGACCAATCTCGCCCATTCCAACAACACCAAACACACGACCGTATACCTGTCCATAGGGTCGGTGACGAGCATAATCCCAAATGCCAGCACGCATATCAGCGTCTACTTCGTTTATACGACGCAAGCAGGAGAGCGCCAAAGCAATAGCATGATCCGAAACTACTTCGGTTCCATATCCAGGAACAACACAAACAGCGGTTTTATTGCGCGTAGCAGCAGCTACATCAATGCTGTCATACCCAATACCCGTGCGACTTACCACTTTAAGGCTCGGAAGAGCTTCGAATACCTCAGCGGGAAAATTACCGTATGACGTTATTACTCCGTCAGCATCTTGCGCGTTATGAATAATAGCCTTTGGCTCACGTTCGTTAAACAGGGCAATATCAACATGAGCATTTGTTGCCATCTCTACTTCAAAATCATTGTTTTCGAAATCGGTATCGACAATAACAATTTTCGGCACTGTCTTTTCCTTCTTTCTTGTTTTTTAGCTCAAAACAAACTGTCATATTAGCCATTAGAACATGCTTTATTTAGAAAACGTAAGCACCTTAGCGCCGCTTCTGCGCAAACGTTACGTACACGCAAGAGCCACACAACGAAATAGTTTTATATCGAGCGGTTTACATCGCAAAGCTGAATCGACAAATTAGCACATGTATTAGCTGAAATACTGGCCAATCCTGCCCTAGGAAAAGGACATAAATATCATAGCAAGGACATAACCAATAGCACCACAAACAGGAAAAGTAATAATCCAAGCGAAAATCATGTTCTTCGCAATACCCCAATTTACCCTGCGAATACTCTTACTCGCACCCACGCCCATAATGGCAGATGTGTTGCAATGGCTCGTAGAAACAGGCATACCAGTAAGACTTGCAAACAGAAGGGTGAAGGTAGTTGAAAAATTAGCTGCTACGCCTTGGTACTTTTCAAGCTTAACCATATCCATACCAACTGATTTAATAATGCGTTTGCCGCCAATTGCAGTACCTAAAGAAATAGCCGCGGAACAGATAATCATAATCCAGAGCGGGAATCCATCAGCACTCGGTTCCGATACCCCAAAAGAAAGAGCAATACCCAACACCGCAATAGACATGAATTTTTGGCCATCTTGCGCACCATGCAAAAAAGAAAGAGCAATTGCACACAAATCCTGAATTATCACAAACAGCTTATTGGCAGACTGTCTGTTCGCACCATGAAAAAGCTTTTCGATTATCTTGGTAAACAGCCAACCTAAAAGAAATCCCGCCACCAGCGAGAAAACCATACCGTAAATAACTTTTGCCCACTCGCTTGGCACTACACCAGCCCAACCATTAAGCGCAATAGCGCCGCCCGTAATGCCCGCAATAAGGGAATGAGATTTGGAACAAGGAATACCAAAAATCCAGCAAATAACACCCCAACCTATTGCGCCAACCATAGCTGCCACCAAAGCTAATAGCGCTGCATTGGTATCACCCGAGAAATTAACCATGCCAAACATGGTTTTTGCAACCGCAGTGGAAATGAACGTCATCCCTACCAGTCCAACAAAATTGAATACCGCCGCAAGAGCGATGGCAGTATTAGGCGTTAAACAACGCGTAGAAACAACCGTAGCGATAGCATTAGGAGCATCTGTGGCGCCCGAAACAGCCGTGACGCCAATTACCAAAATCAGGATGACAACCAAAATAGGGTGTGTTGCCGCCTGAGCAAAAAAATCAACAAACGATAGCGCCACGAAAAACCTCGAAAATCTTTACAACGGAACAGCACTATTGCCGTGCCACTGTGTCTAATAAACCTCTGTAATTTTACAAAAGTATTACATTTGAAGATAGAGACTATTGGGGAAATAGTGCCGATATTGCCCTGAAATGCAGACAATCATACCCGTGCGAATCCATCCAATACGATCCCAAAACAACCCTATTACCCCTCCTTAAAACACAACGGAACATGCAACAAGCCACCAAGAAAGAAACCACCCAAAAGTGTTCCCCTGAAATGACACTCCACGCAAGCATGATTCTCTTCTTCTGTGCTGCATCGGTTACACTATAAAAGTAGATACATGTAATTCCGATCAGGAGGCTGAATATGGACGCAATGCAAAAGCAGTACCTCGATCTTCTTTCAGAATCTTTCTCTTCAATCAACGATATTTCTGCAGAAATAATTACCGATAAAGCAGCTCTTTCATCCCCCAAGAAAACCGAACTTTTCGTTTCCGACATTCATGGCGAATACGAATCTTTTGCCTTTATTAGTAGGTCAGCCTGCGGAAACGTGAAAAAGCAGATTGAGAAAGCATTTGGTTCTCAGCTTTCAGAAGACCAAAAGAATGCCCTTATAACCCTTGTTTGCTATCCTGCCGAAAAAACTGCGCTCGAGCTTCAGAGCGAAAATAATTCAGCCCTCTGGCTTAAAAATGCCTTGAAACAACTCATCACACTTTGCAAACAAGCAGCACAGAATCATTCTTGCACTCAAATTCATGATGCCATTCAGGGTGACTTCGCTTCTGTTCTCGAAGCGTTTTTCGTTTGCCCGAACGAAGCTCAGCTTGACGCGCTCATCGAAGCAACGATAGAAACCAAATGCGCAGAAAAAATTATTATCCAGCTGAGCAGAACTATTCAAAAACTCTGCGTTGATAAGCTCCATGTTGTGGGCGATATCTACGATCGCGGTCCTTATCCCGACCTTGTCATGGAAGAGCTTATCAATCATCATTCCATTGATATTCAGTGGGGCAACCACGATATTGTTTGGATAGGTGCAGCGCTTGGGCAACGTGGATGCATTGCCAACGTTGTTCGCATCTGCGCTCGTTATGGCAACCTATCCATCCTTACCGATGCCTACGGCATTAACCTTCTACCATTAATCACCTTCGCAATGAATGCCTACAAAGACGACCCTTGTATTGCTTTTGGCCTGAAAGGCAACCCCGATCTTTCAGAAGATGAACTTGAAATGAATATCAAGATTCAAAAAGCTATGGCTATCTTGCAATTCAAAGTAGAAGCCCAGCTCATTGCTGAAAATCCTTCCTTCAATCTTGAAGATCGCAACCTTCTTGACAAGATTGACTATAAAAAAAATACAGTCGTTGTTGATGGTGTTGAATATGCACTTACCGATACTGTTTTCCCCACCGTTGACCCAAGTAATCCTTATCAGCTAACTGCCGAAGAAGAACAAGTTATGGCACATTTAGTCAGTGCTTTTACCTCATGCGAAAAACTTCAACGCCATATTCGCTTCTTCCTTGAAAAAGGAAGCCTCTATAAAATCGAAAACAACGTTTTGATGTTCCATGCCTGCGTTCCGCTCAACGAAGATGGTTCCCTTAAAGAAGTTGATATTTTCGGCACTACCTATAAGGGGCGCGCACTCTTTGATGCGGTTGACCACTATGTACGCGCCGCATTCGTTGAAACCGATCCGTACGCAAAAAAACAAGGACTCGATCTGCTGTGGTATCTATGGCTCGGCGAAGGTTCTCCTCTGTTTGCCAAGAGTAAAATGGCAACGTTTGAGCTGTATCTTATTGCTGAAAAACCTGCCCGCAAGGAAGTAAAGAATACGTTTTATTCCCTTTTAGAAAACGAGGAAGTATTCACCACTATTTTTGAAGACTTCGGAATGGATCCCGCTTCTTCCCATATCGTATGCGGGCACGTTCCGGTGAAGGTAAAAGATGGCGAAGACCCTGTTAAATGCAATGGCAAGACGATCATTATTGATGGTGGTTTCTCCCGCGCATATCAGCCAACCACGGGCATTGCCGGATTCACTCTTATCAGCGATTCTGAAGGGTTATCCCTTGCAACTCACGAGCCTTTTGTTCCTGTTCAAGAAGCCATTCAGAACAACGAGGGTGTTCACTCGAGCGTACGCGCAGTAACTCCTTCGGAAAAACCCCTTTTAGTCGCAGATACCGATGAGGGTCTCAAACTTGAGCAGCGCATTGCAAACCTTAAGCAGTTGCTTGCCCAATAATCCAATTGCCACCAAACATCACCAACATACTTAGGGCTTTCTTTGTGTTGCAAGAAAACAGGATGCACCGGCTATTGCAGTACAAAGAAAGCCACAGCTATCGAAAAATACTTGTTGTCACCCACCAACTCCGCACCTCTGCAAACTAGGAAAAGGTTTTAGCATGAAAGTACTCTTAGTTAACGGAAGCCCTCATAAACGAGGATGTACCCTGTCTCTTATACACATCTCCGAGCCCACGAGACTACGCTGCA
>ENA-OZFE01000997-OZFE01000997.1-human-gut-metagenome-genome-assembly--contig:-NODE-997-length-9657-cov-4.795043_pt1 | contig 9657 bp, 14 predicted proteins | sample MGYA00245077_ERZ653627 | MGnify/ENA primary metagenome ERZ653627 (study PRJEB26926, sample SAMN06165121) | human gut metagenome | biome: ENVO:00009003; feature: ENVO:2100002; material: ENVO:00002003...
CTGCGTATTACCTGGCAGAGTACCGGGCAAACAAGCGGGGGATGGATGTCGATATGATCCTCTCGATCGCGATCTGCGGTGTTGTATGTGGAATTTTAGGTGCAAAACTTCTGTACTATGTCACAATCTTTGATGAAATTCTGGCAAACCCGAAGAAATTGCTAGATATCAGCGATGGATTTGTTGTGTACGGCGGCATCATCGGCGGCGTGCTGGGCGGCGGGCGTGTGCCCATCAGCAGCGCCATCCCCAACCTGGGGAACCTGTGGAACGCACTGACCAATGAGGACTGGAGCGCGGAGAAACGCCTGCAGGAGGTGCGGGACGAGCTGCTGGAGAAGCCCCTGGTGTACCTGGGTCTTCCATTCGGCGGCGGACAACTGAAGAAAATCTACGAGGGCATCGAGGGCGTCATCCAGGGCGGAAGCTATTCCGTCAACGCGGAGGGAGAGCAGGAGCTGCAGTATCCCATCTACAACGACACGCCCGCCCAGGCCGTCGGGAACGCGGTGCTGGCATCTACCTTCGGGCGCACTTCCCTGCCTACGGGCCGGGACTGGATTGAAGGCGGGTTTGATACCCTGGGTGCGAAGCAGACCGCCGTGTACCAGGGACTGCTGGAGGCGGGCGTGCCGGGCGAGGAAGCCTATGCACTGCTGGAGCAGCTGCGGGGCGTAGAGAAGACGGAAACGGAGAGCGAAGCTGCCCAGGAGCGCAGGCTGCTGCAGGAGGCCGACATCTCCGGCGACGGGAAGAGCATCGTCTACTACGGCCTCATGGCCAGTGACCGGGAGCGGGAGCTGATGGACGAGCTGGCAGACATGGACGCTGATATGGGCGAAGTCACCACGGCGTTGCTGGGCATCAAGGACGCCGGGGCGCTGAAGGGCGCGGCGGCATCCAACGCCAAACGGGACGCCATCGCGGGCGCGGCGTTGTCCGAGGACGAGCAAATCCGGCTTTACAACTACACCTTCGGGGAGAAACAGGACGACGGCAGCTATGTGAGCAGCCGGGCCGAGGACATCACCGCCTTCCAGGAGGCGGGGCTGACATTCGACCAGTTCCTGGAGGCGCAGAACGAGTACAGCACCATCAATGAGGAGTACGACAGCTCCGGGGAGAAGGCGGTGGAGTTTGCCCGCTGGGTAAACGGCCAGGGCCTGACCGAGGAGCAGGCGGCGGTGGTAAAGGACGCTTTCACCTATTACAGCCAAATCCCGCAGAGCGGAGGATACTACGAGAAGTTCGCGGCGGCGGGCATGAGCGACGAGAGCGCGTACAGCCTGAACCAGGCCCTGGACGAGCTGGAACCGCTGGAGGGAGAAGACCAGGTGACGAGCCTGCAGAAGTACCAGGTGGTGGTCAATTCAGATCTGACGGAAAGCGAGCAGATGACCGCCATGGGAGAGCTGATGCCGGAGACCGAGTATGAGAAGCTGCGCGTGGGAAGCCTGCAGGGTGTCACCCCCAGGGCCTACGTCTCCTACAAGCAGGCGCTGCCCCTCTACGATGCGGACGGAAACGGTAGCTTCAAGCAGGAAGAGGTACGAGCGGCACTGGATTCCCTCCCCCTGACGACGGAGCAGCGGGCCGCCCTGTGGCAGATGCAGAACAAGAGCTGGAAGCCGTCCAGCAATCCGTACAGCGTGAGCGTGAGCCAGCAGGTCTACGACGCCCTGAACGCGGAAGAGGAAGACGACGGTGGACTGATGGACTGGAGCAGCGGCGTCACGCTGCCAACGGCGGAGGAGCTGGAGCAGAATGGCCTGATGAACTGGAACTAAAGAGAAGCACCCGCACCAGGTTCTCCCGGTGCGGGTGCTTCTCTATCCATTCCAATCTATCAAGAGGCCATCTTCCCAGCAGTCTTGACACGGTTCATATCCATAGCTTTCAGCGAGGGCGGTGTTGAGAATGTTGAAGTCCCGGCCTGCGATGTGGTAGCATCCCCAGTGGTGATACTTGCTACCAGACGTTGTGACGATGCAGGCATTTTGCCGGAAGAAGCCGACCTCTGGAGCATAATCACCAACGCCTGCGGTGTATCCTTCGTCGAAGCCTTCGGAACGCCCGGAAGAATAGCCTTCCTCATAGGAATTGCCTAATTCATACTCCAGCTCTTCGATGGTGTCCTCCATCTTTTCCAGATCACTGCGGGAGGACGCGGAGCCAATGAAGGACAGCAGCGCAAGAGTGGCAAGCACGACGATGCCGAGCTGATACCCAACCTTGTCGAAGGACGGAATAGGGCGGCGCTTCGGTTCCGGTTTTAGATCGGCGGCGGGCGCTGGTTCTGGTTCCGGTTCCGGCGGAAGAGCGTCGGCCTGTTCTGCCTGGATGCGCTCCTGGGCCGCCTGAAAGGAGGCGAGCTGACTTTCCGGTATGCAGATGCTTTGACCGTCCACGGTGAAGTTATACAGCGTTTCCCTGCGGACGTGGGCCTCCCTGGGAGGCGGCGGAGGCGGAGCGGCCTTCTTTTTCTCTATGTGCCTGATGATACGGTTGGGGATGAACCAGACGCCGAGGCCAAACAGGGCGATGGTGAGAAGCCCCGCGCCGATTCCGCCGAGGAAAAGGAAGTCCGCGTACTGCAGCAGCGTGTAGATGGAGCAGGTAATGAGCAGGGCAACACCCCGGACGAGCCACTTCATGGAAAATCCTCCTTGCTTTTTCTTGCGATTAATCATCTTTTTTATAAAAATATCACGTCTCCGTGGTATCGTCAATGCAGAATATGCGAAAGGTGAGTAACGGAGGCGATGCAAGGGTGCGGCTATACACGCTGGACGGAAAATGCAATATCTCCGGCCCACGGATACGGGAGGCCAGAGTGAAGGCGGGGATGTCCCAGGAGGAGCTGGCGGTGCGGATGCAGCTGGCCGGGCTTCAGATGGGGCAAATGGCCGTGAGCCGGATTGAGACCGGGAAACGCCTGGTGCCGGACTTCGAGCTTCCGCTGCTGGCTGCTGCCCTGGGTGTGACCACGGACTGGTTGCTGGGAAAAGAATAAAAGAGCACCCCCTACTCGCGGTAGGGGGTGCTTTGCTATAAACGGGCTTGACTTCCTGCGTTAATCAGCTTTAGAATAAAACGCAACAAAAAGCAAGAAGCAGAAAGAGAGGGCGCGCACATGAAGAAGGCGAAGAAAGAGAAGAAGCCGACGAAGTTCAGCCATCTGACCTATACCAACCGGATAAAGATTGAGAAGATGAACAACGAGGGCTACGGCATACAGGCCATCGCCGACGCCATCCATGTGCATTACACCACCGTGTACCGGGAGCTGAAGCGGAAGGGTGTCACCTACCAGCACAAGCGGAGCGACTGGACATACGAGGAGCGGTACAGCGCGGACAAGGCCCAGGAGCAGTATGAGTTGAACAAGACCGCCAAGGGGCGGCCCATCAAGCTGGGGAAGGACTTTGCCCTGGCTGACTTCATCGAGCGCAAAATTGCGGACGAGCATTATTCCCCGGCGGCCATCATCATGGAAATCCGGGAGCAGGGCCTGGAGTTCGACACGACCATCTGTGAGAAGACCATCTACAACTACGTCAACAGCGGGAACGTGTTCCTGCGGGTGACGAGCAAGCACCTGCCCGAAAGAGGGAGACGGAAGCGGCAGTACAACCACATCCGCCCGGCGAGAGACCAGAAGGGGGAGAACATCGAGCAGAGGCCGGAACATATCAACCGGAGGGAGGAGCCGGGACACTGGGAGATGGATACTGTGAAGGGGAAGCAGAAGACCAAGAAGTGCGTGCTGACCATGAGTGAGCGGAAGACCAGGAATGAAATCACTCTGCCCATCATGGGGGCGAAGATGGAGAACGTGGTGGCGCAGCTGGACGCGCTGGAGCGCCGTCTGGGCGACAGGTTCCCCCTGGTGTTCAAGAGCATCACCGTGGACAACGGGAGCGAGTTCCAGGACTGCGCCGGTATCGAGCGTTCCATCTTCGGAGGGAAGCGGACAAAGGTTTACTACTGCCATCCGTACAGCTCATACGAGCGGGGCACCAACGAGAACCTGAACAAGATGCTGCGGCGCATCTTCCCGAAGGGGACGGACTTCGATCTGGTGCCGGACGAGGAAATCATCGCGGCGGCGGGATGGATGAATAACTATCCCAGGAAAGTCCTGGGAGGGACTACGGCTGCCCGCGCTTTTGATAACTTTTTGGCCGAAATCTCCTGACAAAAATTTTTTCAAAAAATCTTGCGATAGGTATTGCTTTTTTCACAGGCAGCCTGTAAAATATATCGCAAGAAAGGTTTAACACCTTCTTGCGATATTTTTTTATCCAAAAATCCAAGGAATGAAGGGAGGGAGCGGGGATGAAGTACCGGCTGATGGACGACACCATGCGGGGCACCATCGCGGAAATGTACCGGGCGGGCTGCCGGGTGCCGGAAATCGCGGCGGCGGTGGGCCTCCACGAGACCAGCGTGTACCGGGAAATCAACCGGGGCCTGACGGACGAGCTGGACGAGAACGGGCGGTTCATCTATGACCCCGACAAGGCCCGCCTGGATGCCGCGCTGGCGCGCAGGAACAAGGGGAAGTTGAAGCCAACGGGTGACGGAAGGAGAAAACGGCATGGAAAAGCTGACGACAGAGCGGGCTGAAGCCCTGAACACGCTGCTGGCGGAGCAGACGCCGGAGCAGTGCATCATCACCATGAGGACGGCTATGAACGCCTTCATCAACAAGGTGTGCAAGGAAATCACGCCCTTCGCTGCCATCCAGTACGGGCGGCTGCTTCACCCGCTGACCCACGACATGGCCAGGCTGGAGGCGTTCCACGACGCCCTGATGAAGGAGACCAAGGAGGGCCAGGGCGATGCTGAATAGGACGGTCATCATGGGCCGGTTCACAGCTGACCCGGAGCTTCGGCGGACGCAGAGCGGAACGGCTGTTGCCAGCTTCACCCTGGCCGTCGAGCGGGACTTCAAGGGCCAGAATGGAGATCGGGAGACCGACTTCATCGACCTGGTGGCCTGGAGCGGGACGGCGGAGCTGGTGGCCAAGTATTTCACCAAGGGTCGCATGGCTGTGGCGGAGGGCCGCATCCAGACCAGGAGCTGGACGGACAAGCACGACCAGAAGCGGAAATCCACGGAAATCGTGGTGGAGAACATCTACTTCGCGGATTCCAAAGAGAAAGAACGGTACGCCCAGGAGCCTGGGTATGGAGGCTGGCCGCCCCAGGATGGATACGGCGGCCCGGCCTATTGAGGAGGGCAGGACAATGACGCAGAAAGAATACACCGTGACAATTCACGGGAACCGGATGTGGCGGCGGATGCAGGAAGAGGCTGCCCGCCGGAAGCGCCGGGGGCGCATCATCCAGGGTGTTCACTGCCTGCTGACCGCCGCGCTGGCCATCGCGCTGCTGTGCGTCTGTCTGGAGGCGAAGGAGCCGGGGCAACTGCCGGAGCCGGTGGCCGAGCAGCAGAACACGGTGGTGACGCTGAACACCATCGCCCCCTCTCCCCTGCCGGAGACCACAACCGGCCAGGCGGACAGTGACCTGGCCGAGGAGGCGGAGTACATAGCGAAGGCCCTGTACGGGGAAGCACGGGGGTGCTCTGCAACAGAGCAGGCGGCGGTGGTCTGGTGCATCCTGAACCGGGTGGACGACGAGAGCGGGCTGTGGCCGGACGACATCATCGGCGTGGTGACACAGGAGCACCAGTTCATCGGATACTCACCGGAGCACCCGGTGCTGCCGGAGCTGTATGACCTGGCCAAGGACGTGCTGATGCGCTGGCAGTTGGAGAAGGCCGGAGAGACCGACGTGGGCCGGGTGCTGCCTGCGGACTACTGCTACTTCCAGGGGGACGGGCAGCACAACTACTTCCGGCAGGAGTTCGAGGGAAGCCCGGACTGGGACTGGGGGCTGGCGACGCCATATGAGGGGTGATAAATCGTGAAATACGCTGTAATTGTGACCTACACAACAGGAGAAAGGACTGGAGCCTCTATTTCCGCAAGCGATCTGACGGAAGCGTGGGAGAAGCTATTTAGCCTGTTTGATAAAAACAAGGTGCGCGGCGTGGAATTTGCCGCCATAGTAACCGAGGAGCGGATGGCCTAATGAATATTGTTTCTTTTGGCGGCGGGACAAACAGTACCGCCATGATTATCGGAATGTATTTGCACAAAATTCAGATTGATCTGATTTTATTTGCAGATACGGGAGGGGAACAGCCGCACACCTATGAATTTATAAAAGTATTCAATGGGTGGCTGGAGACCCATGGCCTACCGCAGATCGTGCCGGTGGTGTATAGAACCAAAGACGGAGAACGACTAACACTGGAGCAGGAGTGCTTAAACAGTGGGACGTTACCTTCAATTGCCTATGGATTCAAGAAGTGCTCACTGAAGCACAAAATCGGCACGCAGGAAAAGTTTTGCAATCATTACCAACCGTGTAAGGATGTGTAGGCATCGGGAGGACGGGTTCACAAATATATCGGCTATGATGCGGGAGAGACGAGGAGGATACAGCACGCTGCAGAAGCAGACAGGGTAGACAAGAAGTACGAAAAGCATTATCCGCTGTATGAATGGGGATGGAGCAGAGAGGAGTGTATCCGGGTTATTGAGCGGGCAGGACTTCCGAAACCTGGAAAATCGAGTTGCTTTTTCTGCCCATCTATGAAGAAAAAAGAAATACAAGCTCTTTGGGAAGAACATCCAGATTTATTTCAAAGAGCAATTACGATTGAGCGTGGTTCATCGGCAACAAACACAAGCGTAAAGGGCCTCGGGAGAGGCTGGTCATGGGAGAGCTACTACAAGGAGTTCATGCAGAACAAGGCTTTTGAAGATGCGCAAGTGACATTCGACGATCTGTTCCCGGATAGCACGGGAGGGTGCATCTGCGGAGCACCCTGTGGCTGCTATGATGGATAGACGATAGCTAAAAAGGAGGAAGCCATGAAACGAGGGGACATTTATTACATTGAAATCAATGACGAGGGCGTGACCGGCCACGAGATGATGAAGAGCAGGCCGGGCATCATCGTGAGCCGGGACGACCACAACGAGGTGGCGGATACCATCCAGGTGGTCTACTGCAGCGCCTCCCAGCACCGGGAGCTGCCGGAGCACGTCGGCATCCGCAGCACACCCAGGCCGAGCACGGCCATGTGCGAGCACATCTACACGGTGGACAAGTCCAGACTGGGCAACTTCGTGGGACACCTGACGACCCAGGAGCTGCAGAGGCTGGACATCGGCATCATGGTTGCCCTGGGTATCGGCGGAGGAACGGAACCGGAAAATCTGCGGGGGGGGGTACTCCTGCCCCGACACCGGAGCAGCGGGAGCTGGAGCGCACCCGCTGCGAGCTGGAGACCATCCGAACCATGTACGAGCGGCTGCTTGACCGAGTAATAGGAAAGGCGGGATAGCATGGCCCAGTTTATGGTTGTTTCGGATGAACCGCTGCGGGACTACCAGGAGTTCCTGACCCAGGCGATGCGGGACTTATCCGGCTACAAGGTGGGCGGCATCGCCCTGGTGGCCCTGCTGGAGGAGCCGGACGAGGACGGGGCCGATGCCCTGACCGCCTATTTCCATTTAGGGGTTCGCGGAAAAGAAGAAGTAGCAGCGAACATCCAGGCGGACATCATAGACGGCATCGTGCGGGCAAACATACGCCGGTATCTGCAGGAGCTGGAGGAAGAGGACGAGGAGGACGAGCTGCATGGCGAAGTATAGGCTGACCGCCAACAAGACCAAGTTCTACAACCTGGCCAAGAAGATCTGGCCGGACATCGAGCCGATGCGCCGGGTGGAGTTCATCAAGTACCACCGCGTGCGGGACTATGGCCTGCTTTTCCGGGCGGGAGATTACTTTCACCGGCTGTTTCTGTCCTGCGCTTATGGAGCGGTGAGACTGGGAGACGACTGGCGCACCCGCGATGACAACGGGGAGGAGGCACATGGGTGGGAGTGCCACACACTGGCCTTCGAGGAGCTGATGGAGGCTGGGATGCTGGAGGAGGTGCCGGAGAAATGAAGCCATTGACCGAGCGGGAAATCATCACACTTGCCAAACAGTGCGGGATGCGGGCCTGCACCAGCGAAGAACACCACGACTGTCCTTATGGGGACGAGGGAATGGAGGACTGCATGGAGCGCCTGGAGGCGGACTGCGAAGCGGCCATTGAGAGGGCGCTGGAGCTGATGGATGAAGTGCGGGCCGGGCAGTGCGCGGCGGCTGATGCGCCGGACTTCACCGAACAGGGCGATAAAACGCCGGGGATGACGCAGGCCAGGGGGTGGCTCATGCGCCGGTTTATGAGGAGCGAGCGCGATGGGTGAAACCTGCGGGAGCTGCCGGTGGTGGGAGCCATACCAGGGGGTATGCTTCAACGGAGACGCGGAGGACTGCGCGGACTTCACCGACGAGGAGCACAGCTGCCCGCACTGGGAGAGCGGCGGCGGAAAGACGGAATAGACCCGCAGTGCCACTGCACACGGGATATGAAAGGAGAAAACAGAGATGCTGACGATTTACAAAAAGACCACCATGGAGACGACCTGGGAAGCAATCGCCGAGGCGGTGAAGGCGGGAACCCTACGGGAGCTGATGGGCGTGGGCGACGAAATCCCGCTGGAGCTGAAGACCGGGGAGAAAATCACCGTCCAGCTGGCGGACATCAGAGACCGCGCCTTCTTCGTGCTGAAGGACTGCATGAAAGAACTGAAGCCCATGAACGAGCGCATGACCAACAAGGGCGGCTGGGCCAAGTGCCGGATGCGCGAGTGGCTGAACGGCACAGTGCTGTCCATGCTGCCGGACGACCTGCAGGGAGTAATCCAGGCGCGCACCATCCGCCAGGGCGGCGAGGAGACAGAGGATAAGCTGTGGCTGCCGTCCTTCGGGGAGATGTTCGGAGAAAACGAGGACTGGACGCCGGTGTGCGGGGACGAGCAGTTTGAGCTGTACAAATCGGAGCGCAGCCGCGTGAAGGAAGCGGGGGACAACGGCACATGGTGGTACTGGCTGCGTTCTCCTTTTTCCAGCGCCTCCACCTACTTCTGTCTTGTCAACAGCAACGGCACCGCCACCGCCGGCTCCGCCAGCGCCTCGTTTGGCGTGGCCTTCGGCTTCTGCATTTAATCTGGAATCTGGAAATCCGCGCCCTGCGGGGCGCGAAAGAGCAGAAGTGCCTTACCGGAACGGGAAGAATCTGGTGGGCGCGCTGCGGAAAGTGAGGGAGAGACTGTGAACGACGAGGGGAACATGGTCTTCATCGGCGCGTGCCGGTATTGCGGACAAATCAGTGCGGAGCAGCCGCCGGGCATGGACAACCAGGACGAGGCGGACGCCTGGGTGACGGAGCACTGCAAATGCACCCGGGCCACCCTGGAGCGGAACCTGCGGGAGCGCATCGCGGACGCCAAGCGCCGGGTGTGGGAGCTGTGGGGGCCGGGGTGTGAACGGTTTTCTTTTAACCCGGTGGAGAACGAAATCGTGGAGGCCCTTTGCAGCCTGGTGGAGCTGGCGGCGGCGGGCACCATCCGCAGCGCCACCATCCAGACGGTTGACCACGGGAAGGCCAGCATCAGCGTGAGCACCAAGGGAACCATCAAGGTGGCGCGCATCGAGGCACGGGCCTGCCAGCTGGAGGCT